>Ga0066836_10001978_pt1 | contig 10908 bp, 11 predicted proteins | sample ETNtaG_18_FD_71568 | JGI IMG/M metagenome (GOLD analysis project Ga0066836, IMG submission 71568) | Marine microbial and viral communities from oxygen minimum zone, Eastern Pacific Ocean - ETNP201302SV91 | ecosystem: Environmental > Aquatic > Marine > Oceanic | place: Pacific Ocean: Eastern...
GGTTGATATTGAAACAGGAGTTATTGTTGGGATGGCGATAGTCTTCTTCTACGCTGTCTTAGGTGGCATGAAAGGAATTACCTACACTCAAGTAGCACAATATTGTGTTCTTATCTTTGCTTACCTGGTTCCGGCAATATTTATATCAATCCTTATGACTGGAAATGCTATTCCTCAAATAGGATTTGGAAGCACTCTGGTTGATAGCTCAACATTCCTATTGGATAAACTGGATCAGGTTACCCTTGAATTAGGATTTACTGAATATACTAAAAATAGTAAAAGCACCATAGACATATTCTGTATAACTGCAGCTTTAATGTTTGGAACTGCTGGCCTGCCTCATGTCATTGTAAGATTCTTTACAGTTCCAAGTGTTGGGGATGCAAGAAAGTCAGCTGGATATGCTCTTATATTTATTGCTCTCTTGTACACAACCGCTCCAGCTGTCTCTGCTTTCGCAAGAATGAATCTAATAGACTCTATACAAGACCAAAGTTACTCAACTGCACCTACGTGGTTTAAAAATTGGGAAGAAATTGGATTAATAGCGTGGCAAGATAAAAATAATGATGGAGAAATAAGATATTCTTCTGGAAATGCGCTAGAAGGAACAAAACCTAAATACTCAGAAGACAGGGGGAAGAGCGGAGAAAGATTGCTAGAAAATAAACCTAACCAAGATAACTCAAATGAAGTTTATATAGATAGAGATATTATTGTGTTGGCTAACCCTGAAATAGCCCAATTGCCTGGATGGGTTATTGCTTTAGTAGCAGCAGGAGGCCTTGCTGCAGCTCTTTCTACTGCCGCAGGTCTTTTATTAGTTATTTCTTCTTCTGTCTCTCATGACCTATTAAAAAAGACCTACATGCCTCACATTACTGAAAGACAAGAGTTAAGGTATGCCAGAATTTCAGCTGCTGTAGCTATAGCTATAGCAGGAGTCTTTGGGATATATCCTCCTGCCTTCGTGGCCCAAGTAGTAGCCTTTGCTTTTGGATTAGCAGCCGCCACTTTCTTTCCTGCATTATTCTTAGGAATCTTTTATAAAAGGCTAAACAAAGAAGGAGCTATAGCAGGTATGCTGGGCGGTTTAATTTTTACAGCTACATATATTATCTATTTTAAATTTATTAACCCTAGTCTTAATGTTGAGGACTATTGGCTAATGTCAATATCTCCAGAAGGTATAGGAAGCATCGGCATGCTAATTAATTTTGTTCTTGCTATAACAATTTCATCTTTAACTAAAGAACCGCCGAGAGAAGTTTATGACATGGTAGATATGATAAGGAAACCTTCATGATCTTACCCGAAATAGACCCAATAGCATTTCAGATTGGACCACTTGCTATAAGATGGTATTCATTAACTTGGATAGCTGCTTTTTTTGCAATCTACTATTTGCTTACCAAAAGATCTAAGAACTTAAGCTCAGAAAAAATTAGTGATCTTATGTTTTATGGAATGATGGGTGCCATCATAGGGGGGAGGTTTGGATATATGATTTTCTATGGCACAGATCAACTGCTCTCTGACCCTTTTTCTATTTTTTATATATGGCAAGGCGGTCTGTCTTTTCACGGCGGTCTTATGGGCGTCCTACTTTCTTGTTATGTTCTGTCTAAAAGATGGAATGTTAGGTTTTTTTGGTTAATGGATTTCGTAGCGCCCAGTATACCGCCAGGTCTTGGACTAGTAAGAGTTGGGAATTTCTTAAACTCAGAACTCTTGGGAAGGCCTACTGATTCGTCCTGGGGAATAATATTCCCATCAGACCCATTAGGTCTATTAAGACATCCCTCTCAACTATATCAAGCCTTTGCAGAAGGCGTAATTTTATTTGTTTTTCTGATCTGGATATCCAGAAAACCAAAACCTATCATGAACATATCAGGCTATTTTTTAATCGGCTATGGGGTAGTAAGATTTATAACTGAATTTTTTAGAACTCCTGACGCCCACATTGGTTTTGTCGCATTTGACTTTCTAACAAGAGGTCAAATTCTTTGCATACCAATGATAGTCATAGGCATTTTTCTAATTTATTATTCACTTCTTAATAAAAGTCCAAAAAATGAAACAATATCTTGATTTACTTAAGCTAATAAAAGAAACAGGAATAAAAAAAGAAGATAGAACTGGAACTGGGACTATTAGCGTCTTTGGTCATCAAATGAGATTTAACTTACAAGATGGCTTCCCTTTAATGACAACTAAGAAAGTTAATTTAGACTCTATTATTCATGAACTACTTTGGTTTATAAGGGGCGATACAAACATAAGGTATTTAGTAAAAAACGGAGTAAATATTTGGAATGATTGGCCGTTTCAAAGTTGGCTTAATGAGACTGGTCAGGCAGATAAATACGTAATGCATTCGAAGGAATGGAAAGAAATGATGAAAACTTTTGTTGAAACTGTTATCGCTGATGAAAGGTTTGCTGCTCAATATGGAGATCTAGGGCCTGTATATGGCAAACAATGGAGAGATTTCGAAGGAGTAGACCAGCTTGAACAAGTAATAAAAGATATAAAAAACAACCCTGATTCTAGAAGATTGATAGTTTCAGCGTGGAACCCTAAAGATATTCCTGTAATGATTAAATCAGGCCTACCTCCATGCCATACCCTTTTTCAGTTCTATGTAAGTAATGGTAAGCTTTCTTGTCAGTTGTACCAAAGAAGTGCAGATGTATTTCTTGGCGTTCCTTATAACATTGCTTCATATGCACTATTAACTCTTATGATCGCAAAAGTGAGTGGACTTGAACCAGGAGAGTTCGTGCACTCTTTTGGGGACACACACATTTATTTAAATCATTTAGAACAAGTAAATGAACAATTAAGCAGAGAACCTCACTCCTTGCCTCAGTTAAAGTTTAAAATTAAGAGAAACAACCTTTTTGAATTTGATATAAATGATTTTGAATTGACAGGATATGATCCTCACCCCTTTATATCGGCACCAATTGCTGTGTAATGGAGATACTTCTTATAGCAGCCGTAGATAAAAATTTAGCTATTGGAAAAGATGGAAAGATACCTTGGCACATAAAAGAAGATCTGCAGTACTTTCAAAAGAATACTCTAAATACAGCGATGATCATGGGAAGATCAACTTTTGATTCAATAGGCAGACCACTTCCTAATAGACAAAATATAGTAATGACAAAATCTCCAGCTAACAGAGAAGGGGTTATAGAAGTTTCAGACACTGCAAATGCTATTAAGGAAGCAAAAAAAACTTCTAACAAGATAAGCATTATTGGAGGAGAAAGCATTTATAAAGAATTTTTGCCATTAGCAAATAGATTGCTTATTACAGAAATAAATATAATTGTAGATGGGGCTGATACCTTCTTTCCTGAATGGAAAAAACAAAAATGGACTGAGAAATCTAGAATTAACTCTATGGAGAATGGAGTTGAATACTCTTTTGTGGAGTATTTAAGAGACTAAATTCCTAGTGCTCTCTTTTTAAGTATTAAGGCCTCTACTCTTTCCTCTTCACCTTCAGTGTAGGTGACCCATTTCCTGGCTTGGTCTTGAACTTTCTTTTTCTTCTCTTTTTGCTTCTTCTTTTTGTCATCATATTGCCTTTCCGCTACATCAATACATTCTCTAAAAGAAGCTATAGCGCTTTCCCATTTCTGATTCTCAAAATTAATCTGGCCAAGTAACATATGGGCTGCCGCTTCATCTTTCAATTTACCCTTCTTGATGCCCGATCTTATTGCTGATTCGGCTTCTGAGAACTCATCTAGACCAAAATGAACTTGACCAAGGAAAATGTATAGCTCTCCTTCCTTTGAAGCATTAGCTGCTTTCTTATAGTAAGGCTTAGCTCTTTCTAGTTCTCTAGAGGCATGCCAATATTGTGCTGCTGCCTTTAAAGTTTTCTCTTCTTTTTTGACAATTCCTTGATTGATTCCGTCTTCTATAACTTTAGCTGCCTTTCTTGGATTCTCAAACATAAATAGAAGTTGAGATAGTGCAGTAAATTCTCTTTGTTTATCAAGCAACCTATCATCATAGGCAGCTTCAAGAGCTCCCATTTGATCTAATTGTCTATCTTCCTGACCATATAATGCTGAAAGCTGCGTCCAGTACTTTTTCTTCGGGTAATTCTGAGCTAATTTCTCAACTATGGGCAATACATATAGATCCTTTTTCAATTCACTGTAGAGTGCCATCTTAAGCAAGTAATGATTCTCCTTAGCTACTCCCTTTACTGTTTCACCAGTCTCTATCATTTCTCCAGTTTCATTTCCTTCATCATCTAAAACAGCTACTTCTATAGGGATGTCTCTGGCTTCCTGCATCTCTATTGCTATATCAATATTTTGTTGCGAGCTTACAAAGTCTTCTAATTGATAGTAAGTCATAGAAAGAAGTGCGTAGGCATCTGAACTAGGCATCTCTTCTAGTTCAAACCACTGCTTTAAATAGTCTATAGATTTCTTATAATCTTCTCCTATATACGCCAGTTGAGATAAAGAATAATAGGCTCCTAATACTTCCTGTTCATTAGCACCCGGTTCTGCAACTAGGTTATTGTAAGCCGCTTCTGCTCTTCCGTAATCTTCCATTGAGAAGTAAATATAACCTTGGTAGTAGAACATCTTAGCTCTATCTGTGGGTGTAAATTTAGACTCAGGATTTGCTATTGGCGTTAAAGCTAACAAAGCTTCATTCCATTGTTCAGCTTCTAACAATTCTGGCAAGCTTGCTAAGATTCTTAATGCTTTTTTACTAGGAAGCTTAGTTCTCCTTCTTTTTTTCTTCTCTTTCTTTTCATCAGCAGCCTCTATAGAACTTCCTTTATAATCTAAAGGCGAAACGCCTACAGCAACAGGCAATAAACTTATAACTGCTGAAATTAACAAAACTTTTGTTGGAAAACCTAAATTACTCATAACTACTAATCGCATCCTTCAGGAACATAATCCATTGGTTTGTTTGCGTCTTCGATTTTAAAAATAACAACTGTTCTAACATTTGGGACCTCAATCGCCTCTCCGTCTCTAATTTGAGGCTTATATTTATACTTTAAAGCAGACCTCATAGCGGCTCTATCAAAAATTCCTGGGGGCACGGACCATTCAACTGAAGGATCTCTAGTTGACCCAACTTTTGTAACTGTAAACTTAAGCATCACACAGCCCTCTATACCTCTTTCTAAGGCCCTTCTTGGGTATACCGGAGGTACTTGGAAGATGGGAACATATGAACCGTCTGCAAAAACACCTGCCTTCTTGCCTTTAAAGCCAAGATTTGGCCTAGCAGCTGAACTATCTACTTCTGCAGGGGGCGTCATATCAAATTCAGGAGGCATTGTCTCTGGAGGGGGCTCATCTTCTTGTGGCCTTTCCATGTCCATAAGAAGTTCCAATTCTCTTTCAGGCATGGTTACATCAGCAATCTTAATTGAAGTATTGTCTAACTCAACATCACCTACATCAATCAACCATTGCATTAAATAAAAAATACTAACAGTTAAGAAAAGAGAGGCTGTTAGGGTCGACCCTAACATCTTTAAATTTTGCTCTGCAAGAAATCCCATAAAATTCTAAAACTTAGGTTCAGAAGCTAAAGAGATTGCATATACTCCAGCTTCTCTTGATTGGTCCATGACCTGAATAATTGCATCAGCCTGAGCTTTTTCGTCAGCCTGAATAACTACAGATCCTTGAGGGTTATCTGCTAAAAGCTTAGTTATGTTTGCTTTAACTTGTCTTACATCAACTCTACGGCCATCAATCCAAATATCATTAGTAGCTCCTATAGCTATTAGGATTGCTGCATTTTCTTGAATATTTGAGGTCTCAGCATCGGGTCGGTTAACTTCTAGTCCAGGCTCTTTAATAAAATTGGCAGTCACGATAAAGAAAATCAGAAGAATAAACACAACGTCCAACATGGGCGTTAAATTAATATCTTCTTCTTCCGCTACTGCACTACTAATTGGTGATCTTCTCATAATTTATCCTCATTATTCTGCTACTAAATGATCTACTAGTAAGTCTTTTTCTTTTTGAGCTTTATTAACCAGATATTGATTAGCAAAGGTTCCTGTTAAGGCAACAGCTAGTCCGGCCATTGCCGGAATAGTAGATCTGGAAACACCTCCAGCCATAGCTTTAGCATCACCTCCACCGGTAACGGCGAGTAGGTGAAAAACTTCTATCATGCCTGTGATTGTTCCAAATAAACCAAATAGTGGAGCTATTCCTACACACATCTTGATTAAATCAAGGTTTCGATCTATACGATTTGTGTTCTCGGAAATTAACATGTCTCTTATCGCCACAGAATTCCAAGAAAGTTTATCTGACCTTCCTTCCCACTGAGAAACTGCTTCATTTATATGGCTGCCATGAGTAAAAAAGTAATACCAAATCCTTTCAAAGATCAGGAACCACATTACAAATGCCAACAAACCTATTAAATATAGCGTGTCTCCACCTCTTTGCATAAATGCAAATAAAGCATCTGAAGCATCGTAGAAAAAAAACATAATTTAAATATCTTTTTCTTATTAAGCCTTGCCTTCAGAACGCTTAGCGGCCATTCCGGTGCTAGACTCTTCTATCGTTCCTAAAATACCCTTAGCAAAATTATTTACTGTGGCATACATAAATGTCGTTGGTATGGCAACCATTAAACCTAACCATGTGGTAACTAGGGCAACTGAAATACCACTAGCCATTGTTTTAGGATCTCCTGTTCCAAATAAAGTAATCATAGTAAAGGTCTCAATCATTCCGATAATGGTTCCAAATAGACCCATTAAAGGAGCAACAACCGAAACTATCTTAAGAACCCAATTAAGACCTTCAATGGTTGGTCTCTCTTTTAAGATTTGTTCTGCCATCTTAAGTTCTAATGTCTCTGTGTCAGCTTTCGTGTCCTCTTCAGCAATCTTTAGAATTCTGCCTAAGGCATTGTCATCAGATAAAGTTTCTGATGATGCTTGAGTTTGAACTGCTGACCTAATGCCCCATAGTTCTCTAAATCTCCAAATAAATAACGCTGTAGCAAGAAGACCTATGGTCATAATGATAAAGCCTACAGGGCCTCCTAAAGTCATTCTTTCAGCTGTGCTAGGCATAGAAATTAAACTTTGCAGCAACGATCCGCCTTGAGGCCCAGTAGGGTCAACAGCGAATTGAACTGGAAAAGAATCTTCAGACAAAATATCTGAAGTAGTTGATGTATATCTTCCAGCCGGTTGTGAAGGTAATTCAGAGTACATTCCTCTAGAAGGAGAGTAACTCAGGTATTGTCCGTCAGAAACCACATTAAAGTTACCAACTCTAACTACTTCTCTACTTTCAACATTTCCGTCAGTGCTTATAACATCAGCAGTAAACTTAACCACTTCTCCAGAAGCATTGATCTCTCTTTGTAATTCGTACCAAAGAGTTTCAAGTTCTTCTATAGAAGCCAATTTTATACCTTCGTTCATCTTTGAACCTAGTTTGGTCATAAAGTCTTCTCTATCCTTGCCAAACTGTGCAGCCGTTAAGGATTGCTCCATTATGTTTCTTGCTTCAGTAGTATTACCAGCTAAGTGACCGAAGATTTCATTTAAAGAGCCTAGTCTTTCTCTTAATTGCTCTTCAGCAACAACTAAAAGAGCTTCATTAGCCTCAAATTTTTTCTCCAATCGAGCAGCTTCTTTCTCTAACCTTGCCCTTTCAGCTTTCGCATCAGAAAGCATTTTAGCTTGCTTGTTTTTTTCGTTTCTAAAACGAGCTTCCCTGTCTCTCTGTTCTTGAGTATCTGCATATTGCCCTCTTCTAACTACTTCGAGTAATTCTTGAGGGTTAGAAGGAGCTGCAGCCTTCGATTCTTCTTCAGTAGAAGTTTCGTCTTCTGCAGTTAAATAAGCAGGTACAGAACCTAAGGCCAATAAAAGTATAAATAATTTGATATTTTTCATTTTAGTTAACCTCCGTTGCAGGTTGTAGCGGCAATTCCATTAAATCAACAGTGGCTAGCTTATTTGCTATCCTTAAACCTTTTCTAGTTGGATTTCTATAACTATTATCTAGCTCTTCCCACGACCTTGTTGAATTGTTCCATGCGTGTGTTTCATCTTCATCAGCAGTCTGGAAAATCATTGCCAGCCTTCCGACTCTTAATATATTTCCCTCTCTTAGCTCTCCGTCAATAATGATGCTGTCTTTATAAGCGTCTATTTTCCTTCCATACTCTGCTTCGACATTAAAAGCCTCTAAAACTTGTCTTAAGCCTTCTGCAGGTGACACAGTAGGATTATCCAAAGCTGCTTGCGCAAACGCCATTCTTTCTTTCCTCTCTGCTAAATGGAAAGGCATATCTAATTCAATAGATTTTTCTACGCCAGAAAGCATTCTTCTTGTGAAAGGAGGTATTTGCCTTTGCATAATCTGAGCTTCTTTTAAAGTTTTATCTATTTCTTTAAGACGATCCTCTTGACGTTGGATTTGAAACCTCATTTGAGCGTTATAAACTCTTAGGCCTTCTATTTGTTTACTTACAGTCTTATATTCGCTAATAATTACTGAAGTTTGCTCATCCATTTGATCAATCTTAGCTTGAGAAGCCTTTTCAGCCTTCTGCCTGTCTCCAGCTACATCTAATAGTGGCTTGATTTGATCGGTATACATGAAAGCAGGATTGATTAATACTGCTGTTAGGAAAACTATTTTACAAAGACGCTTCATAGCGTATCTCCTACATTTACTTAAAAAATTCTTTAATAACTCAACGCAAACTAGCAAAAAAGTAATAATTTTCAACTCTTTTTACTCTCCCCGTTTACGAAATAGTAAACTATAGAGAGAATCATGGACCAATGCAACGCCAATTAAGCTTAATAAATATTTAAATAAGAAATGACACTTTTTTATTTTTTCTTAATATTATTTTTATTTAATTTTTTGTGTAATTTTCTTTTACTCTGCTTAAGCGTAAATAAGAAAAGTCCAAAGATTTATATAAGGTACTTTTTTCTTTCTATATTTTTTGTGGCTTGGTTGGCTCTTGCACTTCAGCAGGTTAATGAAGTGGCGTATATTTCTAAACGACAAATCCTTGGAAATTTAGTCTTAAGTATTTGGGTTTGTATAAGTCTTTATCTAAATAAAAATTTAAAACTTGTTTTACTATCAGGCTTTTTAAACAAAATTAAAAATGCCATATTAAATAAGGAACTTAAAAGGATTATATTGATGGTTTTTTATATCTCTTTACTTCAAATAATTTGTTTTAGCTCGGTAGTTTCTCTTAACTTCCTCTCAGGCCCTTCATCTTTTTATTGGATGGACTTTATTTCCTTAACTTTATGTGTGTTTGGCATAGCTAGTTATCTTAAAGCTTTCTCTCGACAAGAAGTTGAACAAACACCTATCGAAAAAGGCTTCTTGAGTCAGGCAATGCATCCTGAATACTATGGAAATCTTGTATTTATATTAGGACTTTATTTATTAAGCACTGGCGCTACGGGTGGCGTTTGGAGCCTTATTGGGCCATTAACCATATTATTACTAATGTATAGAGTTATTATCCCCGAAAACGAAAGAAGAACCTTGAACAAAATAAATATCCACAATCAATAGAAGCAAACTTACAATACAAAATTTAATGTATATTTTTATTCCGCACCTAATTTTGACAAGATTAATGGGTTGGTTGGCTAACTCAAGAAATAAAATCATTAAAAGTCTTCTTATAAAGTCATTTGTTAGACTTTACAAACCTAAACTAGAAGAATCTCTTATCTCTGATATCAATGACTTTCCAACTTACAACTCTTTTTTCACAAGAGAATTAAAAAGTGAAGTTAGGCCTATAGAAGACTCCAAATTTACGATTGTGTCTCCGGTGGATGGAACAATCATGGGCCATGGGATGGTGGAAAGTAATATGCTAATTCAAGCAAAAAAACATGAATATCCTATAAAAGAATTACTTGGTAGAAACTCACAAAACGTCAATAACTCTGAGCAGTACTTCATTACTATTTATCTAGCACCGACAGACTATCATCGAATACATTGCCCTTATGGAGGTCTGATCTCATCAACAAGTCATTTAGGGGAATCTCTATTTAGCGTTAATGAAAAAGCCCAAGCAAATATTCCAGATCTCTATATTAAAAATGAAAGAGCTGTTATGAAGATTGAAAGCAACCTGCTTACTTATCATTTGGTATCCGTAGGTGCATCAATTGTTGGGAGCATTGTTCCTTTTTGGTCTGATCCTAGTTCTAAAACAAGAAAAGATTACATAAATGAATGGAATAAAGGTCCGCTAGAAAACAATAACCAGGCCTTGAAAGGACAAGAGCTTGCCCACTTTAAAATGGGTTCGACAGTAATACTAATTATCGAAGATTCTGCTAAGTTAGATTTAAATTCCTTGACGACCAATAAGACTGTAAAATTTGGATCAAAGCTAATAAATCTTAAAAATTTATAGGAGAAAATTTGGTATCTTATTCCCCCAGCGACTTTAGAGTAGGTCTAAAAATACTTATTGATAATGATCCTTGCGTGATTATTGATGAGGAATTTAATAAGCCGGGTAAAGGTCAGGCTTTCAGCAAAATTAAATTTAGGAATTATTTAACCGGTAGAGTTGGTGAGAAAACCTGTAAATTGGGTGAGTCGCTAGAAGCTGCAGATGTGGAAGAGCTTGATATGCAGTTTCTATATAGTGATGGCCAGTCTTGGTATTTTATGCACCCTGAAAACTTTGAACAAATAGACATTTCTTCTGGGGTGGTCGGGGAGCTTGATCAATGGATTACCGAAGAAGATGTTTGCAAGGTGTTACTTTGGGATGAAAAGCCTATATCAGTTGTTGCTCCGAATTTTGTTGATTTAGTTGTTACTGAAACAGATCCTGGGGTTA
>Ga0066836_10001979_pt1 | contig 10905 bp, 12 predicted proteins | sample ETNtaG_18_FD_71568 | JGI IMG/M metagenome (GOLD analysis project Ga0066836, IMG submission 71568) | Marine microbial and viral communities from oxygen minimum zone, Eastern Pacific Ocean - ETNP201302SV91 | ecosystem: Environmental > Aquatic > Marine > Oceanic | place: Pacific Ocean: Eastern...
GAACCATGGTTGAAAATTCACTACGTCACAATAGACTTGAAGGAGTAATCTCTCAACTAAAATTAATTGTGGATAAGAATTTTCCGGATTACAAACAAGCTACTGATTGGCTACCTTTATTAAGCAGTTCATCTATTCCTTTTCAAATTATTTGGGGTGTTCACGATGAAATTATACAATATGACTCTAAAGTTTTTCCTGGCAATGTGCTATTAAAAGAAATAGAAAATGCAGGTCACATGGTCCACATGGAACAACCCAAAGAATTCAATCAAATATTAAAGGAATTTCTTAAAAATTAGGAAATTAGCAAATGTCTTTAGTTAATTACGGTCTTAGAGGGTGTGACCATATTGGGCTAACTGTACCAAATTTAGACGAAGCTGTAAAATTTTTTACTGAGGTAATTGGATGTGAGTATATTTTCGATGGAGGTAGTGTTAGTAATACTCCGAAATTCATGTCTGAAAGCCTGAATGTAAATCCTGAAGCAAGTTTAAGATATTGTTTTCTTAGGTGTAAAAATGGTTCTAATTTCGAATTATTTGAATATGAATCACCAGATCAAAAAAACGACGCCCCAAAAAATAGCGATATTGGTGGTCATCATTTAGCAATATATGTTGATGATATTTATTCGGCTGTTAAATTTTTAAAAAGTAAAAATCTTAGGATTTTTGGTGATGTGAACGAAATATCTTCAGGCCCTGCTGCAGGTTCAAGTTGGGTATATTTTCTTGCGCCTTGGGGTTTACAAATGGAATTGGTAAGTTTTCCTAACGGTAAGGATTACGAAAAAACTTCAAAAAGAATTCTTTGGCATTCCAAATTCCCAGGTCGCATTTGATTTATATAGTTTCATTAATACTTTATAAAACATGTTTTGGACTGGACTTACTTTACTGAATTTGATTTCGAAATTATTTGGAGGTTTTTTCCAGCACTTTTATCAGGACTATGGAACAATATAATCCTCACCTCTACTTCTTTTTGTATTGGGGGAATTTTTATTGGAACTATGCTTGCCATGGTAAGCATGGTAAAAATAGTTATTATTCGTTGGGTAGTAATAATTTTTACTGAATTCTGGCGATCAACGCCCCTGCTTGTTCAAGCTATTTGGATTCATTTCGCTTTCCCAGTCATATCTGGACTTCAAACAACACCTTTTCAAAGTGCATTAATAGCCTTAACTCTTAACGTATCAGCTTATTGTAGTGAGATCATCCGAGCGGGAATCCTGAGTGTTCCTAAGGGGCAATATGAAGCAGCAAAATCCTTAGGACTTCCAATATATGTATCGTGGATCAAAATTATTCTACCACAAGCCTTAAAAACAGTAATTCCTCCCTTAACAGGTACAATAATAAGCATCTTTAAGGCAACTGCAATTTTATCAGTATTGGCTATAAATGATATTATGCGTGCAGCCCAGCGTATAAGTTCATATACTTTCAAACCATTAGAAATATATACTTCAGCAGCAATCCTAGCTTTTTTAATAGGCTATTTAATTACACGATTTGGGAATTTTATGGAAAATAAATTTTCAAAAGTAGAAAGTTAAAAATATGGATTTTCAAACACATTTAATTTGGAACAATTTTCCTTTTTTAATACAAGGCCTTTGGCTCACACTTTCAGCAACTGCAGTTGCATTGCTTATTGGGATTATTCAGGGGGGCATTTTTTGCTATTTAAAGTTATCTAATAATGTTTTTGCTTATCGATTATCTTCGTATTACATTACTTTTTTCAGGACCACTCCTGAAATGATTCTAATTTTTTGGGGGTATTTTTGTATACCTTTGATTACACAGCAAAAAATATCTGGTTTTTGGTCCGGCTCAATAATTCTAGGATTTGTTACAGCTGCTTATTTAGCAGAAATTTTTCGTGCAGGAATAGAAGCAATACCCAAAGGTCAAATAGAAGCATCATTTTCCCTTTCCATTCCAATTATCCCCCGTTGGCGTTTTATCATTCTACCCCAAGCACTTAAATTAATGGTGCCTCCTTTAGTTAATTATTTCACCGAGCTTATAAAAAACACAACCTTACTTTCTGCTATCGGAGTAGCAGAACTGGCGTTACAAGCTTATCTTCTTGGAGGGCAAACATATCGTTATCTAGAGTTTTTATCAGCAATCGCTTTTATATATTTTGTGATTATTTTTCCTTTCACATTATTTTCAAGAAGGTTTGAGAAAATTAATGAATTAAATTAAAAAATATAATCAATCAAATAAATAATTTTAACAAATGTTTAAAATACTTGATTTTTCATTTGTAAATACCATAGCATAGCAGCTCTATTTGTACTTTGTTCTCTTGTTCTGTGTGGACGGGCTTGTGCAAAGCAATTGTTAAAACTGGTTTTTTAAATCATGAAAAAAGGGGGGATTATGTATCTATCTAAGATCAACAAATTTTTTTTCTCATTCATATTTGCATTTTTATTCTCTACAGCAGCAATTTATGCTGATTTAATTAAAGAGATTCAGTCTCGCGGTGTTTTAAAGGTGGGAATGGCTGAGAGCCCTCCGTGGCAATCACCAAATCCTTCAAGTGGGGATTACGAAGGTTTCAATGTAGACCTTGCACAAAGAGCAGCTGATCTTATGAAGGTAAAGCTTCAAATAGTACCCGCAACTTGGTCAACTCTTATTCCAGGCCTGGTAGCAAAACAATATGATGTGGTATTTGCAAATTTATTTGCAACTCCACCACGAGCTTTAGTTGTTAATTTTACAGACCCGTATTCAACTTATGGTTTTCATGTAGTTGTTAATACAAGTACTAGCATTCGTAGTATGAATGATTTAAACTCTTCAAATGTCACTTTTGTTGGAATGAGTGGTACCGTTGAGGAAAGTTATCCTAAAGAACTTTACCCAAGGGCAAAAGTTAAAGGGATTGCAACAAACGATATTGGGGCATGGATTGGAGAAGTTGCCTCAGGTCAAGCAGATGCAGCATTTCTTGATCCTGGGACCTTTAGAATTCTTAAGTCAAAAAATCCTGCTTTTGCAAAAAGGTTAAGAGTTCTTAATGATGAAAATAATTTAGTAAAACCAGTAGGTTTAGCTTATGCAGTTCGTCCAGAAAACCTGCATATGTTGCATTTTTTAAATACTTTTATCCAAGATTTCGTACGTAATGGTGATCATATTACCTTGCGTGATAAATGGTTTGATATCTTAGCAAAAAGGAAATAGTTATCTAATTTTGGAGTAAACTCGTTTTAAGAAAAAATACTGGGCAGGTTAGTTAAATAGTTAAATTATCCAATTGACCAACCACCATCAACTGTGATTGCTTGCCCAGTTACATATTGACTGAGCTCAGAAGATAAATATATATACGTACCAGCAAGATCATCTAAATTCCCTAGTTTTTTTGTAGGGATTCTACTAGTTAATTTTTCACGAATTTCTTCCTCGGTTGTTCCAGTAATTTCAGCACGGTCTCGAAAAAGCTTATTTAACATTTCAGTTTCCATTTGACCTGGACATACACAATTTACAAGAATTTTTTTTTCTGCCAATTCAGCAGCCAAACAATGCATGAGTCCAATCATTCCAAATTTTGAGGCCGAATACGCTGAATTCTCCCTACCCCCTCTAGTACCAAACAAAGATGATGTCATAATGATTCTACCATCAATCTGATTTTGAATCATTTCTCTTGCAAAAACAGTTGCAGTAATAAATGATCCAGTTAAATTCACGTCAATAACTTTACGGAATTCAGAAGCAGAAGTATCTACACCATGCTTCAATAAAAGTATCCCAGCATTTGGTATAACTGTATTTACAGCTCCAAAAAACTCAAATGCTTTTTTAGCAACAGATTCTGTGGCAATCTCATCAACTACATCAAGTTTCATTCCTCTTGCACAGTTGCCTAATTCTGAAACGGTTTTTTCAAGATTTTTTTGATCACAATCGACAAGAATAGTTTTCCCCCCATGTTTTATAAAAGACCTAGCAACAGCTTTACCTATACCTTGCGCACCTCCTGTAATAAATGCAATTTTTCCCTTAAGTAAATTTGATTTTTCCATTTTTAAAAATTATATTTAATAATTAACTCAATTAAAAAAAAGTAATTTAAATTCTAAATAGCAGTAGTTGATGTATAGAAAGCACCATTAGTCATAGATACATTTAGTTAATTATATCAAATAACATAAAGAACATATTATGCCAAAATCAGATGAAATTAAAAATGATATAGATGTTTTCATGGAAAATAACCGAGAAAATCTAATCAAGTTATGTTCAGAATTGGTTGAAGCTAAGAGTTTTAATCCTCCAGGAGATACATCAAAAACTACATCAGTGATTGAAAAATTTTTTTCAGCCTCTGGTATCAGTTGTGAAATAATCGCAAAAAAAAAGAATAAACCGAATTTGATATCTCGTGCAAAGGGTATTAATAAAGGTTTACACCTGCTTTTTAATGGTCACATGGATACGATCGGAATTGGAGATGAATCATTGTGGTCAGTTCCCATCTTTTCGCTAACAAAAAATTCGGGGAGGCTTTATGGGATCGGTATGGGTAATATGAAAGGAGCAGTAGCTGCAATGGCTATGGCTTATAAATTTCTTTGTGAGAATAGATATTGGCCAGGTGCACTTACTTTTACAGCAGTAGCTGATGAAACAATTTTTGGAACTGATGGAGCAGAATATTTGTTAGAAAAAGATAATAGTTTTCAAGCTGATGCAGTAATATGTGGAGAAGGGCCAGGGAACATGAACCTTGCAGTTGCCGAAAAAGGTGTCCTATGGATTAGAATTGAATCTGAAGCTAAACCTGGACAAGGTATGCTATCTACAACTGCTGGATCAGCCAATACCCAACTAACAAAATTTGTTACTGAGTTAGATAATCTGAATGACAAAAAATCTGATAGACCACTAGATTTAAAACAACTGGTTGCAAATTCTAATAATCTTGGTCTCAGTATTTCAGTAAATACAGGTATAATCAAAGGGGGAAATTTCATCAGCCAACTTTCCACAAAATCATATGCTGAAGTAGATATTAGAATACCACCCGGAATAAAAATAAAAGATATTTTAGAAACAATAGACGAAATGGTCAAAAACCATAATGGAATTAGCTACACTGTTATTAAGGGCTGGGAAGCAAACTGGACGGATCCAGAAAGTAAAATTTGTAAGATTGTACAGAATGCAGCAAAAATCGTTCGTGATCTTGAACCAGATTTGGTTGTGAGATTACCTGCTAGTGATGTTAGCCGTTGGCGAAAATTAGGAATACCTGGGGTATGTTATGGCCCTCAACCTCTATTAGCATCTGGAGTTGACGATTACGTCATTGAACAAGATCTTTTAGATTGTGCAAAAGTTTACGCTCTTGCCAGTCTCAATTTTTTAAATACTTATAGCTGATGGGATATTAAAAAAGATCAATACCAATAAGTATATTAAATTTTAATGTCGAAATTAAAAATGAGCTTTTTAAGTTTCTAATCACTTTTTATTTAACGTTCAAATCCATAGAATGTTTAACTTCTGAGATATTATCATCCATATTCCTAAGCTTATGAATAACATCAGCTGAGAGTATTAAATCAACAGTGTCTTTTAGAGGACCTTTTTTTTCAAGGTAGTCTCTGAGCACTTCACTATTCCAGCGAATAATTGTAGTTGACTCTTTACCGGTAGATACATCTGCCGAAGTGTTTTCACCAGTGATAAATGATTGTTCGCCTATGAACCCTCCCGAAGATATAAACACATGTTCACCGTGCTTGAGAACTACCTCTGCCTCTCCTTCAACAACAAGCATAAGGTTTTCCAAATGAGTATCCCTAGTAACAAGTTGAACCTCAGGCCCAAGTGTCTCAATTGTACCAAGATCAATCAAATGTTTATATACCCTGGGCTCTAATGACTTGAATGTCTTCTCATAGATTTTACGCTCCAGTTCACTAAGTTTTACTGGCCTGCTTTCCAAGTAAATCAGAAATAGCATAACAAGATTGATAGTCGTATAAATGCCGACCCATACTATCGGATTCCATAAAGTTTCATCAAAATAAAACAAATAATACGGTAAAACAACAAAGTTTCCCATGACGGTAAGAATCCTCAACCAAACAATTTTTTTTGAAACAAATGCTACCAACCAAATTAAATATGCGCAGTTCAGCAATATTAAAAAGACATTTAAATCACTCATGAATATCCTTTCTCAAATATAAATTATTAACATAGTTAATTAATTTAAATCTTGTATCCATTCAGAAATAGCTTCGCCAATTTCATATGGACTGTCCTCCTGAACAAAATGACTGCCTGATACTTTGATCTCTGTCTGGTTAGGCCAACTGCGACAATATTCCCTCAGTTCTCCTGTAAGGATGGCACCAGGGTCCGCGTCAATAAAAAGCTTAGGTATCTCTGACACGGTCAACCATTCTGCATAGGCAGAAACTACTTCTACTACTTCTTTAGGGTAACCATCAATTGGAATTTCTCTGGGCCATTTCAGTGTTGGAAGACGATGCTCCGGCATTATAAACGGGCGCCGGTATTCTTCCATTTCTTCTTCAGAAAGATTTCTTAGAATTGATCCCGGCAGAACAGCTTCAACAAAGAGGTTTTTATTCAATATCATTTCCTCTCCTGCAGAAGATCGAAATCCCTTGAAGAGTGATACTGATGCTTCTGGCCATTCTTTCCAGAAAACCGGACGGACAATTGCTTCCATATAAACAATCCCCGCAATACGGTTTCGGTTCCTATTTGCCCAGTCAAAACCAAGTGCAGATCCCCAATCATGAACTACTAATAATACTTTATTGTTCAATCCAAGAGCATCAAGAAAACCATCCAGATAATGACGGTGCTGAAAAAATCTATATGAATCTTCATCTATTTGCTCCAGTTTTTCAGAGTCTCCCATGCCTAATAAGTCAGGCGCAATGCATCTGGCATTTCCTGAAACAAGTGGAATAATGTTCCTCCACAAATAGGAGGAAGTAGGATTGCCATGAAGAAAAACAACAGAGCGACCCTCTCCAGCTTGATGGAAGGCCATCTTTTTTCCGTCTATCTCTATGAACTCTTTGCTCAATTGAGCAGTTGAAAAATTACTCATAATTAATTATTAACAAACAGATCCAGTAAAACAGACTAATTACTTCACTTAAACATCAAACAGCATCTGCGATAGCCTTACCAATGTCAGCTGTATTAGCCTTACCTCCCATATCAGGTGTAAGATACACTCCACCAGAAAGTATGGTTTCAATGGCTCGGATAATCGTTTCATGCGCTTCTGGGTAACCAAGGTGCTGCAACATCATTGCACCTGCCCATATCACTCCTATAGGATTCGCAATTTTCTTGCCAAATATGTCTGGAGCGGAACCATGAACAGGTTCAAACATTGAAGGGAATTCGCCGGAGGGGTTTATATTGGCAGACGGAGCGATGCCTATTGTTCCTGTACAGGCCGGACCAAGATCGGAAAGAATATCCCCAAACAAGTTACTTGCGACAACTACATCATAATGTTCCGGCATTCGAATAAAATTAGCTGTAAATATATCTATATGATACTGGTCTACTTTAACTTCCGGATAATTTCTGGACATTTCACTGACTCTTGTGTCCCAGTAAGGCATGGAATGAATAATGCCATTAGATTTTGTTGCGGATGATAAGTGCCTTGCATCACGTGACAGCGCTAATTCAAAGGCATACTTTAGTATTCTATCCGTTCCTCTTCGGGTAAAAATACTTTGCTGCGTTACGATCTCATGTTCTGTGCCTTCATACTGAATTCCACCAACTGCTGAATATTCCCCTTCTGTGTTTTCCCGAACCACGTAAAAATCTATATCTCCAGGTTTTTTACCGACCAATGGACAGGGTACACCTTCAAATAAACGTACCGGCCGTAAGTTTACATACTGATCAAACTCTCTTCTAATGGGAATCAGCAGGCCCCATAATGAGACATGGTCCGGAACAGAAGGGAAACCAACCGCTCCAAGATAAATTGCATCATGATTACGCAGCTGATTAAGGCCTCCATCAGGCATCATTTGGCCTGTCTTTAGGAATGTTTCACATGACCATTCAAACTCAGTCCAATCCAGTTTTATTCCGAACTTTGATGAAACAGCTTCAAGTACACGAACTCCTTCAGGCATTACTTCCCTGCCAATTCCATCCCCTGGAATTAAGGCAATTTTATGATTTTTTCCCACAATTAATACCCTTTCATAAGTTGATTCTAAAATAAATTAAAGTAATAGTGTAAATAAGTAGTCTCAAAAAAAATACTATTCTTCTCTACTGTATTAAAGATAATATTTTTAAAAATAATGAAATACTGATTTGATGTAATTTGAAATTACAATATAAATTGGGTTTGAATTGGCAGGATTACTGGGCAGCGTTATAGTCAAAACTTGGCCAAAAAAAAAACGATTGGAGTGAAATATACATTCAAGAGAAATTTTTCAAGTTGTACAGAAAATTAAAAATTCTCTAATTTAATTTTTAAGTTCACAAATTACTGATCTCACCAACAAACAACAGTAAGATGAATGCAGTTTCTCCAAAAATAATGCCAACCAGCAAACGTTTACCAAACAGATAAAAGCCCATAAAAGCAAAAATCATCGGAATTAACCTCTGCCATAAAGGAACCTCAGCCATCAGACCCGAGGGTATTATCAGGGTCCTTGCTACCAGTGAGGCTATTATGCCATAGGCAAGGCAGGTAAAAAACTCAAATGCCGGATGGTTGGCTTCAATACGGTGACTGATCATAACACCAGCAAAACGCCAGATATAGGTAGCAATAATTGCGAAAATGAAAACGATCCACGCATAATAATCAGTCATTGCCCTCCCTACTTTTCCTAAAACCTTTAAGCACGTTACGAAGCAGAAATGATATTGTACCTGCAATAAGTCCCGACAGCACCAGTCCCCATTCAGGCGTCAGTAGATACATTGGTGCACCCAACAGACCACCTAAAACAAATGCCATCAGATATGGAGGATGCAGGGTATTGGACATAATTAATCCAAAATAAATAGGCACCAGGAAAATTAGGCAAAGTGAAACTATATCTGGCATGCTTTCAAAAAGTACATAACCCTGATAAACACCTATTACACCGGAAAACATGCAGGTGGCGGAAAAGCCCATAAAATAGGGGACCCTACGGTCTGCCCTTATTTCATGTCCGCGATTAAGCATTTCTGCCCAGGTATTGATAGAAATGAAATGTGAAAATAGGTAATTCCATTTTCGATTATGCGGTGAATCTGCAAATACAGGCATCATCGAAAGCGTCATTGGCATGAACCTGGCGTTTGCTCCAGCAACACCGAGAACAACAGCTATCAGGGGTGCTCCCAGCCCGTACAATTCAACATGCACTACCTGTCCCGGCATTCCCCATATTAAAACAGTCGACAACATCGATATATAGAGCGACAAGCCCTGTTCCTGTGCCAGTGAGCCAAATCCTGTCATTGCAGAAAAAAGCAGCAACGCTGGAACCCCTATAGCGTTTCTGATTCCAGTCAAGAGTGCCTGCAGGTTGGTATCTAAACCTTTCATATATGGGATTTTAAAACTAAACTTAACCAGAATGATAATATGGGGAACATTCCCTGCCTATGACTTCATTTCAAATTGAGGGAGCCAGTATCTCAACTGAGCAGTTATGAGTGTGCTGGTATGGATTATTGCTGAGGCAAGTTAAAACTTAATCAGGCAAATCATCAAAAGGATTGCTAAGCTTCCCAATACCTGGAATCACAATATCAATTTTTGTACCTGGTTTCATTGTACGCGCTCCTACTGACGTTCCGCAGCAGATCAGGTCTCCTGGAAGTAATGTCTGATAGTGAGACATCATTGATACAATTTGCAGAGGTGAAAAAATCATGTCACTGACCGGATAATCCTGTTTAGTCTCTCCATTCTGTACAGCTTTAATATGCATTCCATCAGTATCAATACCCGTTACGATACAGGGTCCAATCGGAGTAAATGTGTCAAAACCTTTGCAACGTGTCCATTGCTGAAATGCTTTGTTTTCAAAAAGAAACTCAACGGCTGTTACATCATTCACACAGGTATATCCAAAAACATATTCTTCAGCTTCTGAATCGCTAACTTCTTTGCATTTTGCACCGATAACAATACCAAGCTCTGCCTCAAAAATAACCCTACCCTGATGTCCTTGTGGTCGATAGATAGTCTGTTCAGGTCCAATTACGCTAGTAATGGGCTTCATGAAATAAAGCGGGACATCAGGAATTGTCTGCTCTTCCCTTTCTGCACGTTCATGAAAATTATTCCATAAAGCAAAAATAGAATGAGGTTCCAGCGGGGCTTGCAATTGAATTTCATTCAATGGAATTTTTCGACCTGTTGGTTTAGGTTTTTCAAAAAGATCTCCCTCATATTCATCAATAGAATCACCATCCAATATGCCAAAAAAACCCTTTTCCTTTTTAAAATTAAATCTAACCCATTTTGTCATCGACTATTTTCTTTTAAGTAAATTTAATGATATTTTTCAGTATTGAATTAATTTAAAAGAATGATTTGTTGAATTACTTTTTTTGAATTCATACAGTACCCTGATTAAAGTTTAACTGCCAGCCAATAAAATTTATAAGAATGACTTCTAAAGGCATAAAATAAAGTTTATAATTAACAAAATAATAACTGTTGTGTATTTTTATTCCTGTTCAAACTGATGAGAAATTAAAAATTGACACTAAAATGTAATATGGAACCAGTCCTGTATTCTGGTCTATCATATTAATTTATTGGATTTTATAATTTTTTCGGACATCACATTATTTTAATCAAATGGAAAGAAAA
>Ga0066836_10001981_pt1 | contig 10895 bp, 10 predicted proteins | sample ETNtaG_18_FD_71568 | JGI IMG/M metagenome (GOLD analysis project Ga0066836, IMG submission 71568) | Marine microbial and viral communities from oxygen minimum zone, Eastern Pacific Ocean - ETNP201302SV91 | ecosystem: Environmental > Aquatic > Marine > Oceanic | place: Pacific Ocean: Eastern...
ATTCTCCTTTTGATAGTTTAATTAAACCAAACTCCATATCCTTGCTTTCGTAAATTTTTACCAAGCATCTCTTCAATTTCTTCTGCATCTTTTCTTGTTGGAATAGGGTTATATTTCTCATAGAGGTCTGGTCTAAGCTTAATTCCATAGTGTTTTGCATATTTGTTAGCCTTATAGCCCTCTTTATGTTGCTCAAGTCTAATATATGGCTTCCTTGAAGACTGACCTACATAGAGACAATCAAACCCTTTGATATAGTTTGGATTTTTAGTCCGGAATTTCTTGATATCTGATACTAATTGGTCTAATTCTATAACATATACAAAGTATTGTCTCATACATTGAATATAATCCCGTACTTATAAATAAAAAAAGCCCCCATGAAGTCGGTATTTACAGAGTTTTAATTATACAGAAATTATAAAACAATTTCTCAGTACCTCATATTTAAAGTAGTATTTTATATTATAAAAATGGTTCAAATAATTAATGTTTTTAAAAATTAAAAATATACCAAGTGTATCCTGGTCTTCGGATAATCCATTAAATATTAAACCTAAACTTAAAACTTTTGTTCTACTCTGCTTTGGACTTACTATTTTTGGATTTGGTTCATCATTGCTTATTCATTCTGAAATTGGAAACGCTCCATGGGTTGTGCTTGCTGAAGGAATTGCAAATCAATTTAATTGGTCAATTGGGTTTGCAACTTTTATTTCAAGTATAGTAGTGCTATTAATCTGGATACCCCTAGGTGAAAAACCTGGAATAGGAACAATAATGAATATACTTATTATCGCAACAGTTTTAGATGTATCAACAAATATATTTAATCTTACATCAAATTTATTTTTCATTAATTTTTTTACTGCATTATCAGGAGTAATAATCGTTGGAATAGGAAGCGGAATATATTTAATAGCTAACCTAGGACCTGGACCAAGAGATGGGTTAATGACAGGATTACAAAAAGCTTCAGGCTACCCGATTGCTTGGGTCAGATCATTAATTGAAATAACTGTTGTTTTATTGGGATGGATTCTTGGAGGAACTATTGGATTAGGAACATTACTTTTCACCTTTGGGGTAGGACCAGCAGTTGCGTTTGGACTAAATATAATTAGTGCTTTAAATAAAGAAGGAGCTATCAGTTCAGAATTAGATAGATAAGAAAGGTTTTATTTAGTTTTTAAGTATCTTTTATAAAATATAATATAAACCCTCACCAATTACAAAGATACCAAATAGATTAGGCCAGCTTATGTAATTCATAATCCGCGCAAATAATAAGCCACCTCCTAGAAAAATAAAAATATAATGAGTAAGTAGGGATATTTTATGTCAATTTCTTTAAACCAATTAATCATTATTAATCCTTCATTTAATTGTCTTTAAAATTTTTAGATGGCTTCCAAACCTCAATAAGTCTTTTTTGTTCACTTTCCCATTCTTCTTCTGAAATAATTTCATTCAAGCGAAGTTGCTCTAAATTACCTAATTCCACTTTATACCATAATTGATTCATTTCTATAGAATGGTGGTTTACAATTCGTAAAAGGATTCTTAATAGCTGATGAGCAACCTTTTCACTATTCTCCTTATCAACATATTGACATTGGTAAGTTGTAAGAATCATATCATCTGAACTCATTTTTTTAATTTGTTCATCGGATAATGTTCTATCAGGATATTCTTTATTACTATTTTTTATCTTTTCATTCTTAGCCATTAATCACTCCTATAATTATTTATCTTTTATTTGATCCCTAGGCATTTTATTTGTTAAGGCTTTTGTGATTTAACCCATTCATGTATTAAATCCTCTAATACATCAAGGGGAACAGATCCATTCCAAAGAACAACATCATGAAAATCGCGAATATCAAAATTGTCTTCTAATTGATTTTCTGCATATTGACGCAATTCTTTAATTTTTAATTCACCAATTTTATAACCTAATGCTTGTCCGGGCCAAGATATGTAACGATCTATTTCCGTAATACACTCATGCAAAGGCAAAGCTGTATTAGAGACAAGATAATCTATAGATTGCTCACGGCTCCAGCCAAAGGCATGAATACCGGTATCAATTACTAAACGACAAGCACGCCACATTTCATATGTTAATCTTCCAAAGTTGCTATAAGGATCTTTATAAAAACCTGATTCTAATCCAAGCCATTCACTATATAGACTCCAACCTTCAGAATAAGCTCCTATATATAACCCTTTTCTAAAGTAAGGGACATTCTCCATTTCATCAGAAATTGAAATTTGCAAATGATGTCCCGGTACAGCTTCATGAAAAGTTAAGGCTTCCAAATTATATAAAGGCCTGGAACTTAAATTATAGGTATTGACGAGATAACGGCCAGAGGCATTACTACCTGGAGCTGGGCCAACATATCTCCCTGCAGTATACTTAGGTGCAATTGCATCAGGAACAGGTAAAACGCTATATGTCATCCGCGGTAATTTTTTAAATAATGAAGGTAGCTTACCCTCCATATTTTTTGCAATGAAAGTAGCTTCTTTAATTAGTGCATCAGCTGATTTTACATAAAAACGCTTATCTTTTCTCAAAAAGTTTAAGAAATCAGAAAAGCTGCCTTTAAAACCGACCTCATTTATAATTGCATTCATCTCACTTCTTATCCTACTTACTTCATTTAGACCAATTTGGTGCACTTCTTCTGGAGTATAATCAAGAGTTGTATACTGTTTTACTTTAAATTGATAATATTCTGAGCCATTAGGCATATCAGCTGCTCCTAGTGATTTACGTGCTCCTTTGCGATAATCAGAAATAAAAAAATTAAGAAAATCTTTATAAGCTTTTACTACACTATTTAAAATAACTTGACGGCCATCTTGAAGAAGTTTTTCTCTATCATTTTTCGATATATTTTTTGGAATTTTATTAAAAGGGGTAAAAAATAAACTCATCTCAGGGTCTGATACGATATGGGCAGAAATTGTTAATTCATAATCATTTAGTATCGCATGTGGAATAGTTATACCTTGGCGAAGTCCTTCCTTCATAAGTGTAATCTGCTCATCAAAATATCGAGGAAAATCATTTAAACGATTAATATAATTTTTATAATCATTAATTGTATGAAATGGCATTGCTCTTTGTATACGAATTAATCCCGTATGAAAACCAGAGTCAGTATTAATCGGCATGAGAAAACTTTTAAATTTTATTTCATTTATTTTTTCATATACAATCCGATTGAAAACACGATAGTTAATTTTTTGTGTTTGCGATAAACGGTCTGGGTTTATAGTCTCTAAGCGATTTTTTATTTTTTTCCAAAAAATATCTCGATCATTTATTGACTCAAGCGTTATCGAAGGCATACGATTATTTATTGAATAAGGTGTGTCCTTTGATTGTAAATCGTACCAGAAGCCATGATTGGAATAAAGTGAATTTTGACCTAATTGAAATATTAAAGATTCTTCAAGAATTGTATTTAATTCATTTTCCTTATATCCGTTACAGCCAAAATTTTTAATAAAAATTAATAAAAATAGACAGGTACAAACTTTATGCACCTGTCTATTTAAGCTATATTTATTTTTTACCATATACAAAAAATAACACTGCAAAAGTAACCCATATAGCATTTTCAATGTAGAATGCACCGACTAATGGAACTAAACCAGAAATCATATGATATGTATTTAATAAAACAGGAACAAGAACTATTCCAGTATATGTAGTTGCGACCTTCTGCAGATCAACTTCTAACCAGTTTGTTAAACAAAAAGTTAAAAATGCCAATAAAGCTTGACCCATTAGAGCAAAATGTAAAATTGGCACTACTTCTTTAGTATAACTCATGCCAAAACCTTCCATCATTGCTTCTGGGGAAAAAACACCTCCTAAAAGCATAATAGCCATTAATCCAGCATAAATCCTTAATAATAATTTAATATTCATAATATTCACTCCTTTGCTTATGTTTTGAATATTTTATTGTTTACAATGAAAAACTAATTTAATAACCCGTTAAGATTATATTTAGATACAAAATTGAAAATTAAAAGAGTCAATTTTTTTGTTCAATCAGAGCACGCTCTTTCAAATTATCATTGAAGTAATTTATCATTTTCTGATACAAGTTTTTACGTGCATTTCCCCCAGACATACTATGAGGTCGATTTGGATAATAGAAAGTATCCAGTTGTTTATTATGTTTTATAAATGCTTCGACAAGCCATGTCATATTTTGTGAATGGACATTATCATCGCCAGTCCCATGAATTACTAATAATTTTCCTTTGAAACGATTTACATACGATAATACAGATGTTGAGTCGTATCCAGCTTTATTGAACTGAGGTAAACCCATGGATCTCTCAGTATAAATAGAATCATACAATCTAAAATCCATTACTGGTGCAACCGAAACGCCCACATCAAATAAATGAGCGTTTTTTGTTAACATTAAACCTGTAAAATATCCTCCTCCTGACCACCCCCATGCTCCGATTCGACCAGGATCCGCAATGCCTTTATCTACTAAATGGTTTACTCCTGCAGCTGTATCTTTTGCTAAATATTTAGACATATCACCATAGCTAAAATTTTTAAATGCTTCTCCACGACCACTCATTCCTCTAGCATCCATTGAGAAAACAATGTAACCTTGCTGAGCTAGATATTGATTCCAAGTACTACCCCATCTATTATTTACTATTTGAGTACCAGGCATTCCATATCCATAAACTATAATAGGATATCTTTTATTATTTTCATAGTCGGGAGGATAAGTTATAATACCATCAAGAACAGTTGTTTTATCTTCTGAGCCAAATTGAATTATTTGGGGATATGACCAATCATACATTTGAAATTGGGTTTTATCAGTCTCAGATATAACTTTCAATGTTTTGCCATTCATATCTTTAAGAATATGTTTTTGCGGATGATTTAAGCTTGAGAAAGAATCAATAAATCCATTACCATCAGGAAAAACTCGAACTGAATGGGATCCGATTTCTTTAGTTAATAGCTTTAAACCACTTCCATCAAAGTTTATTGAATAAAATCTATTTTCAAAAACCGATTCTTTATTTGAGATAAAATATATTTTCCTATTTTTTTTATCAATATGACTTATGTTTTTTACCTCCCATTTTCCACTAGTAAGTTGTTTTACTAACTTTCCTTCAGAATTATGAATGTAGAGATGATTCCAACCTGATTTTTCTGATAACCAAATAATATTACCATTATCAAGGAAATGATAATTTCTATGTAGCTCTACCCAACCATTAGGATCAGATTCAGACAAACTTGATATAGATTTCCCATTAAATCTTGATATATTTAAAAATTCCCAAAAATTTTGTAAGCGGTTCATTCGCATAACAACTATATTGTTTTCATTAGTCCACTCCATCCATGGATAGTATGAATCTTTATTTTTTCCAATATTCATTTTCTTACGACTTCTCTTTTTAACTTCAACAACAAAAATATTTTTAACAGGATTATTTTCACCTGCTTTAGGATAAAATATTTTTTGAGTTTTAGGATACAATGGTAATTCGTCAAATAATGTAAAAAGAGGTACCTTTGATTGATTCTCTTCCCAATACGCAATAAACTTACTATCAGGCGACCAACGATATGCATCAAATGAACCGAATTCCTCTTCATACACCCAGCCATGCAAACCATTTAATATTGCTTCAGAGCCATTAAACGTAATTTGTTTTTCCTTATATTTTTTCAAATCATAAATGTAAATATTATTGTCCTCACGAACATAAGCAACTTTTTCTCCATCAGGTGAAAATTTTCCATTTTGTAATTTTTTATTATTCTTTGAAATTGAATGAATCTGCTTTGTGCTTAAATCCATAACAAAATATGAAGCATAAAATGATCTCCTCCATATTTTTTCTATATTAGAAGCAAATAGAATTTTTTCTCCTGATTTATCAAACCAAAATTTGGATGGGAGAAATTTTTCACCCCATTCTGGTTCTTGAGTAACACTTTTCCCAATAAAAATATTTTTTTTATTTATCAGAAAATCATCTTTAGATAAGAATAAGGATGTATCTCCTGAAAAAATATCAACCTTAACCAGCTTACCGCCATGTCTAGATATATATGTATTCTCATTTGGCACCCAATTAATAAAATTTATTGATGAATATTTAAAAGGTGATTTTCCCTGAACGTCCTCAAAGGATAATCGCTTATTTTCAGCCTTAAGAGATACAAAAATGAAAATTGATATAATTATGTTTTTGCAGATCATTTTTTTAAAACTTTTATAACCTTTCTTAATAAAGTGCTCATCATTTTTTTATCTAATCTTTTAGTATTAACATTTCGCGGACTTGGATGATAGCACCCCCACAAAGTTTTACCATTTGGTAACATATATTTAAGATCATGACCAAAAGGATAGTCTTTTAATTTAAGGTCAAAATCATTACGAAAGTATTTAAGACATCCATCAAACCCAATTTTTCCTAATGCAAGAATCACACTTATATTTTTTAATTGTTTCATCTCTCTTTGAAAAAAGTTCGAACAATTCTTTAGTTCTAATGCAGTAGGCTTGTCACCTGGAGGTACACATTTCAGGACAGTGGTCATAAATGCATTTTTTAATTTAAGTCCATCATTCAATGAATTAGAACTTGATTGATTTGCTATGCCTTCACTGTGGAGACAGTCCATTAAAAAGTCTGCTGATTTATCACCAGTAAAAACTCTTCCTGTTCTGTTTCCTCCATGAGCAGCTGGTGCCAAGCCTACTATAAGTAACTTAGCCTTTATATCTCCAAATCCAGCTATGGGTTTTCCCCAATAAATCCAATCTTTAAACTGTTTTCGCTTATCAAATGCTATTTGCTCTCTAAAATCCACTAATCTTTCACATTTAGTGCATTTTACAACTTCTTTATATAGAGATGACATAGGGCCGCTATTTATAAGAGGATGATTTTTTATTTTAGGATTAATATTGATCAATAGAATAAATTATTATTATTACTGTATGTAGATTAATAATTTTTTGTGTAATTAAAAAAAATATAATTTTTCAAGTTAATTGCCTTTTGAGCCTACTAAAACATAAATTCGCAACCTTTGTTTAAATACAACAATTGTAATTAAAGGAAAATTTTAATGGCTTTAATGTCAATATTAAGAAATCGTATGCACGTTGTACTATGGAGTTTACTAATACTGTTTCTCCTTAGCATGACAGTAGGTGGACTAGTTGGAGGAGCAAATATAATTGATCAGCTTCTTGGTCGAGTTAATCCTGCTGAGGCAATTGGCTCTGTAAATGGTTCAAAGATAACACCCGATCAATTTAATCAAGCTGTTTCTATGCGACTAGAATCATTAAGAAGCTCTGGTATGGAAATTTCAGATCAACAATTATCCAACATAAGACTTGAAGTATGGAATGCTTTTGTTGAAGAAAAGTTAACAGAACAAGCAATAAAAGATTTAGATATCCTTGTCTCAGATGATGAAGTTCTTCACCATCTTGAAAACAATCCTCCATTAGATATAAAACGATTATTTTCTTCAGAAAATAATGAATTTGATGAAGAAAACTATCGAAGAGCATTAAGAACACCTGGCTTAATGGATTGGAATCCTATTGAAGCATGGATGAGAGATTTTTATCTGCCCAGATTTAAATTACAAAAATATATAAATCAGGCAGCTATTATTTCTGAAAGTGATGTAAAAGAAGAGTTTACAAAACGCAATGCGGAATATACTATTTCTGCTTTGCATGTAACAAATTCATCAATTAAAGATTCAGCTGTCAAACTCAGCGAAGAAGAACTTGTAAAAAGTTATAAGTCTCGATTGGGTGATTTTAAGAGAACAGAAAGAAGGCATCTATCATTTATTAAGTGGCCAAAGCGTGCCTCTCTTCAAGATACGCAAAGAGTCAAAGCAGAAGCATTAGAAATAATTATGTCATATAGTAACGGAGATAATTTTGAAAACTTAGCAAATATTCATTCTCAAGATCCAAGCAATCAAGTTACGCCTGATTCAGGACGTGGCGGTGATTTAGGGTGGTTCGGTAAAGGTCAAATGGTAGGAGAATTTGAGAATGCAGTATTTAGCGCAAATCCTGGTTCTGTTGTAGGTCCTGTACTTACAAATTTCGGATACCATGTTATCAAAGTTGATAGTATAAAAAATAAAAATAAAAATAATACTCAAGCAAAGGCTAAGCATATTCTATTAAAAATTGAGCTTGGACAAAAATCACGTACAAATCTTCGAAGAAAAGCTACTTTATTTAGCTATGATGCACAAGATTATGATTTTGCATCTGCTATAGATAGTCACAGCGTAAAAAAAGAAGCAGCTAATTATTTAAACAAAACTGATTTTTTTATAGCTGGATTGGGCCCATCAAGATCAGCAATAAGATGGGGATTTAATTCTAAAATAAATGACATATCAGATCCTGTAGAAACAGATGATTATTTTGCTGTATTTATTCTCGACTCTATTACTTTAGCTGGCACTACTCCGTTTGAAGATGTACGTACTCAAATATCTTCTTCTTTAGAAAATGATTATAAAGATAAAATAATGAATACATTAGCAAACAATTTAAAAACTCAATTTTTAAGTGGAAAAACATTCCAAGACTTAAAAGACGAAAATAGCAATATAGAATATATTCCATCTGATAAGAAAAAATTAACTGAATCATTTATTTCACTAGGTAAATCAGAAGAGCTGGTCGGTTCACTAATATATGCCGACAAGAACCAATTGATTGGTCCAGTAAAAACATTTCGTGGGTATAGTTTAATTATCATAAATGAAATTAGCAATTTTGATTCAACTGCTTGGCTTGCGCAAAAGGATATGATTTCCTCTAACCTTAAATTAATGAAAGAGAATACAGTTTTCAGAAATTGGATGAGTGAACTAAAGAAAAATGCTGATATTATAGATAATAGAGAATATTATTTTTAATTATTCATTGACTCAATTTTAGCACGAATAATCCAAGCAGAAGAATATCCATTGCTAGATAATTGTTTTCTAAATTTCTCTGCTTTTTGACGATCTATAAAATTCCCAATTCTTACCTTATAATTAGGTGCCTCAAAAATCACGTAAATCTTATATTCAAATAACTCTTCTAAATCACTTTGCAATTTTTCTGCTTTAAATCTATCACGCGTTGCTAAAACCTGAACTCTATAACCTTCTATTATTATTGAATCTTGATCAATAGTTTGATTGTAGTTTAACAAATCAGAACTAAAAGGACTTGAAATTTTAGGCCAATTAGGTTTTGGATCATTTAATTTATTTGCGTCAAATTTTATTTTTTTTTGCTGAGAAAATGAAATAGATACCGAAAGAATTATTAAAATGAATTTCATATTGATCTCACATCATTTGAAAAAACCCAACCTTTTTTACCATCTAATAATGATATCTCGTACCATCCCTCCTGCTTATTAATTATATCAAATTTCGTACCCTCATGAATAACAAAAACTATATTTTCCCCTCTTGAAATAGGAGATGATCTAACATCTAATGAAATTGATGTAACTACACCATATTCTTGATCAGAAGCATTCCAATATTTGTCGAGTAGTATTCCACTAGTTATAACCATAACTATTAATAAAGTAGTATTTAAAATAGAATAAAATTTATCAGACAATTTTTTGTTCCAATATAAAACAAATAAAAAACTTAATATTAGAAGCATTAAACCAAATATCATTATTAAATCTATAAGGGTAAATTTATTTATAATAGATCTATAAAGAGCGATAATAAAAAAATCATCTGGTGCTATAATCCTATCTCTAATCTGATTTCGAACGAACTTCAAATTATAATTGATATCATTATCTCGAGGAGATAATAAATAACCTTTTTCATAAGCCCATATTGCATTACCAAATTGTCCAATTTTAAAATAACTATTTCCTAGATTAAGATATAGGTCTTCATTTTCATAAATTTGTGCAAGCTGTTCATATTTAATTATTGCGTTCTCAAATTCTTCATTTACATAATAGCCATTTGCTAAATGAAATAAAGAATCCGGTGATTGGGAAAATAGAATAGAATTAATTAAAATTAGATATTTTAAAATCTTCATAGTAATTCTTTATCAATTCGTTTTAACAAATTTATCGTATTAGCTTGCAGTGAATCTATTTTTTGAGTTGAGTCGGGCCCATATCTTCCTGAATCACATAATTTAATTAATGCAATAAGCTCAGTAATTAATTTATTATCGATTTTACCATCAAGTTTTTTTTCAATAATTATTCCGTCTAGATTAATTGATGAAAGAAATAATTTAGATTTAATATATTTGTTGATAATCAATGTAGTATGTGAATATGGATCTTCTACATTTCTACCTAAATCTTTTAGTGCTAATCGAAGAGCATTTTTTGCCTGGCGATCTCCAAAAGTACTCAATTGTTTTTCTTTAATAATATTAAAAGCAAAAGGAAAAACAAATAATCCAAAACTTAATAGATAAATATTTAAAACCCATATTGGAATAGCCTGATTATCACGCTTATACCACTTAGATGGTTGCGTTCTTATATATCTAATATCCTCTCCAAGAATTGCTATATCTTCCTTGCTAAATTTAGTTGAAATACTTTCTAATTGATTACCAGGTTTTACTAAAATATCTATTGGTTTAGAACGTTTAGTAATAAATCGATCAATATCTGGATCAAAATAAGTAAGATTAATTGAATTAATCCGAAATTTTCCACTAATCCTTGGAATCAAAATATATTCAAATTTCTGCTCACCTGTTAGTAAATCTCTAAATTCATCACGAGTAAACGTAGAGGTTGGAGGAAAAACTTCAACA
>Ga0066836_10001982_pt1 | contig 10894 bp, 4 predicted proteins | sample ETNtaG_18_FD_71568 | JGI IMG/M metagenome (GOLD analysis project Ga0066836, IMG submission 71568) | Marine microbial and viral communities from oxygen minimum zone, Eastern Pacific Ocean - ETNP201302SV91 | ecosystem: Environmental > Aquatic > Marine > Oceanic | place: Pacific Ocean: Eastern...
ATCATTGATGATGAATGTTCCTTTGAGCTGACTGTTCAGTCTGTCGAAATAACTGAAAATAGCGGAGCATTGTCGATCGAAGTTCGACGTGAGGGCGGCATCGTTAACCCTGTAACCATTGAATATGATGTCGAGAATGGTACAGCTGAGAATACCGTAGATTATTTGAAAGGAGCCGGCCGTATTAACTTTGAGTCTGGTCAAGAGGTTGCATATATCGCGGTGCCAATTGTTAATGATATTGAGATGGAAGGGTTGGAGACATTTCAACTAATGCTATTAAACGCTGTTGTAGACCCAGAGATTGCGCTTCAAGGATCTGCGACTTTGGGAGAAATGACGGTTGTTCAAGTCACTATTATTGACGATGAGATGCCTGGTGGTGTTGATAAAGGATTCAAGCTGGTTGGTGGTGCAAATGGACCGGTTCACAGTGTTATAGTGGATCAAGATGAACGTATTCTTTTGGGAGGAGACTTCACTCGTGTGGGAGGAGTTTATTACGGTCATGTTAGTCGTTTGCATCCTGATGGCTATGTGGATAGTAGTTTCAATATAGGCACCGGGCTTGATGATATTGTTTGGTCTTTAGGTGTTCAGTCAGACCGGAAACCAGTCCCTGGCGGTAGGTTTACGGTCATTGATGGAAATGACCTAGAGGCTTTTGGCCGGTTGAATGCTGATGGTGTATTTGATGATACTTTTGCTATTGATGCAGGTGTTAATGGGGAGGTGTTTGCAGTGGCAGTTCAGTCTGATGGTGCGATTGTTATTGGTGGTGATTTCACAAAGGTTGCTGGTGAATCAGTACGTAATATCGCTCGATTAAACCCCGACGGAATGCTTGATCTTACATTTGCCGTAGAAGGTGGTGCAGACCGAGCAGTACGTGATCTTGCATTGCAGCCTGATGGGAAAATTCTTGTGGTGGGTGACTTTGGAATGCTTGGAGAGGCGGTATCGCCTCGTGTTGGTCGATTGAATTCCGATGGAACCGTCGATGTAACATTTGTTCCAGGTTCAGGTGCAAATGCAATAGTTCATGCTGTTAGTTTGCAGGAGGATGGTGGTGTAATTGTGGGTGGTGAATTCACTGTGTTTGGAGGTGTAGGATCTACCTATATCGCCCGAATGAACAATGACGGTACGTTGGACGAAGGATGGGGCGGAGAGTCCGTTGCCATTAACGGTTCAGTATTCGATCTTGGTTCTCTTTCAGACGGCAAGGTGATTATAGGCGGAGAATTCACTGAAATTTCTGGTCAATCACGTAACAGTTTCGCTCGTTTGCATGCTAATGGAGAATTAGATCGAAACTTCGATCCTGGAGAAGGAGCTAATGGCCCGGTATTTACTGTGGCGATTCAGCCAGATGGCAATATTCTGCTTGGAGGGCAATTCACTGAGGTGGGCGGGTATGATCAACCCAACATTACTCGTGTTTTTGGTGGTGAACAGTATGCACTTGGTCGAGTTGAATTTAAATTTTCCAGAATTGAATACATTGAAGGCGCTGGCTCATACGAACTTACTGTTATGCGTTCCGGTAGAGTTCAGGAGCCTGTAACAGTTCAGTACAAGACGGCGCCTGGCACTGCGAATGAAGGTGAGGACTTTTCGGCTGCATCGGGCGAGATCAAGTTCGACATAGGTGGTCGTGAGGCCAAAATCTCAGTTAGTATATTGGATGATGAGTTAGCGGAAGGAACTGAGACATTCTCTATTAACCTTTCTAGTGAAAATTTGGGAGTTGATCTGGGTGGCCGATCTTCACTTGAAGTCGCAGTAATTGATAATGAAAGTTCTGCGAGTTTTGACCAGGCTACATTGTCAGTTTCAGAGAACTCTGGGGAACTTGTTATAGTGGTTAATCGTTTTGGTGGAATCGCTGCTGAGTCTACTGTGAATTATATGGTCAGCGACGGTAGTGCTAAGGTCGGTGAGGATTATAATGCGACAACTGAAGGTACACTTATTTTTGCTGAGGGATCATCCACTGCTTCGTTAGCTGTGACTATTGTGGATGATCTGATTGAGGAGCCTACTGAGAACTTAACTGTAGTTTTGTCTGATCCTTCAGCTGGATTAACTCTTGTAGGTGAGTTGACTGCTACTATATCGGTTCTGGATAACGATAAGCCCAAGCCGGGGATCGTGACTTTTGAAACAGGTGCGATACCAGTCGACTCTGGATGGACTAGCACTGGGGATATTCCTTGGTATGTACAAACTGACACTGTGTTTGAGGGCAGTTATTCTTTACGTTCTGGCAAGATAACTGACTCACAGGAATCGCTTTTATCACTCGAAAGTGAAACCGGTTCAGGTAGAGCTTACTTCTATGTTAAAGCGAGTACAGAGCAGGATTGGGATTCCCTTGAATTTCTCCTTAATGGTCGAGTTTTGGCCAAGTGGTCTGGACGGGTCGATTGGGAAAAATTCGAGTTTTCAGTTGAGGCTGGTAACAATCAACTCGAGTGGCGATATCGCAAGGACTCCAGTACCTTCGCTGGTATGGATGCAGTGTTTATAGATAATATATTCCTGCCTGAACCGACCGTGGTAGAACCTCCTGTTCAGACTAAGCCTACTCTCATCGTAATGGGAATTACTTCGGAAGGATTCCAACTCAGTATTTCTGGTGATGCTTCAACAGATTATGAGCTGCAATATAGTGCCGATTTAAACACATGGAGTAGTTTAGCCAAGGTAACTACAGATGAGTCAGGTAAAGCTGTATTTACGGATGTTTCCCGGAGCGAAAATTTTGCTAAAGAAACTTGGACGGAGGGTTCAGGGTTCTATCGATCTGTGGGTGTGACTTCTGAAGAAGAGGAGTAGCTAGATATAGGTTATATTTTAAAACCGCCGATTTAGATCGGCGGTTTTTTTGTGCTTAATCAAATAAATCATATGCGTGATTATCACGCTAGTAGCGTGATAATTTTTCTAATGCTCCAATTATATTTTATAAAAAAACTTAAGAGGGCTTTGTTTTTAGTTCGAATGAAAATGGCATTTGATATGCTAAATAGTACAGTGACGTCGTTCTTCGGGTTGCGCGGCGTCTTTTAGGGGAAAGACTGGGAGCGAAGCGTTCATTCCGGTTGTCCGCCTTATACCTCCTCCGGTAGGCGGCAAGTTTCGCTCTCAGTCGTTTTTTTTGCGTAACTTTCATGCTGCTGGCTCTGTAGAAGCACTTAAGGAGAGTTCTAATGGAAGATAAAGATGGAGTTTGAATGCTCCGTTATTTTTTTTGTCTGAGTTTTGTCGTAGCTTTCCCACTTCATTTGATTATTTCAGTATTAAAATCTTACACACCAAAACGCCGCTGGTTGCGGTGTTTATTTGGATTGTTGCTGATTTTGATTTTGCTGAGTGTTGGTTCGGTATTGTATTTGAATCAGATTGGGTTGCCCGGATTCGCCAAACGAGGTGTTCAAAAGCATTTAGCTGAGCTCGGAATTAAACTGGATTTCGATTGGCTAAGAATGGACTTGGATGGGACGTGGAAGGCTAGACAGTTAACATTTGGTCAAACTGATTCTGGAGGCGAGCTGGGGTTGAGTTTTGATGATGCAACTGTGTTCCCTGATTATTTGTCGTTTTTTTCGGGTCAACCGTCAGTAAAAGAATTTGGTATAAGTGGATTAGATTTAAGAGCAGAAGTGGTGGCAGGCGAAACCAATCTGCCTCCAGTTTCGTTGGTTTGGCCTAAGGCTGGACTTTATTGGAGTGGTGGTGACGAGGTTCTTTCTACAACGAATTTACATGGGTCGGCTTTTGGTTTTAATCTAGATATATCTTTAAGTATTACAAATGCATTGGTTTTAAGAAACATTTTACAAAACCTCACTGGTAAATCGGATCGAACAAGGTCTTCTTCATCACAAGATTCTAATTTGCTTACGTCTGAGATAGTTGCTCGGAAACTTAGGCCTATCAAAAGTCAGTTAGCCAGTTTGTTGGAGAGCCGGAGACAAATTCATTTTCAAAAGGAACCGATAATAAAGTTTTCCTTTAAAGGGGATGCAGGTGATCCGGAATCTTTATCTGGGGGTGTGGCTGTGGAGGCCGAAGAGTTTCGTTTTCCAATTGGTGGTTTTGATCGATTTAAGTTGGAATTGAATCTTTTTGATGAAGAGCTAACCGTTGGAGATCAAGAACGATTTAAGGGTGAATTTAAATTGGATGGACTAGATACTGGTTGGGCTAAGTCTGAGTCTTTGCTCGGTCGAGCTTCATCTTCTTCTTTGGCAACTAATTTGTTACCGGAGTCAATTGAATATCAAATTGAATCGACAGGGATTGAGTCGGGTGAAGCTGCATTCAAGGTTGGATCTTTAAAGGGTTCCGCTATTCAATTGCAAAGTAAATCAGGGTATTTTAAACATCGAATATATGGTCTTTTTCGTGAATTAACGTTTGATCAAAAACGTTTGAAGTCAATTGACTGGAATGCCGCTTTAACTAATTCACTTGCCAATCCTTTGCCGAATAGAAGCGTGGTAAATTTGTCGCTTGCATCTTATGCATCCTCCAAAGGAGGTTTTGATTCTGCTGATATTACGGCAAACGTGTCTCGTGTAGATTCATCAATAGATAAGGATGAGAGTTGGGATTATTGGGCTAAATTGGCTCCATATAAGATACATTTTAACAGTTCTGCTAAGAGCATTACTGAAGGTGAAAATTTGATTATAGATGACTTGTTGTTAGAGGGGAAATGGGAAGCTCCAAATTTAATAATGAATCAGTTTGATGCCAACTTTGAGCAAGGCGGAATCAGGGCTTCAGCGGAGTTGGATGTGGAAACGCGTTTGGTAAAGGCAACCAGCAGTATTGATTTTGATTTGTATAAAATAATAGACCATCTGAGCCCCAAGGCTCAGCGTTGGATTCAGCAATTTAAGTGGGGTGAAGCGCCGGTTGTCAGTTCTACAATACAAGCCACTCTGCCAAAATGGACTGATAAAAATCCTGACTGGCGTGCACAAATAAGCCCTTCGATAGTGATTAATGGTAAGGTTAATTCTGGTCCATTATCTTTTCGCGGAATTGAGCTTGATGGCGCGCAAACAGATTTGCAGTACACTAATCAAGTTTGGTTGTTGCCGAATTTGGTGGCTAGGCGTGCTGAGGGGGATTTGAAATTTGCTTTGAGATCTCAAACAGATAGTAGAGATTTTCATTTTGATTTTCACAGTACAATTAATCCGCGTGCGCTTATTCCAGCATTGAAAGATGAAAAACAGAAAAGAGCTTTTGATTTTTTTGTTTTTAAAAACCCGCCTGTTATAGAAGGGCAAATTTGGGGGCGTTGGAGAGAGTCTGACCAAACGGGTTTCTATGCGAATTTTGGTGCAACGAATTTTACATTTCGTGCGCAGCACGTGGATAGTATGACTGCTGGAGTGGCGCTAACTAATGGGGTGTTCAATGCCACCAATGTAGTGTTGGCACGTCCTGAAGGAGTAGTGACTTTGGATTCGCTCGCGCTTGATGTGGGGCAGAAGCGCCTTTATTTAACTAATGGCGTAGGGCGAGTCGATCCTGCCGCAGTATCGAAAGCCATTGGGCCGAAAACCGCTCGGGCTTTAGAGCCTTATCATTTTATTGATCCTCCAAAGGTAAAGGTCAATGGCTGGATTCAAACTGGGCCTGGAAGGAATCCTGCGAGTTTACATGTAGAAGTGGATGGGGGAGCATTTAAATTCAATAGATTCAATTCGCGTGATATGAATGGTGAAATTTTTTGGACAGGCAACACTATAACTCTTACGAACGTGGTTTCAGAGTTTTATGGTGGTGAATTGAATGGTGATTTGTTTGCGAAGTTTAACAGTAAGCAGTCTTCTGAAATTGATTTTCATTTGCAGACCAAACAGACGAATTTAACTGGATTTATGTCAGACGTACTCGGTCGTGATTCTGGTTTGAGTGGCCAGATCGATGGGGTCCTGGATATTAATGCTCTCTCTAAAGATTGGTCCAGTTGGAATGGAAGTGCGAGTATGGCTCTAAAGGACGGATATTTGTGGGAGTTGCCTCTTCTAAGTGTTTTTTCCCCGATATTGGATCAAATGGCACCGGGTTTAGGTGCGGGTAAATTCTCGAAGGGTACTGGAGATTTCAAGATCGTCAATAGCATCGTTAAAACTCGGAACGTCGAACTAAAATCACCGCTTGTTCGATTGCAGTATACAGGGAATGTAGATTTCGAAGGTAGGATTAGTGACGCTGGTGTAGTGGCGGAACCACTTCGTGATGCATGGGTCATCGGCCCAGTTTTAGGCCCGGTGTTAAATTTAGCCCTGAAGCCTATTGAGCGGATGCTAAAGTTTAAAGTTGAGGGAACCTTGAATAAACCGAAGATGGAATTGAAGCATATCCCTAAGATATTATTAGTGCCTGTGCAAATTCCGTTAAAGTTGTTTGATGACATTGTGCCAGACGATGTGTTGACTCCAAAGACTCAGAAAAAGTCAGAGCAGAAAGACTAACCTGATGATTATGGGAAAGGGCTACACATTTACTTCTTGTTGTCGTACTTTGATCTCGTTCAATTTATTTAATCCAATGAAACGTAAGACATTTGTACTGCTTGCTCTCGTGTTATTTGCGACTTCGGTTGTTGATGCTGCTTGGGATCCGAATCGCATTAAGCCATTGAGTGATGATAAGAAAGCGAAGGTTTTAGAATCGCTTCCTGCGAAGTCGCTGGCAAAGCCAAAGAAGGAACGTCGAGTATTGGTTTTTTACCGTTGTGAAGGGTTTGTGCACAGTTCGATTTCTGCTGGGAACTATGCGATAAATGAGCTAGGTAAAAAGACTGGGGCTTTTACGGTCGATCTTGCAGACGATTACTCTGTTTTTTCTAAGCAGAAACTCAAACAATATGATGCGATCCTGTTCAATAACACCACGCATTTGGTGTTTCAGAGTGATGATCAACGCAATGCAGTCATTGATTTCATGAATCAAGGGAAGGGGATTGCTGGGATTCATGCTGCCAGCGATAATTTTTATAAATGGAAAGCTGGAGCTCGCATGGTAGGTGGTCAGTTCGATGGCCATCCCTGGGGCGGTGGCGGCACTTGGTCTTTTAAACTCGATGATCCCAAGCACACACTTAATCGGGCATTCAAGGGTAAGGGGTTTTGGCATAAGGATGAGATTTATCAATATAAACCGGGAACGTTTGTTGGAGGGGATGAAATTCGTGTTTTGATTAGTCTTGATTTAAGCAAATCTCAAACCATGAGTCCTCTCGACCGAAATGCAGGTTTAAAGAAACAATACACCGAAGGTGGCCGCTATGTGCCGGTCTCATGGTTACGTAAATTTGAAGGTGGTCGTGTCTTTTATACTAACCTTGGTCATAACGAATCGACTTTCTGGAATCCAGCAGTGATAAAGCATTATCTGGATGGTTTGCAATATGCTTTGGGCGACTTGGCTGCTGATGCTACCCCATCATCTAAAATCAAACGTTCTGCGGTGTTGGCTCCTGCCAAGCCATAAATTTATCTTAAATACATAAGCCGGTTCAAAAAGGGCCGGCTTACTTTTTGTCCTCTTTACAAATAGTGATTATTTTTTTGCAATTACACGTGGGTCGGCTGGAGGAATGGGCTTATCAATTGTCCATAAAACTCCATTGAGAAGAAGTCTTTGAAAAGCGGGCATACTGAAATCACCTGCTCCACCAAGTGAAGTGTAAAATATTCGGCTTCCATTAACGGTGTTGGTCCAAGCCAAGGGTTCATTAATCTCACTTCTTCCTGCAAGTGTTCCTGTAAGTAAAACCTTTACGGATTTTGAGAGTATTTTGTTTTTATAAAGATGAGATTTTGCCTCAAATGGCTTTAAGTCGATCCCTGTCAGAATGGGATGGTTTGCTTCACTAGAGTTAGCTTGAGCGATTGTGGCCGGATCTTTAGGTGGTCGGTTGCCATAGTGATTCAGATAATCGGCTCCTAGAATTTCATCGTCAAAATTGGTCCAGCGCGAATATTGGTTATTAGGAGGATCGCGATCAAATGCATGACTAGTAGTACGAATACCAACCAGAGGTTTGCCTTTTGCTAAATGATCTCGGATGAGTTCGAGTTGAGCATTGGGCGGTGTGCGACGACGGACACTGACGAATAGTAAGTCGGCATCCTTTAATGCCGTTAGTCCCGGGAAATTGTTAGAATCGTTTTCATCAACGTTCACAAATGTACATCGCATCCCCCTGTATTCGAGATGTCGTTTTGCGAAAACTGGCAGGGTTGAGGCTGTGCTGTATTCTTTCTCGCCAATCATAAAAACAATATGAGGTGGATCATCTCCTTTGAATTTAAACGGTTTGCCACCAAGCAGCTGATCGCTGGTGGTGGTTGGGCATACACGTTCTTCGATGTGTTCGACGACCAATTCGGTGCCTCGGAAGTGATTTACATATGGCCAACGAGCTGGATTGTACATGGCGTCTGTAAGGTCGCGAACTAGCAATACGTTTTTCCCATTTCGAGTCATGTTTCTTAGTCCAAATGGACGACCTAGTACGCACATGTTGGTGTGAACACCAACAAGCATTACGTTCTTTATTTTACTGGCTTCAAGTAGGTTCCATATTTCAAATCCATTGTCACTGATAGCGTCATACTTGGGATCGATGTCTATTCCTTCTACCTGCCGTTTCCATGGGCTCCTTGGGTTACGTCCAATTTCTGATAGGTGTTTGGCCCAAGTCGCATGTTCTTCAGGGTCGTCATCTTCACCGCCGTCTGAGTGATCGATAGGGTATCCTTTTTGTTCTTCTGCCTTATCAATCCAATTGCACCAGCTTTCTATGGCCTTTGGATAGTTTTTGGCTTTAGGTGCATTAAGTGCGCGTTGCCGGGAAGGATGACCATTGTAGAATCCGGTGCAGGATGAAGGTGCATGGATGATGAAGGCACCGCTTTTGCGAGCCTTCTTCAAGAAGTTGTTCATTCGAGGAGTCATCTCTACAACTCTGCCAACGGCATTTTTACAATGATGCAAGTCCCACATGTCACAAACAATCACCGCAGTTTCTTTCGCGTTCCACAGAACTTTTTGTTGGCTTATTGCCCAGTGCCCGGATGCATCTTTCACTCGATGGCGGGTGTTAAGAGTAAATGATTCAGCATTGACTTGAGATGGTAGATCCAATGCTGCGTAAATCAGAAATATAAAAACTGAAAGTTGCTTCATGTAACAATGTGATTTTACGTAGGCAATGCTTTCGGCTTGGCCATGCGTTGTCAACTAAAACACATGAATCAGTAAACAAGGCTTCGCAAAACCAAGTGGCCGGTTTATCTTGTCGAAGTTAAATGCGGCCATGAGTGAAGCCACGGATCAATTAAAAGATGCTGAAGGAGTGAAGCGCTCTTTGCGTGTTCTTGTGGTAGAGGACTCGGAGTTCGATGCTCGAATGTTAGTTGGCTTATTGAAGGCCGGAGGATTTAACCCAACTTTCAAGAGAGTCGAGACAGCTAGTGAAATGAGTGAGGCATTGAGTTGTGAAGAGTGGGAAGTGATTCTTGCTGACTATAACCTCCCGGAGTTCAGTGCGCCTAAGGCACTTGAAGTATTAAGAGATACGAAACTCGATATTCCTTTTATAATTGTTTCGGGTGGTATTGGCGAGGACACAGCTGTATCTGCAATGAGGGCTGGTGCGCATGATTACTTAATGAAGGGGAATTTAGCCCGTTTAGTTCCTGCAGTTGAGCGTGAATTGCGTGATGCCGAGGTTAGAGTATCAAGACGGAAGGCGATTAAAGAACTGCGAGAAAGCGAAATGCGGCATCGATCATTAATCGAGAATGCTTCAGATATAATATTAGTAATAGATTCTAAGGGAGTAGTTAGCTTCATAAGCCCGGCTTGTGAGAAGGTGCTAGGTAAAAAAGAAGAGGATTTAACTGGTAAAGATTGGTTTGATCTTGCTGAGGAGTCGTGCCGAGATCGGCTTAGGAATGAATACTTTCGATCACTTGGCCAAGAGTTGATTAGTTTTTCTTTTGAAGGTCGATTTATTGACGCGAATGGGAATAGTCGAGTGTTGGATGCGACTGCTCAAAACTTGCTTAATGACGAAGCGATAGCAGGAGTGGTGCTCAATGTTCGTGATGTCACCGATCGACTGCAGAATCAAGCAGCGATTCGAGAGTCTGAGGAAGAGTTTCGTGTGGCTAGAGAGATACAACAGCATTTGTTTCCTAAGCAAGCACCCAGTGTAGATGGGTTTGATATTGCAGGGGCGTCTATTCCAGCTGCAGCCACCGGAGGGGATTATTTTGATTATCTAAAGACTTCCGATGGGCAATTAGTCCTCGCAGTAGCGGATGTGAGTGGTCACGGAGCCGGGCCGGCAATGCTTATGGCGGAAACACGAGCCTATCTTAGACTTCTCACACGAAACCGTGATCATCTAGGGGAAATCCTTGTTCGAGCTAATAACATGGTGGGAGAGGACGTAGGCAAGGAGCGATTCATTACGATGCAATTGGTTAAGCTAGACACTGATTCCAAAACGATTGTTCACTGTAGTGCTGGTCATACCCCTGGCTATATTATTGGAAAACAAGGTGTGATTAAGGATAAGATGAAGAGAACCGGCATAGCGCTGGGAGTTACGCCTGATGCCTCCTACGAAGTTGAAGGTCCATCACAATTAGAAAAAGGGGATATAATTCTACTGCAAACCGATGGATTGGCGGAAACCGCCAATGCTGAAGGGGAATTGTTTGGTGCTCAACGAGTTATTGAAGAGTTACATCTCAATCGGGATCTCAGTGCAGCCGAAATTGTGGATTCGGTTTTCGAAAAGGTTGCGCATTTTTCTGAGGGAGCCGAACAGGAAGACGATTATACA
>Ga0066836_10001983_pt1 | contig 10893 bp, 9 predicted proteins | sample ETNtaG_18_FD_71568 | JGI IMG/M metagenome (GOLD analysis project Ga0066836, IMG submission 71568) | Marine microbial and viral communities from oxygen minimum zone, Eastern Pacific Ocean - ETNP201302SV91 | ecosystem: Environmental > Aquatic > Marine > Oceanic | place: Pacific Ocean: Eastern...
TTAATTTTTAGAGGACTAGGTCGTGGGTATTCCTAGTTTGCAAGTTAATCTCTCGTCATTAGTAAATATTCTTACACTCAGATATGATCCAACTCAAAAATCGTCACTTCCAAAATATACGTCAAAAAATTTTGTGTCATCCACAGAAACTCCATCATTGGAAAAAATTGAAAAATTAATAATCAAGAATATCACTAGTAAAATTCCTACTAATACTGATTCAATTTCTATAGCGCTAAGTGGTGGAGTTGATTCAACATTAGTTCTTGCATTTATAAGAAAAATCTTTCCAAATATGAGTATAAATGCAATCTCTGTAAAATTTGCTAACAGCATTGATGAAACAATTCCTGCTGCAAAAATTGCAGAAAAATTTGGGGCTCATCAAATTGTAATTAATATAGAAAATTATTTGAAAGAATTACCGAAGGCTATTAGTATTATTAAACAACCATTTTGGGATACACATTGGTATTATGTATCAAACAAAGCACATTCACTTTCAAAATTTCTTGCATCCGGTGATGGAGGTGATGAAATTTTTGGAGGTTACACATTCAGATATAAAAAATTTCTTGAAACAACGACAAATAATTCAAAATTAGAAGACAAAATTAAAGCATATCTGAGTTGTCATGAACGAGATCGTGTACCCGATCAGGAAAAATTATTTCACAAAAATATGAATTTTAGTTGGAATTCTATCTACAAAACATTATCTCCATTTTTTGAAAATAACTTAGATAGATTGGATCAAGTATTACTTGCTGACTATAACGGTAAATTACTCTATAACTTTAGTCCTGTCAATAATTCTCTCCAAGAACATTTTGGTCTTACATCAATCTCACCTTTTATCTCTAAAGATATAATATCATATTTTCTTCCAATTCATAATAAATTCAAATATAACCAAAATGGTAATGTTGGAAAATTATTACTTCGAAAATTACTTGTTAAGTATGATGCAGACATGTTAGTAACTAATGAAAAATTAGGATTTAATGTCAATACACAAAATCTCTGGAAAAAATATGGAAGAAGACTATGTGAAAAATATCTTATAGGTGGTTACATAGTGGAAAATAATATAATAAATTCAAATTGGATAGAATGTTATATTTCCAAAGAAAATTTGGAGATAAAATACATCAATAAATTTTTGGGCTTATTAGCTGTTGAAATTTGGTATAGATTATTTATAACGAAAGATCTTGATAGTAATACTACACTAGATTAATTTACTAACAAAAATGAAAAAACTTATGAAAAAGGATGTTGTAGCAGGACTTGGAGAAATTGGAACTCCAATTCTCAAACTACTTTCAAAAAATTATGATGTAGTTGGATTTGATATAAATATAAAACTAATGAATCAAAAAAAATTTAATAAATTTAGTGATACTAAAACATCTTTTTTACATATTGCAATTCCTGTATCTCCAAAATTTGATCATAACATTATTCAATTGAATAAGAAATTCAATCCTGAATGTATAGTAATTCATAGTACAATTAGCCCTGGAACAACTGATAGACTCCAGAAAAAAATTAACGTTCCAATTATCTATAGTGCTACTAGAGGAGTGCATAAACGAATGATCAAAGATATTCAAAGATATTCAAAATTCTTTGCAGTTTCTCCTAATGCTCCACAAAAAAAATGGGCAACAGAAACATTTTCTAAAAAAATGAAAAAATCTGGAATTCAAACTAAAAAAATGTCTAAACCTGAAACATTAGAATTGGCAAAAATTATCTGTGACACATCATATCTTGGTTGGCTTATAAATTACTCACAAATTAGCAATCAAATTGCAAAATCGTATGGTGTTGACTATGATGAAATGTGGTCATTTTCTGATGAAATTCATAAAATTTTAGGTAATAGACCGAAAATGTTCCCTGGATACATTGGTGGCCATTGTGTTATACCTAATTTAGAATTAATCAACAATGAAACACTTGATCTCATCAAACAACTGAATGATATGTATCTTAAAAAAAATCCAAAGGCAAAATCAATTAAGAAAAATACTAAGTGAGAATAATGAATTACATTTACAAACTAAAATGATAGTATCATATAAATAAAAATTAACTCATTTTTGATATCATGTCTGATAAATTATTCAACGTTGATGAATGTGAAAATCTTACTAATAAAGAGGTCAGAGAATTATATAAAAAATATGTGAATCCTGGGATTGAACAGCTTTTTAGCTCGTTCACTTTTGGGAATGAACTTATTGAATATGCAGAAGGTGTGTGGATTTACACAAAAAATAATGAGAAAATACTAGATGTTACTGGTGGAATTGGAGTTCTAAGTCATGGTCACAATCATCCTAGAATATTGAATACAAGAATAAATTTTCAGAAAAAAAAGAGAATGGAAGTTAATAAAACAATTTTTTCTCCATATACAGCTGCATTAAGTCATAACATTGCACAAATTCTTCCTAATGATCTAGATTACTCATTTTTTTGTAATTCTGGTGCAGAAGCAGTAGAAGGTGCAATAAAACTAGCGTACAAATATCATGAAGGAAAAAGGAAGACGATTCTTCATTCTAACATCTCTTTCCATGGAAAATTACTAGGTTCTGGAACAATTACAGCTTCGAAAGAGGTAAATTTTAAATTTCCATCAATCTCGAATACTGCCCAATTTGAGTATAATAATATCGATTCTGTTAAGGAACAAATAATAAAATTCAGAATTGATGAACACTCTGACATATATGCAATAATAATTGAACCTTTTTCTGCAAGCTATCTGAAATCATGTGATAATGATTTTCTAAAAGAATTAAAACAACTATGTGATGAAAATGAAATTATTTTAATCTTCGATGAAGTGTATACTGGTTGGTATAAAACTGGAAAACTTTTTAATTTTATGTATTATGATGTCATTCCAGATATTCTAACTACATCTAAATCATTTGGTGGTGGAAAAGCATCTATTTCTGCATATGTTTGTCGTGAACCAATTCTTAAAAAATCATATGGTGATCCTAAAAATGCAACACTTCATACAACTACATATAATGGATTTGGTGAAGAATGTGCTACTGCCATAGAAGCAATCAATATAATGGAAGATGAAAATTTTGGAAAGCGAAGTTTAGACATTGAAAAAATCACAAAAACTAGATGTAAGCAACTTGAATTAAAATACGATAATCAAATTTCTGAATGTAGAGGTAAAGGATCTTTACATGGTATATATTTTAAAACAGATTCTGGATTTGGAAAAATCCTAAGTATTTTACCATTTAATCTCACAAAAGATAAAAATTTCTTATCAAAATTAATTTCTGCGTCAATTTCTGATTGGTTATTTAAAAACTACAAAATACTTGTTTTATTTTCTACAACTGAAAATTCTGCATTACTATTTGCACCTTCTTTAATCATAACTGAATCTGAAATTAATTATTTCTTTGACTGTCTTGAAGAAACATTAGATACAAGTATCTGGAAAATTGTAGCAAAATTTGCCTCAAAACAATTCTCAAAAAGTTTTAGTTAGGATATAAAATGCAAAAATTCAAACAAAAAAGTTTCAGATGTTATAATTTAACAAAATCTGTTATCTCATCATACGTTTTACCTAAAAATCTAGATGAATTAAGAATTACACTCAAAGAAGCAAAAAACCAAAACTACAATATTACTCTAAAAGCGGGAGGTAATAGTTACAGTGATACATTTCTAGGAACAAAAAAACTACTTGTAGACGTATCTAAACTCAATTCCATAAAATCTTTTGATGATTCAAATGGAATAATTGTTGTTGAACCTGGTGTAAGAATTGGAATTATACTTCAACATATCATGCCAAAAAACTGGGGATTAGTTGGTCTTTCTGGTTCTGTTATGGATCAAATTGGTGGTATGTTGTCAAGTAATACACATGGAAAAGATACCTGGAAAAATGGAAATTTTAGCCAAAATATTTTGTCATGTAAGATTTTATTAGCCGATGGAACAGTTGAAGAGATTACTAAAGACAAAAATTCTAAATTGTTTAATGGAGTTATTGGTGGTCTTGGTTTTTTAGGAATTATTATAGAAATAACAATGAAGCTAACAGCCATACCATCTTACATGGTTCAATCTTCAAGAAAGAAAATCCAAAATTTAGATGGATTAATCAATCATTTTTTTACTCTAGAAAAATCTGAAACTGATTTTTCATATGCACTTCTAGATCCATTTGTATCTGAACATCAGTATGGGAGGGGATTATGTGAATCTGCAAAATATATTGATTCAAAAAATTGTGATACAAGTATATTTGAAAAAAATTTATCTCCTAGAAAAAAAATATTTTCTCTAAAACCTAAAATATTCTGGTCCATAGTACGACCATTTTGGAATAACTCATCATCAAGTTTTCTTAATAAATTAAAATATATGCGTTCATCTAATTCCTTCTCCCATCAACAAATATTGCCCTTTCCAAAAATTCAATATGCATATTCTGATCTACCAAATTTCAATCTCCTTTATTCTCCTTTAGGTTTTTTTGAATTACAAAGTTTATTTCCAAAAAAAGATGTTTTTCCTGCATTCAATCAATTATTATCATTAAGTAAAATCTTCAAATGTCAACCATGGGTCTGTATGATAAAAAGGCATAAACCTGATTCATCGTATCTCTCATTTGCAGGTGATGGATTATCTATTGCAATGAATTTCCCTTTAAATCATTTGAATTCTGAGAAACAAAAACAATATTCTGACAAACTTTATGAAATAATTTTAAATAATAATGGTAAAATCTACATAGCAAAACATTCGTTAATACGCGATGATATTTTTCATTTAATGTATCCAAATTATAAAGATATGTTGAATCTAAAAGAAAAGTATGATCCAAATAATTTATTTAATTCTGATGCAACAGATAGATTACTAAAAATCTAAACAGTTAAAATCAACCAAAGAAAATTTAGTCCAACACGAATAGTTTTTCCAGTATTAACACCTGAAATTTTTGATCTACCTATTCTTTTTTTAAATGTAACAGGTATCTCGATAATCTTTTGATCATTTTCTATACATTGCATTGTAAAATACAATCCTATACCTACTCCTCCAATTGGTTGATCCGTTCCATTATGAGTAAGTTTATCAACAATTTTTTCAAGCGATTCTCTTTTCATGATTCTATAAACACATCCTACATCTGTTAAATTTACAATTCCCATATGTTCTAGACTTACATATTTTATCTGAATTAATTTTGCAAGAATAAAATTTGCCCATACAAAAAAACCGCTGTTCTGATTACCTTTTTCTGTAATTACTTGATTCTGTCTTGTACCTATAACCATATCACAATTATCCAGATAAGGGATCATTTTTTTAAGATCATACGCATTAAAAGTACCATCAGCTTCCACTGCACCTATAATATTGGCATCGGTTTTCAATGCTTCTTTTAATCCTAACACTAATGAATGAGAATATCCTTTATTTTCATTTTTTGTAATAACTTTTGCGTTACACGCTTTTGCAATTTCTACAGTTCTATCGTCACTATTGTTATCTACTACTATTACATGTTCTACATACTTCTCATTAATGAAATCTTTAACAACTCTCTCGATAGATAATTCTTCATTATATGTTGGAATGATGATACAAATTTTTGGATTTTCAATTTTGTCAAATTGCAAATAATGTAAATCTGAATTAGTTTTATAGCTCTTTCGTTGTAGAATGAATGCAATCCATGCAATAAACCAAATGAAATCTGCAAGTAAAATCCATCTTAAATAAATTGAATAATAAATATTTTCAATAAATGTTTGACCTGTCACCACTGACTCTATTCCATGTATTACAAACATGTAGATATTCACTAATATCCATATGATGTTAATAGCTAGTAAAATTAAAAATGAAATTGTCAAAGTAAAGAAAAATTTCTTCATTATTCTAGTGAATAATCATTAGAATAAATTATTTATTACTCAATTCATCAGTAATCGAATGAAGGCTGTTATATTAGCTGGTGGTTATGGAACTAGAATTTCAGAAGAATCTCATTTAAAACCAAAACCTATGATTGAAATTGGTGGTAAGCCAATACTCTGGCACATAATGAAGATTTATTCTTCATATGGAATTAATGATTTTGTAATATGTTGTGGTTACAAAGCTGAAATAATAAAAAAATATTTTCAATCATTTACTTCTGAGCCATGGAATATAGAATTAGTTGATACTGGATTAGACACCATGACTGGTGGTAGAATTAAAAGAATTCAAAATTACATTGATGATACTTTTTGTTTAACATATGGTGATGGTGTAAGTGATGTTAACATTCAAGAACTAATATCATTTCATAAATCAAAACAATCTGTAGCTACGTTAACAGCCATACATCCACCAGAAAGGTTTGGGGTATTAGATATTTCTGGCGAATATGTAACGGAGTTTCATGAAAAACATAGAGGTGAATCTTCTTGGATTAATGGAGGATTTTTTGTATTTGAACCAAAAATCTTTGATTATCTACAAGATGGTGATTCAACAATATTAGAAAGAACTCCACTAGAAACTTTAGCAAAAGAAGAAAATCTAACAGCATTCAAACACAATGGATTTTGGTATCCAATGGATACATTGAGAGATAAAAAATATCTTGAAAATCTATGGACTAATGGAGATGCTCATTGGAAGATCTGGTAAATGAATTAATTAAAAATTCTAAGAATGTCCAATTCTAAATAAAAAACCTGGATCAAATTTTTCACTATTTAGAAAACCTCTCCCATCAATTATTACAGGATTTTTCATAAATTTCTTTAAAATATCTGAACTTAGTAATTTGAATTCTTTCCATTTTGTAAAAACTAATGCAATATCTGAATCTGTTAAGACATCTTCTATACTAAAACAAACATTACATTGTTCTGGTAATTCTTTTATTTTTGTTTTAGATTCTATAATTGGATCAAATACTGAAATCTTTACATCTTTTTTTATCAATAATCTTATTGCATCTAATGCAGGTGAAGATCTTAAATCATCTGTATCTGGTTTGAATGTTAGTCCTAAAATTGAAATTTTTTTATTTTTTAGTGTACCTAAAATTGTTTCTGCCAACAAAATCATCTTATTTGGTCTCTCAGAATTTATTTCTAAAATTGCTTTTAAAAGAGGTGTATTGATATTATTATTATTAGCATAATCTAATAAAGCCTGAACATCTTTTGGGAAACAACTGCCTCCAAATCCACATCCTGGAATGAGATATGAATCTAAACTAGGAGTTATTTTTTTATTATCTATTTTTGTTGTAATTCTCTTATCTGAAACTAATGCTTTAAGAACTTGATATGGATCTACTCCTGAAATTGTTTCTGAAACATTTGCTATCTCATTTGAAAAAGAAATTAACATAGAGAAAAATGCATTATTTGTATATTTGATTAATTCAGATGATTCCAAGTTTGTTTCAATAAATTCACATTCATTTTGAAAATGATGAAATACTTCTTTGACAAAAGATTTTGTTTCATAATTCATACTGCCGATTACTATTTTGTCTGGATTCATGAAATCATCTAGAGCGCTACCTTCTCGTAAAAATTCTGGAACAACTGCCAATCCAAATCCTAAATCCGATAAACTTTGCTCCAAAATTGGTAAAATTACATTTTTTGATGTGTTTGGAACTATTGTACTTCTAATAATTATTTTATAATCTTTTTTTGAATTCTGTTTTATTGATTCTACTATTGATTTTATAGAACTAATAATCTGAGTTAGATCTATTGAATTGTTCTTTGTAGGTGTACCCACACATATGAAGCATCCATCTGTCTGTTTTACAAGATTATCTAAATTGTTCTCTGGAATTAAATTTCCTGAAGAAATAACATTCTCTAAAATTTTCTGTAATCCTCTTTCATAAAATGGTAATTTTCTATCTTTAATTTTCTCTATCTTTTCTTTATTCATATCAAAAATACATACTTCATGTTCTAATGATGCTAAACATATGCCAGTTGTTAATCCAACATACCCTGCTCCAATAATCCCTAATTTCAAAATGATTCTCTCCTATGCCATCTATAGGTTCGTTTCAATCCTTCTTCTAAATTTATTTTTGGGGTGTAATCAACAGTTTTTTTAATTAATGAAAGATCTGGACACCTTCTCTGTGGATTATCTTTAGTGTAATTAGGATCATCACTCTTTATCATTTTAATTGATATTGGTTTCTTAATTATCTTCTCAATCATATTTGCAACATCTCTGACACTAACCTCTTCGTCATTTCCCACATTACAAATAATCCCATTACTATTTGAAAATAATAATTTGAAAAACGCACTTATGGCATCGCTAACATAACAAAAACTTCTAGTTGGAGTACCATCGCTATGTATAATGATCTCAGAATTTTCAATCGCATTATTCATAAAGTCAGGGATTATTCTACCATCATTAAGATTTAGATATGGACCATAAACATTAAATGGTCTAGCAATCTTAATTGGAATTTTATATTGTTGAAAATATAAAATTGAAATTGTTTCTGCTAATCTTTTTGATTCATCGTAACATGCACGTGGCCCTATACATGAAACTTTTCCTACATATGTTTCAGGTGTTGGAAATATCTCAGGATCGCCATAAATTTCACTGCTACTAAGAAATAAAATACTCTTAACTTTTTTCTCTCTTGCAATATCTAACAAATTTCTTGTTCCTTGATAATTAACATCTACTGTTTTAATTGGAAATTTTCTGTATGTTGGTGGTGAAGCAATACTTGCAGCATGTATGATGTAATGAATATCTTGTTCTATGTCAAATTTTTCAGAAATATCTTGTTCCAAAAATTCAATATTTGAATCTAAATTATCTTTTTTATCTTTTGATGTGATTAAATTATCTAACAAAATAATTTTTAATGGGTTTGATAATTTTTCATTAATTTTTGTTAAAACATTTGTAAAATATGTACCCAGAAAACCTTTTCCTCCTGCAATCAAAATTGTTTTTCCTTCTAATTCTTCATAAGTTTGTTCTAATTCTTCAGCAATAACTCTGATATCGTCCGTAAAAATATCATCTAAATTATCTCTCATCAACTCACTTCTTTAATCTACAATAAATTCTATTTCCTATGATCTAATAGTATTTTTTATATCCTTACCAAAATTATGAAATTTGTGTATCCTAAGCATCATCTTATAAAAAATGGTCATTTAACTAATTGTCAAATATGTGATTCAGATAAAATGAATTTGATTCTTGATCTAGGTAATCAACCTCTCTGTGATTCATTACTATCTAAAGCGATGCTTAATTCTCCTGAAATTACATACCCGCTTAGGATGTTATGGTGTCAAGATTGCTCTCTAGCACAACTTGATTATTGTGTTGATGGAACTGAAGTATATCATCTAAATTATCCTTATAGAACTGGAATAACAAAAGAACTAGTTGAATATCTGAATGAGATGAGTGATTCACTAATCTCAAAATATAATCTTGCTAATGATGATCTTGTTGTAGATATAGGTTCAAATGATGGAACGTTGTTGACAGGATTCAAAGAAAAAGGAATTAAAATTCTTGGAGTTGAACCTACAAATATTTCCAAAATTGCTAATGAAAAAAACATTGAAACTTTACAAGAATTTTTTACAAATGACATTGCAAATAATATAAAACATAAACATGGTGATGCATCTCTTATTCTTGCAACTAACATGTTTGCACACATGTCAACTATCGGAGAAGTCATCTCTGGAATTGAAACTCTTCTAAAGGAAGATGGTGTGTTTATATTTGAAAATCATTATTTATTAGATGTTATACAAGGTGGACAGTTTGATACAATATATCATGAACATTTACGTACTTATTCTCTAAAATCATTAATAAAATTATTTAGTTATTATAATTTCACTGTTACTGATGTTCAAAGAGGTTCTAGATACGGTGGAAATATCCGTGTTCATGTCACAAAAGGTAAAAATAAAATTGTATCTGAAAATGTTAGTTTACTTTTAAAACTTGAAGAAGAATCTGGTTTGTATAATCTAGAAACTTATACAAAATTTGCAGAACGAGTAAAAAAAGCTAAAAAAGATTTTATGAATTTTATATTAACTGTAAAAAAAGAAGGAAAAACTATTGTAGGAAATTCATGTCCTGGACGAAGTGTAACATTATTGAATTATTATGGTGTTGATTCTGATTTATTATCGTATATTGCTGAACAACCAACTTCACTAAAATTAAACATGTTTTTACCTGGAAAACAAATCCCAATTGTAAATAATGAAATACTTCTAAAAGAACAACCTGATTATGTTGTAATATTGGCTTGGCATTACGCTAAACCGATTATGGAGCAATTAAAACAAAGAGGATTAAACTCAAATTTCATTATACCATTACCTGATCTAACAATTTTGGAGACTTGATGCTTACCACTGTTGCAATAATTGGTTCAGGATTTGGTATGTATTGCCTACTTCCTGCTTTCAGTAAAATTAAAGAATGTAAGGTTGTCAGTATTTGTGGAAAAAACTCTCTACGTATGGACAATCTTTGTAAAAAATTTCAAATCCAAAAATATACTAATTGGAAAAAAATGCTTCAAAAGGAAAAACCTGATGCAGTAGCAATTGCGGTTATTCCGAAATATCAATTTGAAATTGCCAAGTATGCATTAGAAAATGGAATATCAGTATTTGCTGAAAAACCACTAAGTATGAATTATCAAGATAGTTTTGAATTAACCGAATTAGCAAAAAAACATCAACTTGCTAACGTAGTAGATTTTGAATTTCCTGAAATTCCAGAATGGGAAGAAACAAAACAAATCATAGAAAATGATACAAT
>Ga0066836_10001985_pt1 | contig 10886 bp, 13 predicted proteins | sample ETNtaG_18_FD_71568 | JGI IMG/M metagenome (GOLD analysis project Ga0066836, IMG submission 71568) | Marine microbial and viral communities from oxygen minimum zone, Eastern Pacific Ocean - ETNP201302SV91 | ecosystem: Environmental > Aquatic > Marine > Oceanic | place: Pacific Ocean: Eastern...
CGTCCTGTGGCGGTGAGTATTGCCACTATTGGCCTCCCTCTTGATTACCGGCAGCGATTGTTTCTTGGTTGGCTTGCACCGCGTGGGATTGTTACGGCGGCAGTGGCTTCCTTGTTTTCGATTCGACTTGAGCAGGCAGGTGTGTTGGGGGCTGGTCGGCTTCAGGGTTTGGTCTTCCTTACCATCCTGATGACAGTGGGGCTTCAGGGCCTTACGGCACAGCCGTTAGCAAAGGCTTTGGGTTTAATTGCTCCTGAGGATTCAAACGAAAAAGAAGATTCTTCAGAGACAACGGTGCAGCCTGTTTAGATCCTCTCGGATCCTTGCCAGTAAGCCCCAGGTTGTAATTAAGTCAGGTCCTTGTAGGCGCCCAAGGAGTGCAGCCCTGAGGCTCTTCATGATCACACCTTTTTTTACACCAGCATTTTGAGCAGCATTAGTAAGTAGTTCTTGGGCTCTTTGCTTATCAAAACCGTCCCAGGCAGATATTTCGAGTTGATCAACAAGATTGCTAAGGCTTGCCTTAGCTCCTTCCATGGCGAGTTGCTCGAGTCCATCAGCCTCCAGCTTGGGCTCCTCGAAGAAAGGGCGTGCTTGATCAACACCGTCATTGAGCAGTGTCAGGGATGGTCCTAGGAGTTCAACCAGATCTAAACACCAATTTTGCTCGGGCAGGGCCCAGCCAGCTTTAGCCCACAAGGGTTCTAGAGCATCAAGTAGTTGCTCTTTAGTCCACCCATGAAGCACTTGGGAATTCAGCCAATTGAGTTTGTCCCAGTCGAACTTTGCGCCTGCTTTGTTGACACGCTCAAAATTAAAGACGGTTGCAGCCTCATTGAGGGTGAAGCGTTCGTCCATTGCTTCGGGCACCGACCAACCCAGCAGGGTCATGTAGTTGGCCATTGCCTCGGCTGTATATCCCATGGTTTGAAAGTCACTGATCGAGGTAACTCCATCTCTTTTTGAAAGTTTGCGGCCTTCTGAATTAAGGATTAGTGGGGTATGAGCAAATTGAGGAGTTGGCAAACCAAGGGCCTCATAGATCAGCAGTTGCTTAGCAGTGTTTGCGATGTGGTCTTCACCGCGGATTACATGAGAGATGCCCATGGCGGCGTCATCTACCACCACCACGAGGTTGTACAAGGGGTCACCAATTTGATCGGCTGGAGCTCGACGAGCAATAACCATGTCACCGCCCAAATCGTTCCCGCTCCAGTGCATCGGGCCTCGTACTAGGTCATTCCAGCGGATGGTTGCAGCATCATCGATACGGAATCGCACCACGGCTGTTCTGCCTTCAGCGTTAAAGGCGTTCGCTTGTTCGGAACTTAGATGCCGGTGACGGTTGTCGTAGCGAGGGGCTTGGCTTTTGGCTTTCTGTTCCTGCCGCATTGCCTCCAGTTCAGTTTCACTGGCGTAGCAGCGGTAGGCCAGGCCAAGATCAAGCAAGGTTTGGATTGCTGCGCGATGGCTTTCCACCCGCTGGCTTTGAATAACAGGCTCTTCATCCCAGTTGATGCCTAGCCATTCAAGGCCTTCGAGGATGTTGGCGGTGAATTCAGGTTTGGATCGTTCTTTATCGGTGTCCTCGATGCGTATCAGGAACTGACCTTGCTGATGGCGGGCAAACAGCCAGTTAAAAACAGCTGTTCTTGCTGTGCCGATGTGGAGTGTGCCTGTTGGACTCGGAGCCAGCCGAACTCGCACCGTCACAATGATTCTCAGGATTAGGAACGGGACCGACGGGATTCGAACCCGCAACTTCCGCCGTGACAGGGCGGTGCTCTAACCAATTGAACTACGGTCCCATATGAGCTCAGTTCCAGTCGGGGGCTCACCGCATGGATGCTGACCTGTATCGCTTACGCGACCAAGAAAGTATCAACCTCAACCCTGCCTGTCGTCAACTCGTCAGCTCTGGTCTTGTGGACCTTTTTAGGATGGCTTGAGTTGAATAAAACCAGAGAGTTTCTGACTTTCTGGCAAGGGAAGCTTGCTTTGGCGATGCCGAAAAAAAGACATGCCGTTGGCGTTGCAGAGCGAAACCTCAATTTGTGCGCAAACCTAGAGACTTTGAGTTTGCGGTCAATTAGGTACTGAATCCTGCTGGTTCGATTAGGCGTACTTGATTGCCTCGTGCTGTGAATTCGCGCCCCTGATCGCTTTGCACGACCACACGACCACCAGATTTGACTCGAATGACGCGCGCACGAACCCACCCTAGAGCGGCTGACTCGAGCACTTTTACGACATCACCAGGTTGAAGATCCAACTCCATTCTCGAAACAAGGAAACTGCAGGATGGGCCATCGGACGCGCCGTGGAGGACTTGAACCCCCGACATCAGGTTTTGGAGACCTGCGTTCTACCAACTGAACTAACGGCGCAAGGCGATGGACCCGTCGGCCATCGCATAGACGATGGCATTTGGATTGAACGAGGCCGAAACCTCAGCGGTCGAAGCGCTGCTTCACGCGGGTGGCTTTACCCACCCGTTCCCGCAGATAAAAAAGCTTCGCTCTTCTTACTTTACCTCGACGCTCAACCTTTACAGAGGCGACTTGAGGGCTATGGAGCATGAAAACACGCTCTACTCCTATGCCCTGGAAGATCCTGCGCACGGTGATGGTTTCATTGATTCCACCGTGTCGCTTGGCAATCACAACACCTTCATAGGGCTGGATACGCTCCTTGTTCCCTTCACTGATGCGAACTCCTACCCGAACAGTGTCGCCCACGTAGATCTCATTTAGATCACTTTTTAGCTGTGATGCCTCGAATTCTCGGATCAGCGCATCAGCACTCAACCTGACTTGTTCGACACCTTTGGATGTCACATCCGTCACCACGGCTGAGGTCGCTTCGATTGTTGTTGTCGTTTTAGTGTTCTCCTCGCTCGAGGAAGTCTCTTTCGAATCCGCTGCCATCCCAGCTCCGGGTTAACTAGCCAAACAAAAATTCTACCTGCTGGCCAATCCTCTTTCTTGGGTTCCTGGGCATGGCTTTGGGGTAAAAGTCGCTGCAGCTCCATGCTGGTGCCTGTGATCAGCATCCAAAACAATCCCAAAGCGTTGTGCAACTCGACGATCGGCTCGGCTTGCGGGCCAAGATATTTGCCTTCGTGCAAGGTCATCAGCCAATGCACTTACTTATGGTATATCCCTGCCCAATTGCGCGCTAAGCGATATGTGAAACCTGTGCACATGGAGATCAGCAGAGCAAGCATTAGCCAAGGAGCACGCCAGCGGTAAAGCTGACGTGCTTGCTTAAACCAGCTCATTTGCGTCGTTTTCATTGAAGATATTGATAGCGTGACAAAGGTGATTGTGTACGTCGGGCAGAGCAAGCAACCGTTCCATTCGATCCTTTTCATGTCAGTTCTTCTAGCCCTATGAACCTTTTTGCTGATCTGCTCGCATCAACTTCAGAGTCACGTGCAACGGCCACGGGGCCACGCATTCATCAGCGTCGCGGTGTGGAAATCAAGTCAGCTAGGGAGCTGGCGATTATGCGCAAGGCCAGTTCCATTGTGGCCACAGTTTTGCGCGAAATCATGGAGATGGCCGAGCCTGGTCAGACGACAGGCGAACTAGATGCTTTTGCAGAAAGCAGGATTCGCGAGATGGGTGCTACACCAAGCTTCAAGGGCTACCACGGTTTCCCAGCATCGATCTGCGCGAGCATCAATAATGAAGTGGTCCATGGAATCCCAGGCCCTAAGCGGGTGATTAGATCTGGCGATTTGCTCAAAGTCGACACTGGGGCTTATTTCGATGGCTATCACGGAGATAGTTGCATCACGATTTGCGTTGGGGATGTGACTGAGTCTGGTAAGCAGCTGAGTCGCATAGCTCAAGAGTCGTTAATGGCTGGTCTCGCTCAGATCCGATCAGGCAACAGTCTTCTTGATATCGCTGGAGCGGTCGAAGATCACGTCAAGGCTCATGGATACAGCGTTGTGGAGGATTACACCGGCCATGGTGTCGGACGGAACCTGCATGAAGAGCCTTCGGTTTTTAACTTCCGTACGGATGATCTGCCCAATATCACTCTGCGTCCAGGTATGACATTGGCCGTTGAGCCAATCCTTAATGCTGGTAGTAAGGCCTGTCGCACACTTAAAGATCGCTGGACTGTTGTTACTCAGGACGGCAGCCTTTCGGCTCAATGGGAGCACACGATTGTGGTTACATCTGATGGCTGCGAAATCCTCACTGATCGGGGTGACTAGTTCGGTAGAGGAATACTGCTAATTGCTTTTGGAGCCAGTACGTATTAGTTGCGAGTAAATCATTCGCCCTAGCTCTGTTAGAGGCATCAATAAATAAGTCAGAGGGTTGGGGGTGACGATGATCAGATTTAGACCCAGGTTTGCTTGTCGGATCACCTGGCTGGCGACTAAATCAGCTGACATTAATCCGATTGGATTTAGTCCTGAGCGGAAGGGGCCAAGTACCAGCTTGCGGATTCTGAGCGCTTTGCGTTGGTTATCTGTGAGGTTGTTCCAGCGCAGGCTTACGAGCTGACCGATTAACCGTTTGCTTAGTTCATAGGTGGGGCTCAGGGCTGGTTGGATTTCTGCTTCTGAGGTGTTTACCCATAGTTCGCGTGGGCGCGTGCCTGGCTCTGCCTTGAGCACGAGACTCTCGAAAAGTTCCATAAGGCGCCAGCTGCTCAGTGCATTTACCTCTAGGGCGGTATTGATGTCTTTGTTGGTTTGGCGTCCCTGCGGGTTGATGCCGTGATTGAGCACGAGTACATCAAGCTTCCCTAGGGTGCTTTCAAGAGACGCTTCTTGGCCGCACTCCCAGCGCACCCATTCTTGGGGTTGATATGTCGAGAGTTCGCCGCTAGGAATTGATCCATGAGTAAAGCCAACTACAACAGCCCCTTGGCTGCGTAGCTGATGGGTTAGGGCCCTTCCCATGCTGCCGTTGGCTCCGGTGATGCCGATACGGCAGTTTGCCCAGCGGTTACTGAGCGTTGTGATCTGTCCCATTTCTCCAGCTTGGGGCATCCTTTGGTGTGAGTTTGGCGTTGTCATTGCCCATTCCTTCAGAAGCGGCTCAGTTGGCTTTGTTCGCGCCCTATTGCGGAGGTCGTTCTAGGGAGGCGGATTTAAAGCGGGCCCTGCGGCTCGTGGCTAAGGGCTCGTTGAAAGGAAGGCGACCTCTTGAAGGTGGACGGGCACATTCTTTTACGCTCAGTTGGCAGGGGGCTAGCTCGCCACTGGAGATGTGTACCTGTCAACTCAGTTTCCCCGACATTCAAGCGCCGAAATACACCTTTGATGTTTCGATGCATCAACTTGTCGAGTGGTTGATGACTTGGCCTGATCTTGGCGATCAGGGAGATTTGCCCAATCACTTTTGGAGTTGGTTGCTATTGGGTTCAGAAGAGCAGGTAGATGACGCCTAAATTGCGCAGCTAGAGCAGCATGGATTTCACTGATGGGTAAGACCTTGTTAATTGGCTCTTGTGAGCCTTTTAGTGGCAAATCTGCATTGGTTCTTGGCATTGCACGCCAGTTGATGGCAGCGAATCAGCCAATTCGCTTTGGGAAGCCTCTGGCCACGAGTGTGGAATGGGATCCCACTGCGTCTCCTTTGCCCGAACCTTTAATTGATGATGACGTGCGATTTATCGGCGCAACCTTGGGGTTGTCTGAAGATCAACTCATACCCTCCTTGCAATTATTGGCGCCGGCCACTGCTGATCAACGTCTGGCTTTGTCTCAACTTGAGCCGGGTAAAGGATTCGAGGCTCTTTGCAAGCAACTCCAGGCTGATTCCGGGGAAATAAACCTGTTAGAAGCCGCGGGTAGCTTGCATGAAGGGCTGCTTTATGGATTGAGTCTCGGTCAGCTGGCTAGGGGGTTAGATGCTCGCGTTTTGCTTGTCCATCTCTGGCAGGACAGTTGCAGCGTGGATGCACTTTTAGCTGCTAGGGATCAGCTGGGAGAACATCTGGTGGGTGTTGTTTTAAATGCGGTGTCACCGGAGGGAGTTGAAGAGCTAGAGAGCTCCGTGGTCCCTGCCCTGGAAGCCCTTGGGCTGGCGGTGTTTGGAGTGATGCCACGTTCGCCACTTTTGCGCAGTGTGACCGTGGGCGAGTTGGTCAGGCGCCTAGGAGCCCAGGTTATCTGCTGTTCTGAGCGGCTTGAGCTACTAGTTGAGACTCTCAGTATCGGTGCCATGAACGTGAATTCCGCCATGGAATTTTTTCGTCGTCGTCGCAACATGGCGGTGGTTACTGGTGCTGACCGCACTGATATTCAGCTAGCTGCGTTGGAGGCCTCGACTCAGTGTTTGATCCTTACCGGTGCGGGGCAACCCTTACCGCAACTGATCAATAGAGCAGAAGAACTTGAGGTTCCCTTGCTCAAGGTGGAGCATGACACCTTGGCCACAGTGGAAGTAATTGAGCAGGCCTTTGGTCATGTGCGTTTGCATGAGTCGGTAAAAGCAACTTACGCCTTTCGATTAGTGGAAGAGCACTGTTATTTGGAACGTCTGTTTGAGGTCCTTGGTCTGCCTATGCAGGGTTGATGACCACTGCTATTTTCTATCAATCTTTATGGGGATGTCCTTGAGTCAGTCTCTGGATCTCCCTGACCTAGATCGGGTCGACACCCTTGCTCAAGAGCTGGCGCTATTGCAGGACAAGGGCATGCGCCGCATTGCCATGCTTGGCAGTCGCCATGTACCGGTAGTAGCTATTCATCTCGTTGAATTAATGGCCCGCTCTCTTGCTCAGGAGGGTCATTCGCTGATCACTTCTGGTGCTCAGGGTGTGAACGCCGCTGTAATCCGTGGGGTATTGGAGGCAGATTCCTCTTGTCTGACGGTTTTGCTTCCCCAGAGCCTGGGTCGACAGGTACCTGAGATTCGCGATCAGCTCGAGAGTGTGCTGCATCTCATTGAGAAACCTGAGCACGATGATCTGCCCTTACCGATGGCTAGCAGTCTTTGCAATCAGGAGATCATCAGTCGCTGTGACCAATTGATCTGTTTCGCTTTTCACGACAGTGAGACGTTATTGACCAGCTGTCGCAGTGCTGAGGACATGGGCAAGGTGGTGAGCCTGCTGTTCTTTGATTGAGTGCAGCTTCACCGCTGAGTTCAGCGCTGCGGCATTGGCAGAATCTGCAATTTATTACCTTCACGGCCCATTACCACGACCTGATCACCGGCATCAATCTTTGTCTCTAGGTCGATTGAACTAGCAGCCCAGCTTTGACCATGCCAGCGAACGCGCCCGTCCCCTCCTGCGGCTATTGGCGTTAGCACTTCAGCCACATCTTCTCGTAGGCGTAGTTTTTCCGGGCTGGGATTGCGGCGGGACGACCAACGAGTCAGCCAAAGGGTCCCTGTAGCTGTGATCAGCAGAAACAAGATCAGCTGCAGGATGAGGCCTATGGGGGTGATTGCGGTGATGATCGACACCAGCAGCGCCCCAAGCGCGGCGAACAGCAGGCCATCGAAGCTGGGTTGAGCTAGCTCAATGGCTAGAAGCAAGCCAGCCACGGCAAGCCAGATTAAAGGGAGAGGCAAAGTAATGGTGTACGGATTTATTTCCTACTTTGCTCAGCACAAAGCTGTTTGGAATTAGTTGGTTGTGTTTTAGTTAAAGATTCTGGTTTCGCAAAAAAGGAGTTCACTGTGGGCGAGTTATTGGCTTTGCCGGCTCTAGTGCTGATCGCTTGGCTGGGAACAGGCAGCGTCAAAGTGACCAGTGGTGGACGCTCGCGGCTGGTGGAGCGGCTAGGCAAATTTGACCGAGAGCTGCAGCCAGGTCTTTCCTTTGTTCTCCCAATGGTTGAAAGGGTGGTGAGTTATGAATCTTTGAAGGAGAGGGTTTTAGATATTCCGCCTCAGCAATGCATCACCCGTGACAACGTTTCGATGGAAGTGGATGCAGTGGTGTATTGGCAACTACTTGAGCATTCACGGGCTTATTACTCGGTAGAAAATCTGCAGGCAGCGATGGTGAATCTTGTGCTGACTCAGATTCGAGCCGAGATGGGCAAGCTAGATCTTGACCAGACATTTACTACTCGTACTGAAGTTAATGAATTCCTATTGCGTGAGTTGGATGAGGCAACAGATCCCTGGGGAGTGAAGGTTACGCGAGTTGAAATGCGCGACATTGTTCCATCTCGAGGGGTCCAACAGGCGATGGAGCAGCAGATGACTGCAGAGCGAGAAAAGCGTGCTGCCATTCTCCGTTCCGAGGGTGAGAAAGAAGCTCAGCTCAATGGGGCACGTGGCCAGGCCGAAGCATTGGTATTAGATGCTCGCGCGCAGCAGGAAGCCTTGTTGCTAGAAGCTGAAGCTCAGGCAAAGCAGCAGGCAACCCTTGCTCGCGCCAAGGCGGGAGCGGCTCTAGAGATTGCTCGAGCTCTGGAGGCAAGCCCCAAGGCGGAGGAGGCTTTGAGACTGTTGTTAGCTAAGGAATGGATGGCTATGGGAGAGCAGATGGCTACGGCACCAGGAGGAAGTGTCTTGATGGTTGATCCTCAAAGCCCAGCTGCTTTGATTTCGGCACTTAAGGCTTTTCAGAAATCCGATAGCTGATTTTTTGTTGCAGAAGCCTATATGTGGGCTTGTTGAGTAAATGGAAACTTAGTGGGTATCTAAAGAACATCGGCGAGAAGGTTTAAAGATTTGGGATATTTGTAGTGCTGATTGCGTTGAGCAAGCAGCATTCCTAAGACATGGATTTAAAGCCTGCTGCTGCATTTGCAAGGAGCGGTGAAATCAAAGCACTTGCGTAAACGCTGATGCTTGGTGATCTGGCTTGGCTCAATTTCGCGTTAAAGGGATATTGAATCTTCAGCTCAGTTGCTTAGGGCGTTTCCTTGAGCATCACATGGATTAGCTCAGTGTCCCATTGGGTCTTGGCCAGCTATCAGGTATCGCTTTATTGCAGCAAGGCTCAGACGCGCTGTTTTGGTGATCATGTGCTGGCTGTAAGCAGGCTACGTAATCCCTCGATGTAGACAACACCAGTGCAGAGCAACCCTGTAGCCCAGCAGAAAGCCCGCAATGGGGGCAGGTTGCCAATGAAGGCTCCTATATAGATCAATCGCAGCAATGGGTGCAGGAGTGCCGCGACCACTGCCAGGGTTGGTAGCGGTTGTTCGTGAAGGCTTGCACCTATGGCTAAAAGTGCAGCCGGTGCATGCAGGCTGAAGGCCTCAAAGCTGTTCTGGTGAGCCCAGCTTGCGCGTTGTCCCCAGGCAGGTAGCCGCTCAAACATGGCTCTAGGGGCAGCCATGTCCTTGATCTGGAAGTTGGCTTGGGTTCTGGCCGCACCTAAAGGCACAATGCTGAGCACCACTACAGCACTAGCTAGTACGAGCGACCAGGCGAACGGTGCAGAAGGCGTTGCTGTGAATAGGGCCTGTAAAGGCATTGTGGTTTAGAAGATGGAGGTTTTCTAGGCTGGGTAAAGACGGTTAGCGAGTTCATGGCAGACACCTATTCCTTTGATGTGGTCTCGGACTTTGATCGCCAGGAGTTGGTCAATGCGGTGGATCAGGCTCGCCGGGACATAGGGCAGCGCTATGACCTCAAAGACTCGAATACGCAGATTGAGTTGGAAGATGCTGCACTGGTGATTACAACGGCCAGTGATATGACCCTGCAAGCGGTTGAGGATGTGCTGCGGCAGAAAGCCACTAAACGCAGCCTTTCACTCAAGATCTTTGACTTTCAGACTCCTGAAGCTTCAGGTGGTAATCGGGTGCAGCAGCGGGTGATTTTGCGCAAGGGGCTTAGCCAGGAGCTGGCTAAGAAACTCAGCAAGTCTGTCCGCGATGAACTCAAGAAAGTAAACGTGGCAATCCATGGAGAGAGCCTAAGAGTTACGGGTAAGAGTAAGGACGATTTGCAGGCAGCGATTACTTTGTTGCGTGAGAAAGAGGAGGACTTTGATGTGCCCTTGCAGTTTGAAAACTATCGTTAAGATCCACGGCTTGTTGATGTTATATGAGTAGAGGTAGATCAAGTCTTGGTTTTTGTCTTTAACATGTCTGGCTTTTGCAAGGATAACAATTCTGGTAAGAAGATAAGGCTGACACCTTTTCTTGTTGCTGCTTGTTTTGTCCCAGCCCCTTGCCTGGCAAATCAGGCGGATAAAACTATATTTTCCATCAAGGAATCTACTATTGACTCAACACATACGGCCCTTAAGTCTGGGAGCATTGACTGTGTCGAATTGATCCAAAGCTATCTATCTCGGATAAAGAAGTATAATTTTAGCCTCAAAAGAGGAGCCCCTGTAAATGTATTTGTTTCGCTTAATCCAAATGCATTGAGGCAGGCAAAGCGGCTTGATAGTTACTTTAAGCAAAGCGGCAAATTGATCGGCCCTCTTCACTGTATTCCTGTTGCTCTTAAAGACAATATTGACACCGTTGATACTCCATCCACTTCTGGTTCATTGGCTTTGCTTGGGTCTCAGCCAATAAGCAATGCCTTTTTAGTGAATAAAATTCGGGCTGCTGGCGGAATCATTATTGGTAAAGCTGCTATGGATGAACTTGCCTCAGGAGGTCAAGGAATTAGTGGTCGCAGTGGAAGGATAGGCAATGTTTATGACCCTGATCAAAATTCTGGTGGCTCAAGTGGGGGCTCTGCGGTTGCAGTGAGTGCGAATTTTGCCATGTTAGGAATTGGTACTGATAACAGTGGTTCAGTAAGGGTTCCGGCTGCTTTTAACGGGGTTTATGCTATTCGACCAAGTACGGGACTGATTAGTAATTCGGGTATTTTCCCGAGAGGTAAGCTTGATGGAGTTGCAGGTGTAATAGCAAGGTCTATACCTGATCTTGCTATCGCTCTTGCTGTGATTGCAGATACGGCGGACCCTGAAGACTTGAT
>Ga0066836_10001990_pt1 | contig 10858 bp, 7 predicted proteins | sample ETNtaG_18_FD_71568 | JGI IMG/M metagenome (GOLD analysis project Ga0066836, IMG submission 71568) | Marine microbial and viral communities from oxygen minimum zone, Eastern Pacific Ocean - ETNP201302SV91 | ecosystem: Environmental > Aquatic > Marine > Oceanic | place: Pacific Ocean: Eastern...
TAACTTATTATTCAAACCCTACAATTACGTTAGGATTTTTTAGAACATATTTATCTGGAAATTTTAATGACTTATCAGACTACACTTCACTTAATAGAGATTGGACATTCAAAGATGCATTTAATTTAGTATTTGAACCATTATTTGGTCAAAGTAAGCGCGGCCTAAGCTATACTAAACCCGGCACGCCAGGGTTTGATCGATGGGATGAGCTTTTATCTGGATTCATAAACATTACATTTCCTGATGATTATTTAAAAATTTATCTCGAATTAGCTAGTGATGATAATAGAGGAAACTTGACTGATTTAAGGGCGCACTGGGACCATACGTTAGGATATCTTATCGGTTTTAGAAAATTCTTTTTTGATAAAAAAAGCTTTTATATAAGTAGTGAATATTTTAGTACAAAAATATCAAATACATTTAATCCAATTTTTTATAGAGGCAATCCAAATACTCGCAATTTTTATGCAAAAACATATTTTGATGAATTTACTTATAAAGGCAGAAGGATTGGCGGGCATGCTGGATCATCAGCAGATGATATAATATTAGGAATAGGTTTGTCGGCAAAAGATTATAGTCTAGCCCAATTATCTATTAGCAAAGAACGTCACTATATTAAAAGTATGAAAAATCCTGAACTGAAATATGAGATAAGCTTAATTTTGAGTTATATGCTTCATAGTCAAAATTCTTTTTACTTAAATATTGAGTACGAGAAAATAAAAAATTATGGATTTGAATTAAATAAAATTTCTGAAAGTAAAGTAATTTGGCTAGGGTACTCATATTCTTTTAAATAATAGGAATTATTATTTCAAATAAAGAAAAATCCCCATTTATTTTTTTTGGTATAATAATATTTATAATACTTACCTCTCTATTAAGCCAGAAAAACTCTTTTTCAGGTGACGAATTTTATACTTTGGATATTTCTAATGTTTTAAAACCAATTCCCTATAATTTATTTGTATCATTTTTTATTGAAAAAATTGGAACAGATCCGTCTAGTGCTCTAATTCTAAGATTATCAAGTACTCTATTTATGGTAATAGGCATTATTTTTTGGTATTTATTTGTAATAAAGAGAGAAAAAGAAATAATTATTTTTTCAATTCTAATTATTTCTAGTGGATTTTTACTTGTTGAGGGATTTTATTTTAGATATTATTCTTATTATTTTTTTACTTCGACGCTAACATTTCTTTTACTCAAATCACTATCAAAACAATCACTGAAAAATAAAATTACTGTTTCTATATCTGGAATAATTCTCAGTCCATTTTTTCTCTATTGGTTCAACACGTTACAATTTTTTTCTTATTTTATTTATATTATTTTTTTTGATTTAATAAAAAAGAAAAGAACCAAAAAATTTCTTGCAATAATTTTATTTATTATAATTTTATTTATTATTCTTTATCCTGAGAATTTCTGGATCATTATAAATAAAATAAAAATCAGCAATCACCTAGATGAATTTCTCTACAATAACCAGGATGGTAGTTCTTTTACCGCAAAAGGCTTTAAACTTTCAACGGCTATAAAACCTTTCTATGCCATTTATCAAATGCTTTTTGGCTATACCCTTATGCCTACAGAATATTATTATATAATCCCCCTTTTTATATCTATTATGATAGGATTTATTCATCTAATTAGAAATATATATAGATCAAATACGAAAATTATTTTTGATTATCTCTTCATATTTATAATCCCATTTTTTGCAATATTTTACTTCTTTGAGCCAATTTCTCCGCCAGGTTTCACACAGCTTTACGCTAAGCATGCTATGCTTTTTTACCCACTCCCACTTATTTTATTAATTAAATCAAATAAGTATTTGAAGAATATCAGTGCAAATATTTTACTCTCCCTAGTTTTAATTGCACAAATTCGTGGGACGGCCCACTCTTTTAATACAAATTATATTGATTGGAATAAAGTTAGTTCTGATAGTCAGAACTTTATATTAAGCGATCATAAAGGATTGATAATTATTGACGATATAACGGAAAAAATTATAAACTACTATAAAGATGACAATGAAGTTGAATTATTTAATTATTTAAATTATTCAACTGATTCTCTTATAAATAAAATTAATGATAGCAAAAAAATTGTATTATTAGTAAGCGATTATAAAACCTACTCTCCTTTTGAATTAGATCAGGTATGGCATAAAGGAAGGAGCACTAAGCCTGACTATGAAAAATTAACTTCCACTCTTAATATAGTTAATCAATCTTTTGATCTTGATAATTCCTATGTTTCTTACCCGACATTTTTATATTTATACAACAGAAAATTAAGTAATGAATATAATGGATTTTCTAGTATTTGGGGACAGCACTTAAAGGATCTTGCCTTACCTATTATTAAAGAATCAGGAGAAAAAGTTATTTCATCAAAATTAATTGGTTCAAATAAGAGTATAGAATTAAAAATTAATTCAAAAATAATTTTTAATCTTGAGAATTCATCAAGCAATTATTTATATGGTGATACAGTTGGTACTATTGAATGTAAAAATTCAATCTATCCATTAATTAAAGGTGTAAATATTTGGGATATTTTTTCTGAATTTAATAAGGATTCATTTGATCATAATAAAGTTTTCCATTCCTGGTTTCATTTGCCACTAATTTCCAGTTCAATAAGATATGATGGCTCACTCTATAGGCATAAAGCTCAAATATTTTATTATGATGAAGAATATTGTAGTGATAGTGTGATTAAAATATCTAATATTACAAATGAAAATATAATTAGAATTTGGACAAATTAATTTAGAGTTATATTATAATAATTTATTGTAAATGAAAAAACAAAAGCATAGCATTTCAGTAATTTCCCCTATTTATAATAGCGAACAATCTATCAATGAGCTTTTTGAGCGCATTGAAAAGGTATTAATGAATAATTATCATGATTATGAAATCATCTTAGTCAATGACTCCAGCCAAGATAATAGTGGGAAAATAATTTATGAATTAGGCCAAAAATTTAACTTTGTTAAAGATATACATTTTTCAAGAAATTATGGACAACATAATGCACTTCTTTGCGGAATTAGAGCTGCAAAAAATGATATTATTGTAACTCTTGATGATGACTTGCAAAACCCTCCTGAAGAGATTCCAAAAATGACAAAAAAATTAGATGAGGGATACGATGTGGTTTATGGTGTAGCTGAAAAGGAAATGCACGGGATTTTTCGAAATTTTGGATCAATTTCAATTAAATTTATTTTAAAGAAAATAATGAATATTGATTTTGTAGGTAGCGTTAGCGACTTTCGTGTTTTTAAAAAAGAATTGAGAAATAGTTTTTCAGACTATAATGGATCATTTGTATTTATAGATGTTTTACTATCATGGGGAACTGGACTATTCTGCTCAGTTAAAGTAAATCAGGATAAGAGAAAATTTGGAAAATCTAATTATACATTTCGTTCATTGATAAATCACGCATTAAATATGATTATCGGTTTTAGTGCAGCTCCCTTAAAAATGGTAAGTTTTATTGGATTCCTCTTTTCATTTATCGGCATTTTAGTATTCTTATATATTATTGGCGAATATTTATTATATGGCTCAGAAGTGCCAGGATTTCCATTTTTAGCTTCAATTATATCATTTTTTTCAGGAATACAGTTACTAATCACAGGATTTATTGGAGAATACTTAGCTAGACTATATTTTAGATCAATGAATAAACCAACCTATACAATTAAGAAATATTTGGAATAAATTTTATGATAATCCCATTTAATATTCCATACCAATCAAAAAACGCACAGCATTATATAAAAAAGGCAATGGAATCAAAAAGATATGCTGGCAACAATAGATTTACAGAAAAATGCATACATTTTCTTGAACAAAAATATGGCTTGAAAAATATTTATTTTACATCTTCTTGTACAACAGCAATGGAAATGGGTGCATTATTGGCAGGTTTACAGCATGGAGATGAAGTAATAATGCCATCATATACATTTAGTTCAACCGCAAATTCTGTAGCATTGCGTGGAGCAAAACCTATTTTCTGTGAAATCTCACCTGAAACAATGAATATAGATGTAAAAATGATAGAATCATTAATTACTGAACGAACGAAGATGATTGTCCCCATAGATTATGCAGGCATTCCTTGTGATATACAAAGTATAAAAAAATTATCTGATAAATATAATTTGATGATTATGCAAGATGCCGCCCAATCATTCCATTCATTTCATAATAGCGGCAAACCTTGTGGCGCCGAATCTTTATTGACTGCATTTAGTTTTCATGAAACAAAAAACATAAATTGTGGAGAGGGAGGTGCGCTTATTATTAATGATGATAGTCTTATAGAAAGGGCTAACTTTTTACAAGAAAAAGGAACCGATCGCTCACTTGTGCTAAAAGGCGTAAAAAGTAAATATAGCTGGGTTGATTTAGGATCAAGTTTTCTATTATCAGATATTTTAGCATCTATATTACTTTGCCAGTTTGAAGAAGTTGATAAAATTGTAAAAAAAAGGGAAGTAATTACTAAATCATATATAGAATTATTTTCGCAATATTCAAAAAAGGGTTATTTAAAAATTCCAAAAATTCCAAATGGATCAATTATCAACCATCATGCATTTTTTGTTATCTTTGACACAGCAAAGAATCAAGAAGATTTTTTATCTTTATTAAAGAAGAAAGAAATTTATCCATATATAGGCTACATGCCCCTCCATTCATCAATAATGGGACAAAGATTTGGATATAAACCAAGCGACCTCCCCATTACTCAAGATTTTGCTTCGAGAATTGTAAGAATGCCATTTTATTATAGTCTTCAAGGTGAGGCATTAGATTATTGTATTAATGGGGTTGATTCCGTTCTCAGAAAAATTTATGATTAATAAAGTTTTACAACTTAAAAGAGAATTAAGTAAAATCCTTTTTTGTTCTGATAATGATAAAAATATTGATTTTTTCATTTCATCATTAACTAATAGTAATCCTTATAATAATACTGAATCAATTGAGCATTGGCTTAATTCAATTAATGATGATCAATTTTTCAAAGTAAATCAAATCCCGCTTAATGAAATGAAGAACTGGAGCTTTGATTCCAGAACAGGAGATTTAAACCATCATTCAGGCGGGTTTTTTAGTATAAAAGGTTTACGAGTTGAAACAAATTCTGGGGAAATTTCTTCATGGTCCCAGCCTATAATCTATCAACCAGAGATTGGTATTTTAGGAATAATTACAAAAAAGATAAATGGGTTATTATATTTTTTATTACAAGCGAAAGCTGAACCCGGGAATATTAATACATACCAATTAAGCCCAACTGTTCAGGCAACAAGAAGTAATTTCACTAGATTGCATGGTGGAAAATCAACATCGTACCTTGAGTATTTTATAAAAAAGAATAAAGGTGAAATATTAATAGACCAATTGCAATCCGAGCAAGGAGCTAGATTTTATCACAAAAGAAATAGAAATATAATTATTAGATTGCCTGAAGATTATGAAATAAACATAGAACCAAACTACAAATGGCTTACGTTGGGTCAAATTATTGAACTTGCTCAAACAGATAATATAGTAAACATGGACACCCGGTCTGTTATTTCATGTATTGATTATGGGCCTGAAAAAATAAAAAAACTATCCCCAATAAAAGAAACAGATTTAAATGATGCTATTTCGTCATTCCCTTTATTAACAGCTAATTATAAACTTTCATCAAAATTACTTATTTCTTCTTATTCTAATTCAACAACAATGCATACAACTGATGAAATTGTGAAAAAAATTGCTAGAAGAAAATTTGATTGTAATTTATCTGCTAATATAATTTCACTTAATAATGTTGAAAAATGGATTCAAACAGATAGAGAAATCTATCATCCAGATCGAAAATATTTTTCGATAATTGGACTTAAAATAAAATCTAGCAATCGCGAGGTGAAATCATGGGATCAGCCAATTATTAAGCAAGATGTTTCTGGGCTAGTTGGGTTTATTGTAAAAGAAATTAATGGAGTTTTGCACTTTTTAACTCAATTGAAATCAGAATGTGGAGTCTTAGATCTTATTGAAGCAGCGCCAACTGTCCAATGCATAACTTCAAATTATGAAAAAAAATCAATGCCACGCTATGTTTCAAATTTACTTAATCCAAAAGATGCTATTATTCTTACAAATACCTTACAATCTGAAGAAGGCGGACGTTTTTATAAAGAATCAAATCAAAATATAATTATATTAGTTAATAGCAAATTTACCATTAAAGAAAATCCAGATTTTATTTGGATGTCATTAAGACAAATGAAGCAAATGATTAAATTTAACAACTTCTTTAATGTAGAGTCTCGAAGCCTATTATGTTGTTTACCAGGTTAAAATGAAAGAAAAAATAAAATTTGGCATAATTGGATGTAGTTCAATTGCTGAAAAATCATTTATTCCTTCAATTGTCAAATCAGATTACGCAATACTGGTTTCATTGGCTAGTAGAGATATTAATAAGGCTAAATTGTTTGCAAATAAATTTAATTGTGAATATGATAATGATTATAATTCTTTATTTGCTAGGGATGATATTGATGCTATTTATATTTCCACAGTTCCTTCCACTCATGAAAAATTTATTAAATTAGCTATAGATAATAATAAACATGTATTATGTGAGAAACCATTTACAACTTCGCTTGACTCTGTCAAGAGAATATTAAATTATAAAAAAGAAAAAAAATTGGCTATTTTTGAAGGGTTCATGTATCAATTTCACTCTCAGCATAACGAAATAAAAAATATCGTTTTAAATGGCAAAATTGGTTTCCCAAAATTCTTTTATGCACAATTTGGATTTCCTCATTTAAAAAATAATAATTTTAGATATAATAAAGAATTAGGTGGAGGTGCATTATTAGATGCGGGTTGTTATACAATCCATTCAGCTAGAAAGTTTTTTGAAAAAGAGCCAATAGAGGTCTTTTCAACCCTTTTTTCCTATAAACACGAAGTTGATATTCAAGGTTCAATCTTATTGAATTTTGGAGAGGGAATGCATGCTCATTTATCTTTTGGATTTGATAGCTCATATAGAAATACTTATTCAATTTGGGGATCTCAAGGGCATTTAAGAACAACACGTGCTTTTTCAATTCCAGCAAATTATAGTCCAAAAATCTTAATTGAGAATAATGGAAATATAGAAGAAAAAAAATTAACACCAGATAATCAATTTGTAAATCAAATCAATTATTTTTGTAATTACATATTTTCTGAAGATAAACAAAAAGAATGGAAAAACGATATATTAATGCAATTCAAAGTAATTGATAGAGTTATTAATCCTCTAGCTGAGCTATAAGTGATTTACAAAAATATTAATATTCTATTATTTACTATCATATTATCAATTTTCAATAATGGTTACTCACAGAAAAAGCTAAATAACAACCCATTTAAAAGACTTTTAGATGAGCACAATAATTATATTTCTAAACCTTCGAATAATTATATATTAAATAATTCAATAAAAGTAGACTACTATCAAAATTTATATGTGAATTCAAATCTGCCAAATTTTGAAAACTTAAATGGTTTTTATTTTCCTAAAGGCTTTGGAGGGTACTCTGGGCTATTATTTCAATTAAAAAGTAAAAACTTATACTTTTCAGTAGAACCTAACCTGTTTTTATCTAAAAAATATAATATTTCCCCACCATCAAAAGAGGGTTTATTTTCTGTTTCAAATGATATTGAATTAATAAATAATAAACATTACAAAAATATTAGAAACCTAGGTTTTGCAATAAATTTTAATAAGTATAGCATAGGTTATGGCAATTGGAATAATTGGTGGGGTCCTGCTATACATAATAGTCTATTAATGTCTAATAACTCAACGGGTTTTTTCTATTATTATTTTGGCAGCAATGGTTTTAATAAGCTTAATTCAAAAATAAAATATAAGTTTACATATGAGTTTTCTGATGGAATAAATAATTCTAATGGAGTAGACTTTTTCATAACAACAATGAATGGTATAGTAAGATACAATAAATTAGAATTTGGATATAGTAAACAAGTTACTAGCGGCGGATATAATGAACATAACTGGAAATTATTTAATGCTGCTCAAGTTATAATTACAAATAAGAATATAAAATATTGGGACTATATTACGGATATATATTTACAGTACAGTTCAAATGATAATGGACTAAAAATATTTATTGAGCATGGATACCCAAATAAAACTTATACAAATATAGATCCTGAAATTTACTCAGATAATGGGAGAGGTAGTATAATTGGATTAAGAAAAAATGGCCTATTTAATCACAAGGAAATAATTTTTGGATTTGAATATACAAGACTTTTACAGGGTATTTTTTACAATATGATTCCAACGCCAAATTGGTATGATAACATAAAATATGACTATTCATCCTACAGTGGAAGAAGATGGGCTTCTCATTCAGGGCCTGATTCTGATGATTTCTTAATATTTCTCGGCTATATTAATAATCAAATTGGAATTATTTATGGATTAAATTATGAGAGACATGGCGTTACTTATCATTTTCCTCCTGAGGTTAAATTTGAAAATAGAATATCATTTAATTATAAAATAAAACACCTAAATTTATTTATTAGATATGAAAATGAATATTTTGAGCATTATGGCTTTGTAGATTCAAATATAAACGTTTGGAATGAAACATTTGAGCTTGGATCTATACAGAGGACCAAAACTCTACTATTTTCAATAGAATATAATATTTATTAATATTTTACATATTGTAAAATATTCTTTTCTTTATAACAACAAATACCTTTTACATTTTATATAAATATTTTGACATTTAGTCAATAATAGTTAATATCATACATGAAATTAAGCGTAAAACTTTTTATTACAATATTTGTATTGAATCAATGGCTTATAAGTCAAAACTACCAAGAGCTACAGAAACTTCAAGATGAATATAAAAATGCTCTCAAGCGGCAGGCTTTGCAAAAACCTGCAGAGATTTCAGAGGCTGAAAAAACGGCAAAAAGCACTGCGCTGCCAGATAAGTTAATTTACTCAAGGAAAGATATTGAATCATTATTAGTAAATACTGAAAAATTATTGCAGCAGTTGAAGTTTTTAGAAGACTCAACTAATAAAATGCCCTATGTTGGATATGATTTTTTTACAAAAAGAGATAGTATTCCTTTCTGGCAAAATTTACCAATATCTAAAAATTATTCATTAGGTCCTGGTGATGAGATAATTATTTCACTATGGGGAGAATCTAACTCCTATTATGCTGAAACTATTAATAGAGATGGACAAATTTTCATTGAAAATATCGGAATATTGAATTTAGGTGGTAAGTCTGTAGATGAAGCAAAGAAATATATTATCTCTAAATATTCTCGTGTTTATTCAACTTTAGTTGGACAATCTCCCAAATCATTTATTGATTTGACTCTTGGTGAATTAAAATCTGTAAATGTACATTTTGTTGGATTTGTTAATATACCCGGTGTTCACATGGTTCACCCGTTTTCAAATGTTGTTACAGGATTAATTCAAGCTGGTGGGGTAAATAATAAAGGATCACTAAGAGGAATTAAAGTCATTCGAAAAAATAATCCAATCGGTGAAGTTGATATTTATAATTATATAATGAAGGGAAAGACTGTTGATGATATTAGACTTATGGATCAAGATATAGTTTATATACCCCCTAGAAAGTCAACTATACCAATTACTGGGAGAGTCTTAAGGCCTGGATACTATGAAATGCTTGAAAAGGAGAATCTTTATGATTTGATAAGTTTTGCTGGGGGGAAGGATAGAAAATCATCTAAATCTATATTTATGTATAAAAATGGATTGTTTAATAAAGATGGATATATGATTAATTATGATAAGTTATCAAACTTTATAATTTCTCAAGGAGATAGCATTCATATACCGCAAAGGCCTGATTATAATAATTATGTTAAAATTGCAGGACAAGTAAAGAATCCTGGAAAATATCCATTTAATGAAAGTATACAATTAAAAGATCTTTTGAAAGCAACAATGTCTTTAGATGATAAAGATTTTTATGAAACGATGAATTTATCTAGAATAAATATTTATAGAAAAAATCCATCAAACCAAAACCCATTAGAAATCATTGTTAGTATAGATGACAAATTTTTTTTAAAAAATGGGGACCATATCACTGTTTCACGAAATAATTATTTCAAACCTATTGAATCTATCATTATTACCGGCGAAATAGTAACCCCTGGAATTTATCCAGTAAATAACTTAACTAGTTTAAGCGACATTTTAGCTTTATCTGGAGGTTATACTGATTTTGCAATTAAGGAGGGCATACAAATTTTTAGAGATACTCTTAAAATTGCATGGGACAACAAAAATTTTATTTTAGAAAATGGCGATAGTTTAAATATATTAAAGAAGACCGGACTTATTTTTGTAGATGGCGAAGTGAATGTTCCGGGCTATATTAGTTTTAGAAAAAATGATTCAGTAAAAAAATATATAAGAAGAGCAGGTGGTTTTACCTCATTTGCGGAAAAGAAAAATATTTATATTATATATCCTAATGGAACTTCAATTCCAATTTCAATTTGGTCATCTCCAAAAGTTAAAGAAGGTTCTACCATTATCGTTAACCAGAGAACAATAGGAGGTAGAGAAGAAATTTCTGGATGGCAAGCCTTCTCATTAATTTCTAGCCAAGCAGGTAACATTGCAACAACACTGCTTTCATTATCATTAATAGTTAATCAGGGAAATAGTGGAAACTAGATCAATAACTTTAGGTCAAAAA
>Ga0066836_10001991_pt1 | contig 10858 bp, 9 predicted proteins | sample ETNtaG_18_FD_71568 | JGI IMG/M metagenome (GOLD analysis project Ga0066836, IMG submission 71568) | Marine microbial and viral communities from oxygen minimum zone, Eastern Pacific Ocean - ETNP201302SV91 | ecosystem: Environmental > Aquatic > Marine > Oceanic | place: Pacific Ocean: Eastern...
CTGGGTTCACTAGTATATTTTTTGGCAAACATATTTGACTCGAACGTTGTTTTTGGTCATTTAGTTTGTGGTAGGACGCTCGCAAATACTTAAGGTTTTGGGTTACAAATATGGCTAATCAAATCGCTGTGGAACAGCAGCAGTCTCGTTTAAAGGAACTAATTGCGAAGGGGAAGGAGCAGGGTTTTCTTACTTACGCCGAAGTTAATGATCATTTACCTGACGAGATATCTGATCCAGAACAGATAGAAGACATCATACGCATGATTAATGATATGGGGATCAGCGTTCATGAGACTGCGCCTGACGCAGATGAGCTTCTTTCAAGTGAGGAAAATACAGCTGATGAATTAGCGGCGGAAGAGGCTGCGGCTGCGCTTGCTGCTGTTGAAACTGAAGTTGGTCGCACCACAGATCCGGTTCGGATGTACATGAGAGAAATGGGCACTGTCGAGCTTTTGACCCGAGAGGGCGAAATAGCAATCGCGAAACGAATTGAGGAGGGGATTCAGGATATTTTATCTGCGCTGGCACACTATCCCGGTACGGTGGAGTATATTTTGGAGACCTACGCTGAGGTCACTAAGGAAGATAAATTGGGTGATCTTTTGGTGGGATATCTTGATCCTGTCGACCATGTGCCGGCAGCAACCCAAGTACACGCTGAAGGGATGGGCGTTCCGTCAAAAGATGATGATGATGATGAAGAAGAAAATAAAGGGCCAGATGTCGAGGAAGCAAAGAAAAGGTTTTCTCAATTAAAAAGACAATACAACAAAATGCAAAAAGTGCTTACCGAAAAAGGAGAGGGCAGTGAGGAAGCAAAAGCACAGAAAGAAAAACTTAGCCAAGCGTTCGCTTGTTTTAAATTGGTCCCCAAGCATTTTGATGAAATCGTGTCAATGGCACGGGATTCGCTCGATATAGTCAGAAAAGAAGAGAAGCTAATTATGTCGTTAGTTGTCAGGCAGGCAAGAGTGCCCCGTGAAGTCTTTCGGAAAGAATACGTAGGTAGTGAAATAAGTGTGGCCTGGATAAATAAATTAGCCAAGTCGAAAGAAGATTATTCGACGAATTTAGATAAGCATCGGCCTGACATCTTAAGAGCGCAAAAAAAGCTTAAGTTGTTGACTAAAGTAACTGATTTAACAGTTACCCAAATTAAAGACATCAATCGCAAAATGTCATTGGGAGAAGCCAAAGCTCGACGAGCAAAAAAAGATATGGTCGAAGCTAACTTGCGGTTGGTTATTTCAATTGCGAAGAAATATACCAACCGAGGCCTTCAGTTCCTTGATCTTATTCAAGAGGGAAATATCGGCCTTATGAAGGCTGTTGATAAGTTTGAGTATCGTCGAGGTTATAAGTTTTCGACTTACGCTACCTGGTGGATACGACAGGCAATAACTAGATCAATCGCTGATCAAGCTAGAACAATTCGAATTCCGGTGCACATGATCGAAACGATAAACAAGTTGAATCGTGTTTCTCGTCAGATGCTTCAGGAAATGGGGAGAGAACCCAGTCCAGAAGAGCTAGGAGAGCGCATGGAGATGCCCGAGGAAAAAGTCAGGAGAGTTTTAAAGATCGCAAAAGAGCCGATTTCAATGGAAACACCTGTAGGAGACGACGATGACACTCATCTAGGAGATTTCATAGAAGATACTTCTTTGGGATTACCGATTGAATTGGCGACTGGTGAAGGATTAAAAGAGGCTACTCGAGGAGTGCTTGGAGGCCTAACTATGCGCGAAGCTAAGGTGTTAAGAATGAGGTTTGGTATAGATATGAATACCGACCATACGCTAGAGGAAGTCGGTAAACAGTTTGATGTCACTAGAGAGCGAATACGACAGATAGAAGCAAAAGCTTTGCGTAAATTGCGTCACCCCAGTCGGTCAGAACATCTAAAGAGCTTTCTGGACGAATGGATAGATGGACATGGCGGAGAGGGACCGATTACTTAAGTTAGTCAGTTTTTGCAGTCAAGCTAATAGGTGGTTTTACGGGGCCCATAGCTCAGTTGGTTAGAGCAGTGGACTCATAATCCATTGGTCCCAGGTTCGAGTCCTGGTGGGCCCACCACTATCATTATTTTGGCTTTTCGTCAGCTTCTGAGTTTGGAGCCAAGGTACGTAGGTAGATTTTCAATGCTGACTCGCTCTTGGTTCATGCTATCTCGATCTCTAGCCGTCACTGAGGAGTCCTCTTCAATAGTCTGGAAATCAACGGTAAGACAGAGAGGGGTTCCAATTTCATCATGGCGTCTGTATCCCTTCCCTATATTTCCGGTATCTTCATATGTTATTTTGCCCAGACCTAATTTCTGAAGCATTCTTTTTATTTCTTTTGCCTTGGCTACAATTTCTTCGTTGTTCTTTTTAAGAGGCAATATGGCGGCCTTGACTGGAGCAAGATGTGGTTTAAATGCCATTACGGTTCTGGACTTGTTTGCTTCGATCATTTCAACATTAAATGCTTCGTTCATTATGGCTAAAACACCCCGATCGACACCGGCTGACGGTTCGATTACATAGGGAATAGTCCAAGTCTTATTTTGAGGATCTTCAATGGCCAATTTTGCGTTTGAGTCTGTGTTTGGCTCAACTGAAGATTGAATGTGATAGTCACTTTGATTTTTTGTGTGAGAGCCCAGGTCAAAATCTGTTCTGTTAGCGATACCCTCTAGCTCTTCAACTCCATGAGGGAATCGGTACATTAAGTCCACGGTAGCCTTACTATAATGCGCGAGTTCATGGTCAGGCACATTGTAGATTTCCAGGTTGTCTCTACTGATACCTTGTTTAGCCCACCAGTCCATTCTCTCTTGAATCCATAACTGATGCGTTTCTTCGTCTTTTCCTGGTTGAACAAAATACTCTAGCTCCATTTGTTCGAATTCTCTGACGCGAAAAATAAAGTTTCTTGGCGTTATTTCGTTTCTAAATGCTTTGCCAATCTGCGCGATGCCAAAAGGTAGTTTGCGAGAAGTAGAATCAATTACATTTTTGAAATTGGTGAAAATTGATTGAGCCGTTTCCGGTCGCAAGAATACGTAAGAAGTGCCGTCATCAATTGGACCGGCTTGGGTTTGAAACATCAGGTTGAAGGCCCGTGGCGCTGTTATGTTTTTTGACCCGCAATTAGTGCAAGTTTGATTCTTGAGATGGTCAGCACGGTGCCTAGCTTTGCAGTCTTTGCAGTCTACGAGCGGATCGGTAAAAGTATCGACGTGTCCCGAGTGTTTTAGGGTTAAAGGGTTGGTTAATATCGACGCATCAAGGCCTTCTACATCATCTCTTTCATAGATCATTGAAGTCCACCAGGCAGACTTAAGATTGTTTTTAAGTTCTACTCCAAGCGGACCATAATCGTATACGCCTTGGAGCCCGCCATATATATCGCTTGACTGAAAAATGAATCCACGTCGCTTGCACAACGCTACTAGCTCATCCATGGAGTTGGCAGTCATAGAAAATACCTAGCCTGTTATTTTGGAGAGTTACAAAGATTGATATTGTTTCATGTAGAGATTTCCATTACAAAGGTCGACCCCAGTCATCATAATGTGGCTTATTTTTACTTTGAGGAGTTTTGTGTTAGATGGACATTCATTTTCCGCGGGTGAATTTTAGACAACGCAGGTCTGTTTGGTTTTTCCCTGCCGCTATGCTGGCATTTGTTATGTTGTTGTTAGGTCCCTTAGGAACCAGGTTTGGTGTATTTGATTATAAACTTGGTCTTTTAATGTTGGCGTTAGCTTTCGTTCTTTCAGCCGTGATACTTCTTGTCGAGTTGGTCATTTTGTTGAGAAAGTTTTTCTCAAGAGCGTCGACAAAATCGGGTTTCGATCTGCTGCCAATTTTTTTAAGCTTGTTTGTGTTCCTCCCTGTTTTTACTCAGTTAGTGCTGGCAGCTGGAGCCCCGGCAATACATAACATTAGTACCAATACAAAACTCGCCCCAAGCTTTGACAAAATTGTGAGTATAAGACAGTCGCTAGGTTCTAATATTCTCGAGTACCGGTCGAATCCGATGAATGCTCGATTACAAAAACAGGCTTATCCTTGGCTTCTTCCGTATATATCGAATTTGAAAGCTCAGAAATTAATGAGGAAGGTTGAGAAAGTCTTAAGCGAAATGGGGATCGAGATAATTAATGTTGATTCGGATAATCTACGGATAGAGGCGATCGCAACTTCTTTTTGGTTTGGGTTCAAAGATGATGTGCTGATCCAGATTCGTGATTATGAAAGTACTTCTCTGGTAGAAATTAGAAGTGTTTCTAGGGTTGGATTAAGTGATCTAGGAAAAAATGCGTCCCGTATTCGCAAGATACTTGATAAGTTAGAGCAAAATTAGATCTAAAATTTCATAAGCTCAGTTTTCATAGAGGTTAGATCTATGACACCGATGGCATTATAGCCTATCATTTGGCCCGCACACTCACCTGGATTGAAGATAGTGGTGGAGTTTATTGTCTCCAATCGATATCGATGTGTGTGACCGTGAATTACTAAATCATAGTGACTTAGATCATGATTCTCTAATTGAAGAGGGTCGTGCACGATGATGAGGTTCTTGTTCTCCCAAGTGTCTATCATGGGTGGCTGAACAAAATGATATCCCTGTTTGGAGATTGCCTGATTAAGATCATCGAGCTCTAGGTCGTTATTCCCGAAAACCCCATATAAAGGCATATTGAGATCGGAAAACGCATTAATGGTTTTCGATTGAGTAATGTCCCCAGTATGAATTACTCTTTCAACTGCAGACTCGTTTAATAATTCGACTATCTTTTGGACACTCTTGAGATTGTTATGAGTATCACTAACTACACCAATTCGCATTCCTACAACTTTCGACGAGCTTTAACGCATATGTAGCTAGCTAATCCCATAGAAATCTCGAGAATAAACGGATTAGCTAGCTTTATTTCTTGATTAAACTTTTTCTAAGATGTGTATGCCACAAGCGCTGCCCAACCCGATTACGTGAGTAAGTCCAAGGCGAGCTCCTTCAACTTGTCTGCCACCTGCTTCTCCTCTTAGGTGAGTGCTGACTTCGTAGATATTTGCGATTCCCGTCGCTCCAAGTGGGTGGCCTTTAGATAAGAGTCCTCCAGAAACATTCACGGGAATTTTACCCCCGAGCGCCACGTCTCCATCGTCGATCAACTTTCCAGCTTCTCCATCTTTACAGATGCCTAGATTTTCATAATGTAAAATCTCGGCTGTCGCAAAGCAATCATGTAACTCGATTAGATCAATGTCTTCGGGACCCACACCCGCCATTTCATATGCTTCTTTCGCAGCACGACGGGTACAGGAATTGACGTCGGGCATGACCAGGTCTCTTTCTTGCCAAGGATCTGACGCCATAACTGATGCTTTGATCTTGACAGCTCGATCCATTAGGCCCAACTCTTTTGCTTTGCTTTCGGAGCACAACACAGCCGCTGCAGATCCGTCTACGTTGACTGAGCACATCAGTTTTGTATTTGGATAAGAAATCATCTCTGCATTCATTACTTCTTCTAACGGGGTTTCAATCTGGTACATTGCCTTTGGGTTTAAAGTTGAATGATGATGATTTTTGACAGAGACCTTTGCGAATTGTTCGAAGGAGGTCCCATATTGTCTAGTATGTTCCATTCCAGCTTCAGCAAATACCGCAGGCATGGTGCCAGATCCAAGAAGCCCTTCTTTGGGGATTCCTTGTCCGCCGCCAGCTCCACCGAGTAGACCTTTGCCCATTTGTTCTACTCCAACCGCAAGCACGACGTCGTAGAGGCCTGCCTTGATTGAGGTCCAGGCTTCCCTGAATGCAGTTGCTCCTGTTGCACAAGCATTTGAAACGTTTACTACGGGGATACCTGTTTGTCCAATCTCTTGTAGTAACCGTTGACCGACCATCCCTGCTGCCTGGCCCAAATTACCACAATATAGGGCTTGCATGTCTTGGATTGTTAGCCCGCAATCATCTAAAGCTAGCAGTGCGGCTTCTGCCCCGATTTGAGGAACCGTTTTGTCTGGGAAACGGCCAAACTTAATCATATCTACACCAACAATATATGCATCGCTCATAATTAACTCTCCTCCGTCAATTTAACTCTTTGGTTGAAAAAAATAAGAAAGGTACGAATTTCCGTCCCCATCTTTTCGGCCGAGTGCGTCGGCAAAAACCACCTCTACTGGCATGTCGAACTCGATCTTTTCAGGATCGGGCTCGACGTTTATCAAATTCCCTTTGATAGCTGTTCCATCTTCGAGGTCTACAATTGCGCTAATATAGGGCACTTCTATACCTGGGAAAGATCGATGGACTATTGAATATGAATAAAGTTTCCCAGTGTTTGGAAGTTTTACAGTCGACATCTGATCTCTGCTACCACATTTGGAGCAATTCTGTCTTTCACCAAGGAAGGTCGCTTCGCAAGCGGCACACTGGTAGGCCTCTAAATAAGGCTCCCCTTCATCAGGTATCTTTATGTAAGGAACCGCTGGTAATGGTTGGTCGCTCATCATGATCCTCCCCAAGTTTTACATCATTTGTATCTAGCTTACTACGCTTACAAGATCGCGGGAAGGCGGATTTGTAAAAGATAAAAAGAGCTACTCTAAAGAAGCGCGAATTAGCTCGTTCACTTTTTTAGGATTGGCCTTGCCTTTGGTTTCTTGCATAACCAACCCCACGAAATATCCTAAGACTTTTGTTTTACCACTCTTTAATTGCTCTAGTTGTTCTGGATTTTCAAGCAAAACTTTTCCCACGATTGTCGATAATTTGCTTGAATCATCGATTTGTTGAAGACCTAACTCTTGAATTCGATCAGCTGGTTCTCCCGGCTTTTCCCATAGTGAATCGAACAAGGTTTTTGCGGTTTTGCTAGAGAGGGTTTGGTCCTTTATCTTCAGTATTATTTGAGCCAGCATGTAAGGTGTTATGAGGCAATCTTTAATATCTAGATTATCGCGATGTAACTTTGCTAAAAGATCGCTGATTATCCAATTTGCTGAAAGCTTGGCTTCATTGCATTGGGCGACAACTTCTTCGAAATAGGTAGCCAAGTCTATTTCTCTACAAAGAATCCCCGCATCATAATCGTCAAGCAGCAACTCTTCCGAGAAACGCAGTTTTTTGTCTGCAGGCAATTCAGGTAATTCAGCTCTTATTTTTTCTATTAGCGCATCAGAAACGTGCAGTGGTAGTAAGTCAGGGTCTGGGAAATAACGATAGTCCTGACTAGCTTCTTTACTTCTCATTGATCGTGTTTCGTTTCTGGTTTCATCATATAGGCGCGTTTCTCTGATGATTTTTCCGCCAGATTCCAGAGAATCGATCTGTCTTTGAATTTCTGAATTGATGGCTTGTTCGACAAATCTAAATGAATTAATGTTTTTTATCTCGGTTCGCTCGCCTAGTTCAACATCTTCGATTTGTCTCACCGAGACGTTCGCATCGCAGCGCATGCTTCCTTTGGAAAGATCTCCATCGCAAATCTTTAGGTATTTCACGAGTTCCTGGATTGTCTTGAAATAGATTGCAGCGTCTTCTGCGGAGTAAAGGTCTGGCTCAGATACTATTTCCAGCAGGGGCGTGCCGGTTCGATTTAGATCAATTGCCGTGTCGCTCTCAAATAAGTCGTGGGTCGATTTTCCTGCATCTTCTTCAAGGTGAGCTCTGGTAATTCTTACCTTTGTTTTTTTTCCTTTAGTCCCGTCAAATTGTATTTCTCCGTTTCCAACGATCGGTGTTTCGAATTGACTGATTTGATAGCCTTTAGGCAAATCCGGATAGAAATAGTTTTTTCTATCGAAAATTGAGATGTTATTTATTTCAGCACCGATGGCTAAACCGAACTTAATAGCCATTTTTACCGCGTTTTCGTTAAGAACAGGCAATACTCCTGGAAGGCCTAGGTCTATTGCACAAGCTTTGTCGTTAGGGCGGCCGCCATATTCATTATCCGCTCCAGAGAATATTTTACTCTGCGTTGCCAGTTGCACATGGATTTCTAACCCTATGACTGGTTGCCAGCTCATGAAAAGCCTGCCGGTAACTGCTGATGAAAATCCGTTATTTCTTGAATTTTCATTGATATAGCTAACAGAGTATTTTCTCGGAAAGCTGGTGCTATAAACTGTGCTCCTATTGGCATGCCAGCTCGAAATCCGCAGGGAATAGAAATGGCGGGAAGTCCAGCAAGGTTGACAGGGACAGTATAGAGGTCTTGCTGATACATTTTAATGGGGTCCTCGATGAGCGAGTTCAATTCAAATGCAGTTCCTGGAGTGGTCGGAGTAAGAATGAGATCTACTTCATTAAAAGCCTGTTTGAAGTCTTGTGAAATCAAACGGCGTACCTTTTGGGCTTTGATGTAATATTCGTCAAAGTAGCCCACTGAGAGAGCATAGGTTCCTGTGAGAATTCTCCTTTTTACCTCTGCTCCAAAAGCTTCTGATCTCGATCGTGTATAAAGATCCTCAATGCTTTGTGGTTTTTCACATCGGTATCCAAATCTCACTCCGTCGTAGCGAGATAGATTGGTAGAAGCTTCGGCGGAAGCTATGACATAATAAGCCGCAATAGCAGCCTTAATGTTGGGTAACTCTATATCCACTATTCTGTGGCCTAACTTCTCAAGTTGGCTTCTAATTTCAACTAGCCCAATATCGCTCTCGGAATTCTCGAAATAAGTTTCCGGTAATCCTATTGTGATTTTCTGTGGCGTTTCGTCTTGAGAGCTAGAAAAATCTTTAGCGACTTCGTCTATAGAATTTATCGAGGTAGAATCCATTGGATCAAAGCCCGACATAATGTTAAATAATAAAGAAGCGTCTTCCGCATTTCGGCATATTGGGCCTGCTTGATCAAGGCTTGAGGCGAAAGCTACCATTCCATAACGCGAGACACTTCCGTATGTAGGCTTTAATCCTGTTAAACCGCAAAAGGAAGCCGGCTGTCTTATAGACCCTCCGGTATCAGTACCTGTAGCTGCAGGAGCAAATCCTGCCGCTACGGCAGCAGCGCTCCCTCCAGAAGAACCACCTGGAACTCGCGATAGATCCCAGGGGTTTTTAACCGCGCCAAAAAAGCTCGTTTCATTAGATGAGCCCATAGCGAACTCGTCCATATTGGTTTTACCTAGTATCACTGCGCCAGAATTATTAAGTTTGGCAATCACTGTTGCATCGTAGGGTGGCATAAAATTTTGTAACATCCTGGATCCGCAAGTGGTCTGGAGCTCTTTCGTGCAAAATATGTCTTTGTGTGCGATGGGGATGCCGGTCATTGGCGTTACGACACCTTTAGCTATTTGTGTATCGGCATCTTCTGCTTGCTTTAAGGAAAATTCCCGATCAATAGTTATGAAGGAATTTATAGAATCGTCTTCCTTTTGAATTTTGTCTAAATAAGAAGTTACTAGCTCCTTGCTAGAAAGCTCTTTTTTTCTAAGTAATCCTTGAAGATCTTTAATTGTGCTGAAACTTCTCACTGAATTATTCGATAACTTTAGGGACAAGGTAATAACCTTGCTCTTGTTTAGGGGCGGATTTTTGCATTTCTTCTCTATCTATTATTTCGGTTACAACATCCTCCCGAAGTCTCTGATGATTGTCATGGGGGTAGGCCATTGGGTGGACGTTTGAAGTATCTATAATCATCATCTCGTTGATAAGAGATATAATCTTGGATAGATCGTTTTGCGCTTTTTTTAATTGCTTTTGATCTAACGACAGGTTGGAGAGTTTTGCTAGGTGATCTACGTCAATTTCCATAATTGAGATATTACATTAAGTCATCTTTAAGTGCAGGGGATCAGCATTATTTGTTTGTTCGTGACTGCCTAAATTTTCCAGATAAATCAGTGATTTTATCTATGGGAAACAATATGATGTTGTTTTATTTCAGGTGTATAGCCGATGTTTAAGGGTTTGAGAGGTATTTTTTCAAGGGACCTTTCTATAGACCTTGGAACCGCAAATACTCTTATTTATGTTCGAGAGGAAGGGATCGTCTTAAACGAACCCTCCGTCGTAGCGATAAGAAATCAAGGGAACCAAAAAAGCGTTGCAGCTGTCGGCCTGGATGCAAAAAGAATGTTAGGCAGAACTCCCGGATCGATTACCGCAATTCGGCCTTTAAAAGATGGGGTGATTGCTGATTTTCTAGTTACAGAGAGAATGCTTAAACATTTTATAAATAAGGTCCACGAGGGTTCTTGGATAAGACCAAGTCCCAGAGTATTGATTTGCGTTCCATGCAAGTCGACAGAAGTAGAGAGGCGCGCTATAAGGGAAAGTGCTTTGTCAGTGGGTTCTCGTGATGTGCGTTTGATAGAAGAACCCATGGCAGCTGCTCTGGGGGCTGGTATGCCTGTGCATGAGGCTGTGGGTACAATGGTGGTGGATATTGGAGGCGGCACTACTGAGATAGCAATAATTTCTTTAAATGGAGTTGTTGTGTCAGACACCGTGAGAGTGGGTGGAGATCGATTTGACGAGGCAATAGTTGCCTATGTACGACGAACACAAGGAAGCTTGGTTGGTGAAGCTACGGCTGAAAGGATAAAAAAAGAAATTGGAGCGGCATTCCCTCAAAAAGAAATGAGAGAAATTGATGTTCGGGGTAGAAACCTGGCTGAAGGAGTGCCCCGCTCTTTCACGATGAATAGCGATGAGATTCTTGAAGCACTTCAGGAGCCACTTTCAATTATTGTCGAAGCAGTAAAAAGTGCTTTGGAGCAGTGCCCGCCCGAATTAGCTGCGGATATTGCTGAAACAGGAATTGTGATAACGGGGGGCGGGGCCTTATTGAGAGATTTAGATGTGTTGATTGGAGAAGAAACTGGTTT
>Ga0066836_10001995_pt1 | contig 10846 bp, 4 predicted proteins | sample ETNtaG_18_FD_71568 | JGI IMG/M metagenome (GOLD analysis project Ga0066836, IMG submission 71568) | Marine microbial and viral communities from oxygen minimum zone, Eastern Pacific Ocean - ETNP201302SV91 | ecosystem: Environmental > Aquatic > Marine > Oceanic | place: Pacific Ocean: Eastern...
AGGCCGGCTTCCACGGCATGATAAAGAAACGCCGAGTGCATAGCCTCCCTCACCACATTATTACCTCTAAAGGAAAACGAGATATTACTCACCCCACCACTGGTGCGTGTGTCCGGGCAAACCGCCTTCACACGACGCACGGCCTCAATAAAATTCACCGCATAATCATTGTGTTCCTCCATGCCAGTGGCCACTGTGAGGATGTTAAGATCAAATATAATGTCCTCTGGAGGGAAATTTAAGTTCTCGGTAAGCAGCCGATAAGCGCGCTCGGCGATAGCCACCTTGTCTTCAGTGGTGGCTGCCTGCCCTTTTTCGTCAAAGGCCATCACCACCACCGCCGCCCCATAACCCCGGCATAAGCTCGCCTGTCTCAGGAACTCCTTCTCACCCCCCTTAAGACTGATGGAATTCACAATACCTTTTCCCTGCAGGCATTTCAGACCAGCTTCAATCACGCCCCATTTGGAGCTATCAATCATAATCGGCACCCGGGAAATATCAGGATCAGCCGCAAGTAGATTTAGGAAACGCCGCATGCAATCCTCTGCATCAAGCAAACCTTCATCAAAACATACGTCAATGATGTTCGCCCCATTTTCCACCTGTTGCCGCGCCAAGGTCAATCCTGCCTCAAAGTCTCCCTCCTTGATAAGTTTCCTGAATTTTGGTGAACCCATCACATTGGTACGCTCACCAATCATGGTAAGTTGCCCTGTGCTGTCTCCAACTTCATATGGCTCTAGCCCACTGAGGTGTAACGACGTTTTACGCGTCTGCGGCTCACTCGGCTTTATCTCTCCTAGCGTCTGAACGATTGCCTTCAAATGCTCCGGAGTCGTACCGCAACAACCACCTGCTATATTTAATAGTCCCTGATCTGCCAAATCAAGAAGTGCTTCAGCCGTATCCACCGGTCGTTCATCGTAACCTGTATCGCTTAACGGATTCGGTAACCCGGCATTCGGATAACAATGAACATATGAATCGGCCACGCGAGACAGCTCACGGATATAAGGAGCCATTTCCTTGGCCCCCAGTGCACAGTTTATCCCCACTGTAAAAGGATTCGCGTGCGCGATGGAATTCCAGAACGCGCCAGTTGTCTGTCCTGAGAGTGTGCGACCCGATGCATCAGTAATCGTTACCGAAACCATCACCGGCAACCGTTCACCCATATCCTCAAACACCTGTTCAATGGCAAAGAGCGCCGCCTTGAGGTTGAGCGTGTCGAAGGTCGTTTCCGGCAGCAGAATATCCACGCCACCTTCAATGAGTCCCTCAACTTGCTCCCGATAAACCTCCACCAAGTCATCGAATGTCACTGCACGAAAACCCGGATCATTCACCTCTGGTGACATGGATGCGGTGCGGTTAGTCGGCCCAATCGCTCCGGCCACGTAGCGTTTGTGCGCGGGATTCTGCTTCATCGCTGCATCCACTGCCTCGCGAGCAATTCTGGCCGCAGACACATTCAGCTCCCGCACAATTTCCCCCAGATCATAATCAGCCATGCCGATCTTAGTAGCGCTAAAGGTATTGGTCTCAATGATATCTGAACCTGCTGCGAGAAACTCCGAATGAATGCCACGAACAATTTCGGGCCTAGTCAATACAAGTAGATCGTTATTTCCCTTGAGGTCTTTGGTATGATCAACAAAGCGTTCCCCGCGAAAATCCGACTCCTCCAGTGCATGGGCCTGCACCATCGTCCCCAACGCCCCATCCAGAAACAGAATGCGCTTGGAAAGATGCTCCCGAAGTTCCTCAAAAATAGGCTTCTCAACCATACTCGACCCAATATAACCGACCAAATCAGGCAGTCAACTTTAAAATCAATATATCCGGATATGTTGATATGTTTATGTATTGTTTTTGTCAATACTTGCTGTGTTTCTTTTCAATTTTCGAAATATCCGAAGATGCATTACTCTGCGGGTGTGGAAGACTATCTCTGTTTAATAGCCCTGTTCATTGTTCCAATAATTATTTTGTTTAATCGCCTACAAGAGGTCGAAACTCGCCAGAAAATTCAAAATCAAGCGAATTCAGATTTCGAAAACCGATTAGCTAATTTGGAGTCAGGCGCAACACATGAAAAAACCGAGAGATCCAAACCCAAAGAAATAGATTCAACTCCAATCTTGGAACCTCAAAAACCTTTAGCTGTACCCCCATCAGTCCTGCAAAGCCCCAAGGAACCGAAAGTATCCAAAGAGCCTCCTATAATTCCAGAAAAGGCGTGGACGTATCCTAAAAAAACAAAAAGTATCCCCGATCCGATTCCTGAAGAAAACCCATCCTCTCCTCCTCCTGTAATCGAAGAGAAAACGGTCACACAGCCCCCTGTTCCGGAACCAGTAGTCCCCGAAATCATTTCAGCCCAAAAACAAGAGGAACCTCAATCTAGTGCCCCCTTACCAGCTCCTTTATCACCAGAACCGATTCCAGAAAAACCGGAGGTAAAGACGTCTTTTGAACTTCAACTCGGAATGGTTTGGTTTGTGCGAATTGGTGTGGTGATGGTGCTCACTGGCCTAGCCTATCTCGCCCGCATGGGCTACAGGGGCCTCGCGGTTGAAATCCGACCTTACCTTAATGCCTCCCTGCTCTATCTGATAAGTTTTGGCATGATGAGTGCCGGACTTTTCCTACATCGCCGGTTTGAGTTCCTGAAGAATTATTCTGAAGTACTTACCGGTGGCGGTATGGCGGCAGTCTATTTTTCCACCTACGCGCTATTCTTCGTGGATGCTCCTATTTTGGGCCTGATAAAATCTCCAATCATAGCCGGTCAATTATTAGCCGCATGGGCTATATTTATCATATGGTTTGCCTCACGGAAAAAATCCGAAGTCATGGCGCTCTTCGCAGTGGCGGGCGCATACTATGCCTCCTATGTGCCACTGATCCATGAACCAGACCAAAATGATGTAATATTCACCTTTGCCTCTAACGCCGCTTTAGCCCTAACAACACTTTTCTTTCTCATTAAAAATCGTTGGGCCAAGCTTTCCTTTTTGGCGTTACTCACTTCCTATGGAGGATTTGCCTATTGGCGTTTTCGTCACTCAGTGGGTGGTTCAATGGATTTCTGGCAGGATGCCACCTTTCTTAGCATCTACTGGCTCATTTTTACGGCGGCAGGGTTCCTTTCACGCAACGATCAACTGAACGCTGCCAAACGTGCCACATTCGTGAACCTAAACAACGGGGCCTTCTTCGGGTTTATGACCATTGTGATGCTGCAGGTGCCTGAGTTACGTAGCGATTACTGGATGCTTCCCCTGATATTTAGCGGGATCACGCTGGGCCTTTACTTCGCTGCAATAAGACTTTTCCCCTCAGAAAAGTTGTTTGGCGAAATAATGCTAAGTAAATCCGCCATGCTCGCAACCCTCGCGATCATGACCTACAAGGATGTGGGAGAATACCGCGCATTACTACTGGCTGCTGAAAGCGTCATGATTCTCTTCTTTGGATTACGAACCAAAAACCGACTTCTGCATGGAGCTTCAGCAATTATCGCTAGTATCGGCGTAGTTTTTGTACTGCAGATATTTATCGATACGATAAAAGAAAACCACTGGCATTATTACGCACCTACACTACGACTGGGAATATTTTTCAGCCTCCTAATGCTGGGAGCGGGAGTGATAGCTGAAAAATTTAAGGACGATCATAATAAAAATAATCCTTTGCAGGAATTACCCAGCTTTTTCACGATCATCGGTTTTCTAACCGCATTGGGTGCATGCTATGTCACCGCCATTGAAGATCATCCCGCCATTACTGGACTGGCGTTGACATGCTTTGGATTGGCCACACTCACCGTCAGTCGAGTAATCAGAATTGGTGCCGTATTCATTTTTTCCAAAGTCTATATGATTTGCGGGTTTCTACTTTGGCTCTGGATCGCCTTTAATAAGACTAACGCAATGGATTATTGGCAGGCTCCTCTCATGCTCGTTTTCGCCGCAATAGCCCAACAATTACACCAGAGACATGAGAATACGGACAATCCGCAACCGGGGCTGTGGACCGAATTCAATAACAACGTGGCTGAGATTATCTACACCGGCTTCATGGGCGTAATTACGGTGGCATGGATACTTCGACTGCTCGATTTCGAATTTTTGAATTTCCCGCCTACCCTGACCGGTGCAGGCATCGCCTTCATTGTCTACTCCTATACCTTGCGCAGTTCTCATTCATATACCCTCAGTCAAGTGATGCTATTTTTCTCAGTCTGCTTAGTGAGTCTGCAATTAATCATGCCCGTTAATAACCATATTTGGGCAGTCTCACTCCTTCCGGCTGTAATCGCCCTTGGAATAGGTGCTCTACTCCAACACAAGCCCGATATCCTGACTGATAGACTGTATACTCGCGAGACTGATATCAAATTAAACAGTAGCGTCATGCAAATCGTCGCCAATTTATGCGGACTTGTCGTGGCACTGAAGTTCATCCCCGAAGAATACCAATTATGGGTCCTGCCTCTTATTGGGGTTGCCCTCAGCGTAGCATATCTTCAAATCAAACTCATACCTTCCATCATGGCCGCTCAGGCATTTGTTATTACCTCGGCCTTGATGGCGCCGCTCAAGATGTTTGTCCCTCAACCGGAGATGTGGTCAACACTTTTCCCGGTAGTGGTAATGCTTGGCATGAGCCATTTCCTGATGGCTTCCAGCGAACTGATAAAGGACGAAAAACACCCGTTACGAAAACTGGGCAAAGGAGGAACTCAGCTCTACTTTTACTATGGCTGGGCCTTGTGCCTTGTGTGGGCCGTTAAGTTCGTGCCTGAGGAATTCCTGTTCCTCGTCTTTACCATAGTCGCAATTGCTCATGGTCTCGCCCATCAAAGACGCGAACGAAGTGAACGACTCATCGTTGCCGGCACGTTTCTGTTAACGGGATTTATTGTATTCTGGAGGCACGCATTTATCCATTGGAGCGATCCCCGACTGACCGATGGCCTCGCTCTAATCATCCTGCTGGGGGTTCACACTGCCTGGCGGAAAATGAATAGGGATCGCCAGCAACAACTGGAGTTGAATGTAGCTGTCATTGTTTTAATCAATCTCAGCCTATGGATATGGACCTCAAGCATGGTGCCCGGAGACTGGGACATCATTGGTTGGGGAGCTCTCGCTTTTGTGCTGATCGGCCTTGGCTTATGGTCCCTGGAGAGGGCTCACCGGATCTTCGGTCTGGTCATCCTGTTAACTTCCATATCTAACCTGGTATTTATTGCCTACAGCAAACTGGATGGGTCCATCCGTATCCTAACCTTTATGGGGATGGGGGTAATCCTGATTATCCTTGGAGGCCTGTACCACAAGTATCAGGAAAAGCTGAAGGAACTGCTCTAGGAAACATTAGGGCTTCTTGGTTTTCAGGATGGGATGGAGCAAGGTCCGGTAGTTTTTACCCAAGATCAGTTTTTTGTCACCGGCAGATATGTTGGCGGTGGTGATTTTGGAGAGCTCGGTGCCCAGTGAGCGCGAAGGGAGGTGGCTGCCGAAAATAATGCGGTGCGATCCGAGTTCGCGCACGGCCATCTCGACGAAGCCGGCGGTGGCATCAAAGCCGGAGGTTTCCACCAGAATATTGGGAGAGGTGCGAACCGCACGAATTCCACGCTGCCATTCTCCTCCGGCGTGGGCACAAATGAAATTTTGTTCAGGGAAGCGCGCACCGAGTTTTGCCAGCTCGGCGGGAGTCGACTCACCGGGACCCTGTTTGCCACCGGTCTTGAACCAGGTGTGCTGCATGATAACGCCTTTGAGTTCGCCAATTCGTTTTACCAGTAGCTCGAAATTCTGATGTGTGCAGGTGAGTGCCCCCGGACCACCGCCGGGGAAGTAGACTCCCAGCATGGGCCCATCACGCAGCCAGCGGTTGAGCGCATCGAGCGAGGCACGGACGTCATTGGCATTGAGCTGAATCATACCCAGCAGCATTTGGGGCCAACGCTTTAATGGACGCAGAATGAGTTCTGGGTTGTCACGTGCGGCTTTTTCAAATGCTGGATCACTGGTGGTACCAATACCGACATGAGGAAAATAGCAGAGTTTTTCAAAGTGTCCCTTACCTATGGCGGGCAGCGAGCGTTCGATTTCGGCTATGAGCCGATCTCCCCCATTGGGACCGGGGTGTGAGTGAGACGGGGTAAAGTAGGAATCCCAAACACGATAAGATTTCAGTTCACGCGACGTGGGGAGGCCAAGATGGAGATCGACTGGAGTCATGCCTTTAATAATGCCTGGGCATTACCGGCAAGAAGAGAGCGTAGGGGTTTTTCATCAAGGCGGTTGGATTCATGAGTGCGAATGAGTGCAGCCTCAGGAATGAGCACTGGCGCGTGAGTGCCAAAGAGGACGCGTCCACGGGGCATTTTCCCGAGAAGCGTAGGCACACCATCTGTACCCTCCACGCGAGCAGTATCGAGATACACGCCGGGGATTTTTGCCAGTGAGTCAATCTGAACCCCTCTGGGGCGAAGGTTGAGAAGTTGCACCCGCGCACCGGGATGATCGCGCATTAATCCGGGCAACGGAGCAAGATCCACATCCGGCGCACGCAGGCGCGAATGTTGTGTGCGAGGATCCTCCATGGTGACTGCAATCTGCACAAAGAGCCCGGCCTTGGTAGCTTGCTCGAGCATCTGGGTGAAAGATTGGTCTGCCAGTGTATATCCGTGATAGCCTGGATGTACCCGAATACCCGGCATTTTATGTTTTTTTAAGCAACGAAACAGGTCGCCCTGCCAGTCGGGCAAAGTTGGATTAACAGAACCGATAGGTGTCAGTTCAGGATACTTGGCACACATACCCGCCAGACGGCCGTTCACGCTGACTATATCCCGGTGGAGTATGGCCTCCAGACTTCCGGCCCACCCTCGCGTGATACCAAGAGTACGCATCTTCTTGATGAGTAAAGTCGTATCATCGAGAGGAAGGCGACGAAAAGGCCATTGGAACAGGCTGAGATTGGTATCAGTGATATCAAATTGAGGGACCTCTTTGGCAGCGCCACCGACTACACCAGCAGTTAGGATTGTTGCCACGCCACCCTGAAGGAGTTCACGGCGATTCATCATGCGATAATTTCCTTTAACACCTTCGGAACATTCACACCGGTAAGGCGTTCATCTAGGCCACTGCGGGTGAAAAACAGCTTTTCATGATGCAACCCCATTAAATGCAAAACCGTGGCGTGAAAATCGTGGACACTAACCGGATCTTGAACTGCCTTGTGTCCGAATTCATCGGTTTTACCATAAGTCGTCCCGCCGCGGATTCCACCACCCGCCATCCACGTGGTAAAGGCCTGCATATTGTGATCGCGGCCAGTATATACATCACCGGACTTCTGAGAGGTCGGTGTGCGACCGAATTCACCACCCCAGATCACCAGCGTGGAATCAAGCAGACCGCGTTGCTTCAAGTCACGCAATAGCCCAGCCACCGGTTTATCGGTACGCCGACAAACAGCCCGGTGATTATCGACCAGATCCACGTGACTGTCCCAGGGTTGTTCCTCAAGAAAGATTTGGACAAACCGCACACCTCTCTCCACCAATCTTCTAGCCATCAAGCAACGTCGGCCGTAGGAATCGGTTAGTTCCTCTCCTACGCCATACAGAGAGCGCGTGGCAGCCGTTTCACGTGAAACATCCAGCGATTCACCCGCGGAAAGCTGCATACGCGCAGCCAGACCATATGATTCAATACGCGCATCAAGTTCGGGATAATGAGGCCGATGATTGCGATGGATTTTATCGAGTTGCTTCAATAAATCCTGAGCCGACTTCGTGGCGGCAGCAGGCTGATTGTATTGCGCTTTGAGATTAAGAATGGGCGAACCGGTGGGGCGAAAAGGAGTCCCTTGATAGATGGGGGGCAAAAAACCCGCCGTCCAGTTACGCGTCCCGTTCTTGGGTAGCCCAAGCGGATCGTTCAAAACCACGTAAGCCGGCAGGTTTTGGTTTTCAGTACCCAACCCGTAAGCAGTCCATGCCCCAAGCGTGGGATACCCCATAAACAACCGACCGCTGTGAATCTTGTAGAGCGCGTTGTCGTGATTGGGATGATCGGTCCACATGGAGTTGATGAAGCAAATTTCATCGGCCATCCGCGCGGTGTGAGGCAAGACATCAGCCATCCATAAACCTGACTGGCCATGCTTGGCAAAGCGGTACTGGCCGCCCATCATTACCCCGACATGAGTCGTGCTTGTGTTGCCAATCCCTTCCACACTCCCCGGATAGGACTTGCCATCCATCCGGTTTAAGATGGGTTTTGGATCAAATAAATCCATCTGACTTGGCCCCCCATTCATGAAGAGCTGAATAACCGATTTTGCCCGAGCCGGATGATGTCTGCGCTTGGGTTTCAGATTATAAGGCTCCAGAGGAGTTTGGGCTAAAGCTTTGGTCCCACTAAAAAAATCATTACACAATAGTTGCGTCAAAGCTCCTCCAAGCAGTCCATCCCGTGTGCGCGAAAAAAAATCACGACGACTAAGAGAAGATTGTTGCCGGGAGTCCATTAGGTCTAATCAATATAAAGGAACGCCGCAGAGTTCAGTATGGTATGACAGTAAGTCTCCAACGCCTTGACCGAATCGTAACCCCAATCTTGCCGGAGTTTTTTCAGAGCACTGACCCCTAGCTGTTTTTCGGCTGCACTCGGTGACCTACTTAGGGCCAGGCGGTAAATAAGCTCCACGCGAGCCCCATTATCCTGGCTACGAGTCAGCTTACCCACGCGAGCTGCAAAGGAAGCCGATAACTCCCTGACATGACCGTTATTCATCATCATCAAGGGCTGGGTCGGAACCGTGGACACATTACGCTCAACGCAATTGGGCCCCATCACCGGATAGTCAAAAGTATCCATAAAGGACGGAATCTCCGTGCGACGGTAACGTAAATAAACGCTACGGCGCCAGCGACCGTTTTCCGTTGGATTCACACTCACAAGTCCCTGCCGATTTACCCTCACCGCATCAGGCGGACCCCCACGTTGCTCTTCAAGCTTTCCGGAGATAAATAAAATAGAATCACGCAAAGACTCCGCATCCATGCGTTTAATAGGCATATGAGATAACAGGTGGTTCTGGGGATCTACTTCAAGACGCTGATCGGTCGTGTGGCTGGATTGCCGGTAGGTACGGCTGTTCATGATATGTCGATGCAACGCCTTGATACTCCATCCATCCTGAACAAAACGCAGGGCCAACCAGTCGAGCAACTCAGGATGAGAGGGTCGTTCCCCTTTCACTCCAAAATTTTCAAGCGACCGGACCAAACCTGCCCCAAAGTGATGATGCCAAATACGGTTAACTAGCACTCGGGCTGTCAAAGGGTGTTCTGGCTGAATAAGCCAGCGAGCCAAAGCCAAACGACGACCGGTCTTGGATGTTCCCTCAGGGAATGGCCTCTTTACCACAAAAGGAGTGTGGCCATCAGTAAGCACTGAGGGCACTCCGGGGCCCACGAGTTTCCCGGGCTTGTTGTGCTCGCCTCGCCGGAGAATATAGGTAGGGGAAGGTCGACCGCGATCCCAGAGAGCGCGAATGGTGTCTGGTGGTGCCAATTGGCGTTGAATCACTGCGGTTTTCCGTTCAAGATTTGAGACAATCAAACGTGCTGCCTGAACTGACTTGGATTGTCCATCCTGTGGCAACACCTCGACGCGCTGAAGTTTTTCTACCAACAAACGTTGTTTCAAGGTGCGCGTGTTATCAGCCTTGCGTAACGCGGTCAGTGTTGCGGCACGATCAGTCTCCGATTGCTGGGGATAATGTTGTCGCAGCAATTCAAGTCGCACCGTATTTGAGGCCTCTTTCAATTGCTGTGCCAGTGCTTTTAGCTTCTTTTCAAGAGGTGGGTTTACCAACTTGATTCTCTTGAGCTGCTGCGGAGTTGCCACATTAAGAGTGCGGGTTTTAAAGCTAAGCCAATCGTGCTCATCGAACGCCCCCTGAAAGACCGCTTTTAACCGGTAGAAATCGCGCTGAGGAATCGGATCATATTTATGCGAATGACAGCGGGCACACTCCAAAGTTAGCCCCATTACCCCTGAGCCCAACACCTTGAGCGCATCACCAATAACCCCCAACCGCTCGGGAACAAAATTCATGGTACGGGACCCGGTCTGGTCGATCCCCATGCGAAGAAACCCCGTAGCCACCAGATTTTCGACCATCGCATCAGTAACTTCCGGAGCGCTGGCATAATCAATCAATTCATCGCCCGCTATCTGCTCCAGCAGAAACCGATCATACGGTTTATCCTTGTTGTATGACTTAATGACATAGTCACGGTACTTCCACGCCACCTGCCGCACCGGATCAGCCGAAACACCCCCCTCGGAATCCGCGTAGCCCGCCAAATCCAGCCAGTACCGACCCCAGCGCTCCCCGTAATGAGGAGAAGACAATAAATGATCGATCATTTTGGAGTACCACTGCGAATCATCGCTTGCTGACCACCTATCCAGCTCAGGCAAGCTTGGCGGCAATCCAATTAAATCCAGATAAGCTCGGCGGATGAGTACAGCACGATTCGCTTCAGGAGAAAAAGAAACCCCCTTGACCTTCAATTTCTCCGCAATAAATTTATCAATTGCGTGGCCTTCGAGAACCGCTTGAGGAGGTTGAAACGCCCAGTGCTTGCGATCTTCACCTGTAACCATAAGGTCCGGCTGGGTTGTTGCCGCATCAGCCTCCATCGGTTCCTCTGGAGCGCCCGCAGTGATCCATTCACGCAAAGTCCTAACTTCAGCAGAACTTGGGCGCTGAACAAAATATTTTAACAGCAAACTGCTGG
>Ga0066836_10001996_pt1 | contig 10843 bp, 11 predicted proteins | sample ETNtaG_18_FD_71568 | JGI IMG/M metagenome (GOLD analysis project Ga0066836, IMG submission 71568) | Marine microbial and viral communities from oxygen minimum zone, Eastern Pacific Ocean - ETNP201302SV91 | ecosystem: Environmental > Aquatic > Marine > Oceanic | place: Pacific Ocean: Eastern...
GCCATCCTCTTGCACGACACTCCTGAAAAGTTGCGCAAGAAGATGCGTAAAGCCTACCTTGATGTCGAGAAAGACGACAGTCCAATCTACGAATTGTTAGAGCACATCATCCTTCCAGAGCAAGGGCGAATCACAGTTACGCCAAACCCGGAATATGGCGAACCCAGCACTTACGACAGTTTGGAGAGTTTCACGCAAGCAGTTCAAGATGGAACCGTTCACCCTCTCGATGCTAAATTCGCTGTTGCTGATGCCATTTCGGCAGGGTTGGAAACTCTCCGGGTGCACTTTGAAGCCAATTCAGCGTTAATCGATTCTGTGAATGAGATTACCGGTTAGTAAGTCTTCACTGACACGTTGCACACATCCTCCGTGACTTGATATGTCCCGAGATTGTATGGTTCATCGATGAATGCTGTTTTTCAAAAAATTATAGGGGCATCATTGAAAACCGATTGGGAACCGCCCCAGCCCAACTCACAGGAGGCCATGCTAGATGTCTGAGGTTGGAATCGATGATATTGCCATTCATTTCCCCAAGCTTTACCTTGACATGAAGGATTTCGCTGAAATGCGAGATGCGGACTATGGTAAACTCAACAAAGGTCTCGGACTTTCTGCGATGGCCATCCCCGATGTCCACGAAGATACTGCGACAATGGGGGCCAATGCGGTCACGCGTCTCATCGATCGAAATGGCATCAAACCCACACAAGTCGGTCGGATGTATCTCGGCACTGAAAGCGCCCTGGATGGGGCGAAACCGACTGCGACCTACATTCTGGACATGCTGACACAACGCTATGGGGGCCGGTTCGGTGAGGATTGCTTCCGTAATTGTGACGTTGTTGACATGACCTTTGCCTGTATTGGTGCCGTCGATGCCCTTCACAACACCCTCGATTGGGTTGCTCGCGGTGGTGAAGAAGGCGACCGCATCGGAATTGTTGTTTTCAGTGACAATGCCAAGTATGATCTGGAATCCGCAGGTGAGTACACTCAGGGCGCTGGTGGTGGCGCACTACTCATTCGTCACAACCCTCGCCTCATCTCGATTCCAGACCGATGGGGTGTATCGACCTCGCCGGTTCACGATTTCTTCAAGCCTCGTCGTGAGGTCTCCATCAAATCGGTGATTTCTCACGTCGTTCAATTGGCCAGAGAAACGGGCGCCTCCATCAAAGAGGGAATGGTCGATCGAATGGTTCGCCATCTACCTGAATCTACAGTTCGCCGCCTCGGAATCTTCAGCCATGGTGTCGACAGTGTCCAAGTTCATCGCGATGAGCCGGTTTTCGATGGCCAATTTAGCAACCAATGTTACCAGGATGCGGTGGAAGAAGCCTTCCGTGATTTCCGTGCCAAGGCTGAGGCCGATGGCCGCTGGGACTCCGAAGGTGAAACCGTCCTAACAGAGGATTGGTCTCGAATCATCATGCACCTTCCCTATGCTTTCCAAGCCAAACGAATGTTCCCTGCTGTGTTCGCATACGAGCGTAGAGGTAGTGCTTCATGGGCCGATGTCGAGGCAGAGATTGGCTTGCCACCAAGTATCGAGGATTTCGATGATACACCCGATGGTCAGGCTGAGCACATGAAGGCACTAAACGGATACCGTCGAGGTATTTCCAAGACTGAAGCTTACCGCGAGTTCCATGCTCAGAGAATCGAGAAGGGGCAGCGAGCCAGTTCACTGATCGGCAACCAGTATACCGGTTCGATTTTCCTTGCAATGATGTCGACCTTCGAATCCGATTATGAGGCCGACAGTCCATTGGATGGCCGTCTATTCGGTCTGTGTGGATATGGTTCTGGAGCCAAGGCGAAAGTCTTCGAAGGCAGTGTCAGCGATCGCTGGCGTGAAGTCGTCGCTAGTTGGAATCTGTTTGAGAGAATGGCTGGACGTATGGCGATTGATCAAATCACCTACGAGGAATTACACAAGGGCATTCATGACGGCAGTGTTCTCAAACCACGAGGCGAATTTGCCTTGGTCGAAATCGAGGGTGGAGAGGGTGAACTAGAGGGTGCCCGAACCTACGCTTGGGTGGAATAATCACTCAGGAATTTCCCGGCGAATCGTTCTTAGAGGGACTTTCGGTGGCCCATCACCGTAGGTGATGAATGAATGGCAGATATTGCAGTTCTATTGAAACAAGTTCCAGATACCAATGCGAAGATTGTCGTCAGTGGTGGTCGTGTCGATGAAGGCGCGGTAAACAAGTGGTCGATGAGCCCATACGATGAGTATGCTCTAGAGGCCGCTTTGGCTCAAGGTGGCTCGATTACAGCCATTACATGCGGTCCGGCGCGAGCCAAGAAGATGCTCACCGATGCGGCTGCAGTAGGGGCAACAGATCTCATGCACATCGTCGTTGATGATCTGAACACACTCGACTCAAATCAAATCACGTCCATCCTTGCCGCCGCGGTTGAAAAGACCGGGGCGAGCGTCGTTTTCTGTGGTAAGCAAGCTGCGGATTCCAACGCGGGTTCAACCGGTCCCGGCGTCGCCGAGAAGATGGGCGCAGGTTGTGTCACAATGGTCAGCGAACTGTCCGGTGATTCTTCGGGATTCCTTGCCCTCCGACCCAGTGCAACTGGAATGGAGCGAGTGAGCATTTCCGCTCCTTGTGTTATCGCTTTCGACAAAATGGGCACTGAGTTGCGTCGACCGAATGTCAAGGGCATCATGATGGCCAAGAAGAAGGCCATTGAAACAATGTCCGTCGCTGATTTGGGTGTCGATATTGGCTCCGCATCAATCACTCTTGACAGTCAATCTCCACCTGCTGAGAAACCAGCGGGACAGAAATTTGAGGGGGCTGAAAGTGTCCCCACAGTCGTGAGTAAATTGCGCGATGAAGCAAAGGTGATTTGAGGGGGAATGAACATGGTTACAGTCATAGCAGAAACATCAGGAAATAGTCTACATCCCGTTACCGCCCAATTGGTTGGTGCAGCCGGCGGAGATGCAACCGTATTGTGTGCTGGAGGGGTTGGAGCCGCTGAGGCCGCCGCCCTTTCCGGCGTTGCCAAGGTCGTCTCAGTAGAAGGCGATTGCTTCGCCTCCTTTGATGGGGGGGCTTGGGCTTCAGCCATGGGGTCTCTAACCGAAGGTCGCGTCCTTGCAGCATCGACTGCAAACGGTCGTGAAATCGCATCCCGAATGGCCGCCTCGAAGGGTGTCGCAGTAGTACAAGATGTCACCAGCATCTCCGGTAACACGGTCACCCGACCAATCTATTCGGGCAAGGCGATGGAAACGATTACCGTCTCAGATGACACGATTCTAACACTCCGTCCAAACACGTTCCCTGCCGCTGGTGGGGGTGGCAGTGCTGCCGTGAACACCGTCAATCAGAGCGCAGATGTGGCCACATCGGTCAAGGAAGCCATCGCAAAAGCGAGCGAAAGATTGGATGTATCCGATGCCGATGTCATCATTTCTGGTGGACGAGGAATGGGTAGTGTCGAGAATTTCAGCCACCTTGAGTCCATTGCTGATCAATTGGGTGCCGCGGTTGGTGCCTCTCGCGCAGTGGTCGACGAATGGGGTATGTCTCACAGCATACAGGTTGGACAGACGGGTAAAACCGTTAATCCAAGTTTGTATATCGCCGTTGGTATTTCAGGCGCTATCCAGCATTTGGCAGGCATGCGCTCATCAAAGTACATTGTCGCCATCAACAAAGATGCCGACGCTCCGATTTTCGGTGTCGCCGATTACGGAATCGTTGCGACTTGGGAAGAAGCTCTTCCAGCATTGGCAGACGCTCTTTCAAACCTCTGAGTTGATTACGTGCGCGACCCAATCGTGGTCGAACCGACAGCATCCCACGATGCGTCAATCATCTGGATGCATGGACTCGGTGCCAGTGCGCATGATTTCGTAGACATGCCGCGAATCATCTCCCGTCCAGGGACGCGCTGGGTATTTCCCAATGCCCCCGTTCGCCCGGTGACACTGAACAACGGGTGGAGAATGCCCTCATGGTTCGACATACGATATTTGGCAGGTCAATCGGACGGGGAACGCGAGTGCCCCCTCGAGGCACAAGAATCGTCTGAAATCATCACGGCCTTGATCGAGGAAGAGCACGCTCGTGGCATACCCTACAATCGAATCGTGCTCGTCGGATTCAGTCAAGGTGGCGCAATGTCCCTTTACACCGGTTGCCGATTCTCTGAACGACTCGCTGGCATGGCCTGTTTGTCCGGTTACCTCCTCTTCCCTGAACATCACATGGATGCATCCTCATCAGCCAATCGGAATACACCCATTCTGGTTTGTCATGGGACCCGTGACGACATGGTGCCCATTTCAGCCGGGCAACGCACCGTTGTATTCTTGCGTGAGAATGGGTGGTCTGTCGATTTCGAGCAATATCCAATGTTCCACGAAGTTTGCATGTCTGAAATCAATCGCGTCGAAGAGTTCTTCTCAGCCCTTCTCGATTAATCATCGAGTAGATCGTAAGTATCTTCGCGGGTTTCACCCAACACTTGTACAGTGATCGTATCCGTGCTACTCTCTCTTGCAGGATCGCTAACAGTGAGTGTAAATGTGTGATTTCCAATCGGCAACCGGACATTGACCATTGATGTGTCCCCAATTTGCTTTGAATGACCATCCCTCCAGATCCATTGCTCTATGCCTTGACTTCCGGGCGATGTCGCTGAACCATCTAGGAGTACAATTGCAGTCCCATCATCTGCGGCATTCACAACGGTATCCATTCCAGCATCAGCAGTAGGGGGGACATGGGATACAAATTCTTCATCCGACAATCCAGCCAAGATGTCTGTATCTTCTTCCTGGAATTGCGCAAGTTGCTCAATTTCATCATCGAGCATTGCAAACAATTCCGAATCATCGACCACTGTCGTTCCTGAACTCAGTTGTTTCTGTTCTTCTTCGGTCAATAGCGATGCCAAATCGGCACCATCGTCGGCATAGAGGTCGTCATCGGGTGCAGCCGTGGGCGCTTTGAGTTCGGCCCCATCGACAAATTCACGTAGATCATCGTCGATATCTGAATCCGCAGATAACGCATAGGGAGTTGCACCAGGGTCAATCCAGAGAATTCTATTTTCACGGGTGTAATCGTTTTGATTGTCACCGCTCAAAGCGATTCTGGACCCATCTTGGCACATCACAATCGATTGAACCAAACCCGTATGCTCACATCTCCAAACCTCTTCACCTTCAGAATCGATTCGATGAAGGTAGAACCAAGAGGCGACGAGGATATCATCTCCATGTCTTCGAATGTCATTGATTGTGTACATTGATTTCCAAACTTCGGTGGTTGACAAATCGTCTCCAATCCGTAAAACGGTCCCATCGAACTGCCCTGACAATGCGCCCATTCCATCTGGAATAAGGCACATACTGCGTGAATTGGTTTCTTCTGAAAACATCCGCTCTCCAGTAGAAGACCACCTTTCTAAGGCGATTTGGGGAACTTCAGAAGGTGTGATTCCAAGGACTTCTCTGCAGAGTAGAAGCGAACCATCGTGAAGGAAACACATGGCTGAAACAGTTTCACCACTATCCGCATCCGGCTCACGCGTCCAGCGTTTGTTTCCGTTTGAGTCGAGGACATGGACATGTCCTTCATCATCGGCGACAGCGACGCCGGTTCCATCCTTTGCAACAGAAACATCCACCAATTCTCCGGCCGAAAATCTACCTCTCTTGATACCGTTCTCGGTGACCATATGCAAGTGTCGACCGCCGTCAATACAACCAACCACCGCACCATCGCCTGACAAACTGAGATGATCACAACCTCCTCCAAGCGCATGTGTCCACCGGTGACCACCCAGTCGCTCATGACCGTGTAGGTCGCTTGTGTGCGTGCCGACGACAATCACCCCGCCACTTGCGATTCGGAGATGTGTCACCGAATCATCGACATTGAATGGCTCCAATGCTGTCGGCTGCCCAGAGACATCAAGGATTCGAATGACTCCATCATCGCCACCCCATGCCACCCATTTCCCATCGGGGGAGATATCTATTGCGCGTACGATTGCCTCGCACTCAATTTCCGCAATCGGGTCGATGACCATCGGCATGGTCCCTGACCATCGCTCTCTATCTTGAGATTGCCGCCGACAGGCATCAGGAGAAAACTCGACTTCTGAGTTGTTCAATTTCTTGCTCCGACCAACCCACAAGCGGTTCTAAGTTCACGAGTGGTGTTCGAACATTTTCATTTTCACCAATTGAGATCGGAGCATCAGGTAATTGATGGGCCACAATACCCCAAGGGGAAGGGTTTCGATCCCGTCCGGGGCCTGTAACCAATTTGTCCGCATATTCCTCAGAAAACAAAGCGGGGTCCCACGATTTGAGTCGGTCCCCATTCCCTTGAATCGGCTGAATTCGGCATCCTCTGTGCATCATCAACCAAGCACAGAGAATATCCTCTTCGGTTTCCAAATGCGCCATCACCAACCCTTGAACTCCGGATGGAAGTCCACCCGGCCCCATGAACCGTTGGCCCAATAGTCGAGCTTTGTCAGGGAACAAGGCCACTCGAATTTCCCAATCGGGTTGAGTCAAATTCACACTCAAGTCGACTTTTTCAAGCACTGCAGCGCCAGTCGCTCCAGCGAATGATTGGCTTGTCCACTCACCTTTTTGCCCATGTCGCTTACAGCGAACAGCAAACGAACCTTCAGGGTCCGGATTGGATAGTATGGCAGCGGTTGCTACGGCCTCCGGGGTCGGATCAACTTCAGTAAAAGGGTCGACGGCATTGACGCCAAATGTGTGTTTGAGCGCATCGACAATTTCTGCATCTCCCTCCCCACTGACAAACATGAGTCCTCCCTCAACGCGAATGCTTACCTCAGCACCACGGATTTGACATTGCATGATGAGCGTCGCCCTCAATGTGCGTGTGAAGTGCTTTCGAACGGGTTTCGATTTGAGCATCGATTCACCCATGCGGACCAGCCATTGGCCCATATCATCACCTCAGGGTTCGTTGTGGATCTCTAAGATCTCATCATTTTTCATCTGCTTTTTTTTTGCAGAATCATTGCGGGCCTGCTCCAATCGATCGAGATAATCATCATCGATATCTCCGGTGACATACTCACCATTGAAACAGGACGTATCGAATTCTTCGACACCACAAGTTCCTCCTCTACAAGCATCAACCAGGTCATCTAGAGTCTGATACATGAGCCAATCCGCACCAATTTCTTCACTCACATCTTCTTGCGTACGATTATGGGCGATGTATTCGCTCTTGGCCGGCATATCGATTCCATACACGTTTGGATGGATTACAGGGGGTGCAGCACTGGCGAAGAATACCTTGTTTGCACCGGCTTTACGCGCCATGCTGACAATCTTCGCACTCGTATTCCCCCTGACAATACTGTCATCGACAAGGAGCACATTCTTGCCTTCAAACTCGTAAGGAATTGGATTGAGTTTCTTGCGTACACTGTCCTTTCGAATCTCTTGTCCAGGCATAATGAATGTCCGTCCAACATAACGATTCTTGACAAAACCCTCTCTGAATGGGACGTCGAGGTCCTTCGCCAACTCCATTGCAGCAATCCGTCCACTGTCCGGTACAGGGATGACGACATCGATGGTCGAATCTGGGTGTTCATCAGGAATTCTCGCTGCCAACTTCCGACCCATTTTGAGACGGGCTCGATGAACGCTAATGCCGTCGATGACCGAATCGGGTCGTGCGAAGTAAACATGTTCAAAGATACAAGGTGTGTATGTGGTTTGATCAGAACATTGCATTTGATAGAACTCTCCACCAGCTGTGATGAATACAGCCTCTCCTGGCTCTACATCGCGAACTATTTCACAACCGAGAGCAACCAATGCAACCGATTCAGATGCGAGAACCCATTCGTCTCCACCATCGGGTCCATCTCTTCGACCGATGATAAGTGGTCGAATCCCCCACGGGTCGCGGAATCCGAGTATCCCATACCCTGTGATCATCGAGATGATGGCATAACCACCCCTGCAGCGTTCGTGAACCTTGGAGACTGCATGGAATACATCAGCCACATTCAAACGAAGTGTGTCTTCAATGTACATCTTTCCTCGTTTCAAGAGTTCATGGGCGAAGATATTCATCAAAACTTCCGAGTCGCTACTCGTATTGACGTGTCGAAGATCCTCTCTATACAATTGTTCTCTCAATTCATCTGCATTCGTAAGATTCCCATTGTGGGCGAGTGAGATCCCATGCGGCGAATTGGTGTAGAATGGCTGGGCTTCTGCACAGGATGATGTGCCAGCCGTAGGGTATCGGACATGTCCTACCCCCATGTGTCCAATCAGAATGTCCATGTGCCTTTGTTGGAATACATCTCGAACCAAACCGTTGGCTTTTCGTTGATACAGATGTTCTCCCTGACAAGTGACAATTCCAGCAGCATCTTGACCCCGGTGCTGTAGAACTGTAAGCCCGTCATAGATGACAGATGCTACGGGTTGGTCAATTTGAGAGACGACGCCAATGATACCACACATAGCGCGACCCAATTGCTCGTCACGTGGGAGGGCTTTAGAGTTTGACACCCTCATTTGGAATCTAAAATTCCAAGATTACTTCTTTTGATACATGCTTCGGTTTCGCTTGTTCCAGCGATATCCGCGCATGGTAGAGGTGACATTGAATCCACAGGATGCGCACTGGCGCTTTTGCTTGTGGTAACTGTGGCGGCCACAGCGTCGGCATCGAATGTGCGTAGACTTCTGGCGCTTGCCCATACTTGGAGTGCCTTTGCTCATATCTTCACCTCAGCGAGCCGGCGACTGACCCGCTCTATATCAGGGTTGCCTCACGCCCTACGGGCGATACGGTTCAGTCATCCAGTTCTAACGACACGTCGCCACCGGTTGAATCCAAATCCAACAGCGGGTCTCTAACGTGTTCCCGGCCGGTGACCAAGGCGAGGAGCAGACCAAACACCAGACCGATTGCGGCCAGCATTGCAGTCATCCCCGAGAAAAGCATCACGCCTTCACTGCGCAGGCTTTCCAGCGATCCAGCCATTTGCCAATTTGAGAGGCTTAGACCTAGGCCTGCGAGTAAGAAGAGACCTACAACTTGCTCCTTCCATCGCACGTGTTGGTGAAGGGCTCCAATGCTAATCAGCAGTAAGGCAAAACTGGTGATTCCGAACGCCAAAGTGAACCCGAGTAACATTCGCTCGACGATCGATGAGAGTTCAACTCCTCCAGAGAGCTGCCAAACGAGTAAATCCATGCTAAAGGCGAGAAGCAACATCAGTAGCGCAATCGGACCCCACCAAGACTCTCTTTGTTCAGTCATTCATCTGCCCCCTCTAGTTCGAGATTGAGCCTAAGAACGGCATCAACAACTGCTTTTTCTTCCTCGGTTAGAGGTGCGATTACATCGGGGTCTGGTGCTCGTTTCTCAGCCATATAGACCAGCGCAATGAAAGCCAATACGGCTGTTACAGAACCGAGTAAACCACCGATTAGAAACATCATTTGTTCCCAATGGATTTGGTGCCAACCCGAGGCCTCTAATCCCTCTGAACCATTCTGCATGATTTCGTAAAACATCCACCCTCCCGCAATGGTCAAAATTGCCAATGTAGAGGCTTCTTTGTTTCGCTCCTCCCCCATCATGATGCAGAAAGACCCGGCCAATGCAGCCACCAGTACCAATATGCTGAGGAACACGTTGACCCAGGCCCCCCAGATCGTTTCACCAATCCCGTTTGCAATCGCATCAGGTGGTTCGGAAATTAACATCAAGCCAATCCAAAGCAAACCGCCGATGGCCATCAAAAATCCGAGTGGCCTCAAACCTCGTGGCAATGGGCCGACCGGAGATGGACCTGAGAACGTCGCAATCAGTGTCCCTATGGCCATCAAGGAGACGGGGACAATCATGTGTAGAAGGACTGCGAGTAATGCGGTTTCCGATGAATCTCCACCCCTTGTCCGGGTCCCGAACAATACGATGATTACCATCGATGCAAAGAACGTCACAGTCGAAAGCCGTCTACGAGAATCTTTTCGATCCGTTAGCCAAAATCCAGTGGCTAAACAAAGCAATGCGAGTGGTAGCCAGAAGCCAATCCATGGGTCCGACACGTTCCACATTGATGTAGCGCTCTTGGTTAGGGTTCATCAACGTTGACCGGCTTTGCCACGCAGTCGCCCGGTTTACAAATCCCCTCGCGCGCGACACCCTCATATACGGGTCGATGGTCGCAGGCTCGCACCCACATGGTGAGGAGGTTCGAACAATGGTCAAGATGCCCCGTCAAGTCAAGCGCTACAGTCCCAAGGCTGGCCGACATACGATGCATACCGTTGAGCGTGTCAAGAAGCGACGTGCAAGCGAATTGAAGTGGGGTCAGCGCCGATTCCGTCGAGTCACAGCGGGTTACCGAGGTTTCCCTCGTCCAAAGCCTGAGGGTCGAGAAAAGCCAACCAAGCGGGTTAACATTCTCTACCGGTGCACTGAAACCGGAAAGGCACACACTCCTCCATGCAAGAGAGCGAAGAAATTCGAACTCGTCGATAAGTGATTTTAGGTGACACATATGGCGACCAGTAATTTCCTTCGTGTACATTGCCGCGATTGTGGTAATGAGCAGATTATTTTCGAGCGAGCGACCACCGTCATCAACTGCGGTGTTTGCGGCTCAGTTCTCGCCCGCCCTGCGGGTGGAAAAGCGCAACTTACTGGCGCATCGGTAGCTGAGACCCTCGAGTGAAGGGGGTCAAGCAAATGTCAGATGAAGCCGATTGGCCCGAACTCGGCGAATTTCTCGTTTGTACAATCACCACTGTCAAACAAAACGG
>Ga0066836_10001998_pt1 | contig 10837 bp, 12 predicted proteins | sample ETNtaG_18_FD_71568 | JGI IMG/M metagenome (GOLD analysis project Ga0066836, IMG submission 71568) | Marine microbial and viral communities from oxygen minimum zone, Eastern Pacific Ocean - ETNP201302SV91 | ecosystem: Environmental > Aquatic > Marine > Oceanic | place: Pacific Ocean: Eastern...
ATTATGGCCTTTAATGTTTGGTTTATTATCTGGCCAAATCAAAAAAAATTCCTTGGTATAGTTGAGTGTTCTCCAGAAGAAAAACCTGTGGCCTTAAAAAAATCTTTAATAGCTTCTAGAATAAATACTTTATTGTCATTACCAATGCTGTTGTCAATGGTAGTAGCCCAAAACCTTTATTAGTTTTTTTCTTTTTCTATAGATTTGTAACTAACATTCAAGTATTTCAGGATCGGAACCGCTACAAAAATTGAAGAATAAGTTCCTATTATCACCCCAATAATCATCGCTAAAGAAAAACCTTTAAGAATTTCACCTCCCAAAACAAAAATAGATGTCAGTGCCAACAGTGTGGTAACAGATGTTATTACTGTTCTTGATAAGGTTTCGTTTATAGAATTATTACCAATTTCAGAAATTTTTAGGCTTGAAAACTTTGAGAGATTTTCTCTTACACGGTCATATATAACAACGGTATCATTCATAGAATAACCAACAATAGTAAGAACGGCTGCAACAATTGATAAGTTGATCTCTAAAGACAGAAGTGAAAAAATTCCAATTGTAATCAAAACATCATGAAAAATAGCAATAATAGAACCAAGACTAAACTGCCATTCAAATCTAACCCATATGTAAAACAACATGGCGCCTAGTGCTAAAGATATAGCTAGGAGTCCCGAATTTAGAAGTTCAGCGCTTACTTTAGGACCAACTTCTTCGACTCTTCTAAAATTTACATCTGAGTCAAGTTTGTTTTTTATACTTTCTTTAATTGTTTTTATATTGCTCTCATTATTAAATTTTTTCTTTTCGAATTTAATTAAATAATCGCCTTTTTTTCCAAATTCTTTTACATTCAAGTCTCCTAGGTTTAGGTTGGAAAATGAAGAACGAACATCACTAATTTTTATATTTGTTGAATCAACTCTTAATTCAATCAAAGTCCCCCCTTTAAAATCTATACCAAAATTTAAACCCTTAAAGAAAATCAAAATTAAACTTGCAACTACTAATAATAAAGAAATGAAATTAGCTGTTTTAAATTTTGATATAAAATTATATTTGTAAATTTTGCTCATATTAAAAGTTTTTTTTCTCTGTTTTTAAAAACAACTATTGAGGTTAAATGTCTTGAGATATAGTAAGCTGAAAACAATGTAGTAATTAATCCTACAGATAAAGTAACAGCAAATCCTTTTACAGGTCCAGATCCAAATATAAATAATATTATAGATGCAATCAATGTGGTTATGTTTGCGTCTAAAATCGTTACAATAGATCTCTTGAATCCTGAATCAAATGCTTGAATAGTATTTGAACTTTCTTTTCTAATTTCTTCTTTAATTCTTTCAAAAATCAAAACATTCGCATCTACTGCCATACCAACCGTCAGAATAATTCCAGCAATACCAGGAAGAGTTAATGTTGCTTCTATTAACGTAAGAAAACCCAGAAGCATCAATAAGTTTGATATTAAAGCTGTGTTGGCAATTATTCCAAAGAGTCTATACTTAAACGTCATAAAAAATATAACCAAAATAAAACCCACGAATAATGAAACAACTCCAGCTTCAATAGAATCTTGCCCTAAGTCAGGTCCAACTGTTCTTTCTTCAACTACAGACAATGGAGCTGGTAATGCACCTGAACGTAATAATAAAGCCAAGTCCGTAGCGCTTTGAAAAGTAAAGTTTCCAGAAATTGTACCCTGTCCACCGGTAATAGAATCTCTTATTACTGGCGCACTTATTGCTTCATTGTCTAAAATAATAGCAATTCTTTTACCTATATTTTTACTTGTAGCTTGACCAAATCTTTGTGACCCCAGCCTGTTAAGAGTAAAAGCTACTATAGGTTCTTGATTAATATTATCAAATCTAGGTTTAGCATCTATCAGGTTATCTCCTGTTAATATAATTCTTTTACTAACCGTTATTTTTTCTTGTGTATCTTTAAGTACAAAAGTTTCATTGCCAAATTCACTTGAGCCATCTGTAACCAATTTAAAAGTGAGCTGAGCTGTTTTTCCTAGCAGTTCTTTAATTCTCTCAGGATCTTTAATACCTGGTAATTCAACTAAAATTCTATTGTTTCCTCTTCTTAATATAGAAGATTCTTTAGTTCCTGTTTCGTCTATTCTTCTTCGAACAATTTCAATAGATTGATCAACCGCGGAAGTATTTAAATTAATAATTCCATTCCTGGAGTGATTAATAACTATCTTGTTATTAAGAAATTCAAAGTCTAATTCAAATGATCTATATTTGTTTAAAAAAACATTTATGTCGTTGTTTTTTGTGCTGTTAAAAATTTTTTCAAATTTATTTCTATCTTCTTTAGAAATTTTAAAACTAATTTCTTTTTCAAATATTTTAAAATTTTCAAAATTAATTTTATTTTCAATTAATTTTTTCTTTAACGGTATTACCTTGGACTGAAGATGTCTTTTTTGCAAAGGAGTGCTGTCGACTTCTAAAAGCAAATAAGATCCTCCTTGTAAATCTAAACCTAGATTAATTTTCTTTTTAAAAAAATAATCTTCTAATTGAGAGAAATTTGATAAACAGAAAATGCTTATTGAAAAAAAGACCAGATAAATTAATAGAATTTTTATCTTTGAAAAATTTAACACAAAAAGATTATTTTTTTGTTTCTTTAGCTGCTTTTAAATGACCTTGAATTGTATTTTTGATAATTTGAACTTTAACTCCATCGGAGATATTCAGCTCAATCCTGTCATCTTCCAACACTCTGTCTACCGTTCCAATAATTCCGCCAGAAGTAATAACTTCATCTCCACGTTTAAGGCTTTGCACCATGACTCTGTGTTCTTTAACTTTTTTTTGTTGAGGCCTTATTAAAAAGAAGTAAAAAATTACAAAAATTAAAATTAGTGGAATAAATTGTGCAAATCCAGAACCGCTCATAATGTACGAATAAATATATTAATAATTTTATTTAAACAACTAATTTTTATAAAAATAGTTAAATTTTCTCTAAATTGTTCATGTAAGGTCTAAGTGCCTCAGGTATTATCACGTTTCCATCTGAATTTTGATAATTTTCCATAATGGCAATCAAAGTTCTTCCGACGGCTAAACCAGAACCATTTAGTGTGCCTAAAAAATCTGATTGTTTATCACTTTTATATTTAGCCTTCATTCTTCTAGCTTGAAATTGACCACAAGATGAGCAGCTTGATATCTCTCTGTATTTTTTTTCTGAAGGAATCCAAACTTCAAGATCTATAGTTTTTTCAGCACTAAATCCCATATCTCCAGTTGAAAGTATAACGCTTCTATAAGGAAGTTTTAGTTCTTTTAACACATGCTCAGCACATGTTGTCATTCTTTTCAATTCTTCTTTACACTGTTTTGGTTCAACAATACTAACTAATTCGACTTTATAAAACTGATGTTGTCTAAGCATTCCTTTTGTATCTTTTCCGTAACTACCCGCTTCTTTTCTAAAGCAAGCTGTTGACGCAACTAGTCTTAATGGTAGATCTTCTTTCTTTAAAGATTTTTCTCTAACCATGTTTGTTAAAATTACTTCTGCCGTAGGAATTAAAAACTTTCTTGTTTTTTCTCCATCTAGTTTTATTTCAAATTGGTCGGTTTCAAATTTTGGAAGCTGTCCTGTTCCAAACATAGTTTCCTCCGAAACAAGAAGTGGCGGAGATATTTCTTGATAACCAAATTTCTTCGTGTGGGTATCAATCATAAAAGCAGATATGGCTCTTTCTAGTTTAGCCAAATTTCCTTTCAAAAAAACAAATCTTGAGCCTGACGTTTTTGTTGCAGTTTCAAAATCCATCAGATTCATTTTTTTTCCTATTTCATAATGGGATTTAGCTTCAAATTTAAACTTCGGTATATCCCCTATTTTTGTTAATTCTTTGTTGGATGTTTCATCTTTTCCTATTGGAACATCGTCTAAAGCCATATTTGGTAAAAAGTTTAAAATTTTATTTATTTTTTCTCTTATTTTTACTTGGGATTCTTCTAATGATTTTATTTCTTGTGATATTTTTTTTGACTTTTCAAATTGTGCTTCATCTTTTTTTTTTGATATTAATTTTCTTTCTTGTTCAAGTTTTTCTTTTTTTTGTATGATTTCTCTATTTTTTTTGTCTAAGTCTAATAATTCTTTAAAACTAACCTTCAAGTTTCTATCTTCAAGTTTCTTCTTGAAAAGTTCCGGATTCTCTCTAATAGATTTAATGTTATGCATTATCTTTCTTTTCAGTTATTTTTACAGATAATATAGATAATTCATACAGTATCAATAAAGGTATTGCCAAACCAATTTGTGTTACAGGATCAGGAGGTGTTAATATCGCTGCTGCCGCAAAAATTATTACGATAAAATATCTTCTTCTTTCTTTCAAATATTTAGAATCAATAGCTCCTATTCTCGCAAGTAAATTTAATAGCACCGGTAACTGAAAACTTAAACCAAAAGCAAAAATTAATCTCATAATTAATGATAAGTATTCATTAACTTTTGCTTCCAGCTGTATTGGTAAAGTATTTAATTGACCGGAAGTTTCAAACGATAAAAAAAATTTTATTGCTAAAGGCATAACCAAATAATAAACAAGCATGCCTCCTAGTAGAAATAATATAGGTGTAGCTATCAAATATGGCAATAAAGCTTTTTTTTCATTTTTATATAGGCCGGGTGCTACAAACTTCCATATTTGTAATAAAATAATTGGACTTCCTAAAAAAATTGCTGCAAAAAAAGCTAATTTTAAATATGTAATAAAAGTTTCGTGAAGAGCTGTAAAAATCAATCTTCTGTCAACAGAATCATCTTTTACTGCCTTTGCGTAAGGTTCTACCAAAAAATTATAAATAGTCTCAGCAAAAAAGTATCCTATTATAAAGAATATAAATATAAAAATTAACGAATTGATTAATCTAGACCTTAATTCAACAAGGTGACTGGTAAAAGAACTCTGGTCTAGTTTTTTTTCACTCATCTAATTTTTTATCTTGAGGTTTTTTTGAATATTTTTCTTCAACAGAAGTTTCTTCATCTACTGTTTCGTTAACTTTCTGCTGAATATCTGAGAAATATCTTTTTATTGACCCAATCGAATTTCCAATTTTTTTTAAAACTACAGGAAAATCTTTAGGGCCTATAACTAGTATCGCCACTAAAACAACGATTAGTAATTCAAACCATCCAATTTGTGGCATTGGTAATTAGCTTTGAGAATTTGAATCTTTGTCTTTTTTATTGTCTACTGTTGATTGATTACTGTCGTCAGAAGAAGACATTCCTTTTTTGAAACTTTTAATTCCTTTTGCAACATCTCCCATTAAACTAGAAATCTTGCCTCTACCAAAAAGTAAGACAACAAGAACAACTACTATAGCTATTTGCCAAAAACTTATACCCATGAGCTTATTCTATACAATAATAACAATTAAATAAATATATTTATTCTTCTATTTTCGAGGAATCTTTTAAAGCCTCATCAACATCAGAATAAATATTATCCTTTTTTGCCTCAGATTGTTCTTTAAAAAATTTTCCTGTACCGAAAATCGATGAATCTACAGTTCCGGCCTCAATTAGTCCTGCCGATGTCAACTCATCTACTGTTGGTAAATCTGATAATTTTTTTATATTAAAGTGATTTAAAAAATTTTCAGTAGTAGTGTATTGTATCGGTTTACCAGGAACATCTTTACGGCCTGCTGGTCTAACCCAATCAAGTTCCAATAGAATTTCTAAAGTATTTGAAGCAAACGCAACACCACGTATGTCTTCTATTTCAGATCTTGTAACAGGTTGATGATAAACAATAATTGCCAATGTTTCTATTGTTGCCTTTGATAGTTTTTTTTGCTGTGATTTTTGTAAAGACATAAGTTTAGATAAATCGACTGCGGTTCTAAATATCCATTTGTTTGAAGTACAAACAAGATTAATACCTCTGCCCGAATATTCTTTTTGTAAATTTTCTAAAATTTTTTTTATATTAGAAGTTGTCCCAACTCTTTTTTCAATTGTTTCAACATCAAGAGGTTCTTCGGCTGAAAAAATTATTGCTTCAACTTCCCTTTCTAGTTTAGATTTTTTTTTAGGAAAAGTTATAACGTTATTATCTTTATTTTTTTGCATAAGCAATTTTATTTATTTTTTAACCTCATGGGGATGTGAGCTGCTCTTTTAATAAAAATATCATCAAATAAACTATCTTGCATAATGTTAATCAAACCATCTTTGGTTAGTTCTAAGCTTGCAGAAAAAATTGAAGCCAATCCACTTTTTTTAGATTTTCTTGATTTGCTAAATGTATCTGGAATTAGTTCGTTTATTTTTTTCCAGTCATCAATGAGCTGTATATTTTCTTTAATTCGTTTGATCCCTTCTTGAGTTGTCATAACTGGTAGCTTTGGAATATTAATTTTTTGAAATATAAACTGTGTTTTTACTTCAGAATAAGCTTTTAGTAGTTCATAGAGAGTAACTTTATAAATTGGATTCTGTATCGATCTAATTCCTCCTTTTGTTCCTCTATAAAAGATGTCTCTTCCAATTCTTTTTTTTCTTAGTAGCTCATCAGATAACATTCTAATCAATTCAAGTTTTTTAAGTTGAAGTTTTAATTTTTCAGCAATCTCAGATGCTTTGAAAGTATCTTCTTCATCTTCAGGCAAGAGTAACTTAGATTTTAAATATATTAACCATGTAGCCATTAATAAATATTCAAAAGCTATGTCTAAATTTTTTTCTTTAAAATTTTTGATAAATTCTGAAAATTGATCTACTAGTCTGGTTACAGAAATTTCTGTTAAATTAACTTTCTGCGCTTTTGCTAATTCAAGCAGTGTTTCAAGTGGTCCTGAATAATTTGGAATATCAACTGATATTTGTTTATTTAATTGTGATTCCATTTAACAATCTTATCTTAAAAATTCGTAAAATTGATGTGTTTTTTTTTGTGTGAATTTGTCTATTCTCTGCAAGTTTTTTAATAAATTTCTAGACTCCTGTAATTTTCCACTGCAATGCAAGACCAAATTGCATCCAGAGTTAAGTGCATTTTTAGCATTTAGAAATAAATTCCCACTTAAAGCTTTCATACAAATATCATCAGAGACAATGAGTCCTTTAAAATTCAGTTTTTTTCTTATTATTTTGTTGATTATATTTTTTGAATGTGTTGCTGAAAAATTTGGATCAACTTTTTTATAAAGAACATGTGCCGTCATTAAAAAATGACAATTTAAATTATTGAATGCTGCAAAATCATTAGAGAAAAGATCTTTTAATTTTTTCTTTACCACAGGTAATTTTTTGTGGCTGTCAGCATTTGCGCAGCCATGGCCCGGAGCATGTTTGGCAACTGTGCCGATTTTTTTTTTTTTCAAAAAAGAGATGCAAAATTTTCCCAAAGATTTAACTGTGTCTAATTTTTTTGAATAACCTCTTTCTTGAATAATATCATGAGTAGAGTTTTGCAACAAATCCATAACAGGTATTGTATTAATATTAATTCCTATATCTTTTAGTATGTTAGAAATTGTTTCTAGGTAATACTGATAAATTAACATTCCTTTTTTTTTATTATTTTCATAAATATTTCCAAAAAAACTTTGAGAAAATTCTCTTGTATTAAACAAATTAGAAAGTCTTGAAACTTTTCCGCCTTCTTCATCTATCATTATTGGATAAAATTTGTCATTAAAACATTTTCTTATTTGTGTTGTGAGTTTTTTTGTTTGTGCAAAAGATGAAATATTTCTTTTGAACAAAATAACTCCCCAAGGTTTTTCTGCTTTAAGGAGTTTAATTTCTTCTTTGCTTAATTTGTGTCCTGCTATACTAATTATTGCTGGTTTTCTATTTGGTATCATTTAATAATTTCCAAAAGTATCTTTTTTTTATTTTTTTTTCTCCTAATTGTTCATAATTATATTCAATAATATTACTTGTATCATTTTTCAAAAGTGGCAAATCTGAAATTTGTTTATTAACATTTTTGTTATAATTAGACCTATTGCTTATAACTCTATTTTTATTATCTGTAGAAAAATAAGATATAAAAACAAAAAGTAAAAAAGAGGCTATAGCTAAAAAATATGTTGCTTTTAATATTTGCTTGTACATTACATTTTTTTGGGCAATGACACTCCTAGTATATGCATTCCGTTTTCTAGCACTATAGAAATTAATTGAAAAATTTTGAATGATAAAAGTCTGTTGATTTTTCCATCTTTTATAAACCTAAAATTAGTATCTTCATTTCCTTTACTCCAGTATGCGTGAAATATTGTAGAAAGTTCATAAAGATAGAAAGGAAGTCTGTGTGGTTCAAATTTTTTGGAAGCTGTGTCAACAATCTTGGGCCATTCTATAATTTTTCTCAAAAGTTTATATTCAAAAGCATTAATTTCAAAATTATTTAAATCTAAATTTATTTTTTTATCTTGATTCATTTTTAGAGACCTGAACAAAGAATTAATTCTGGCGTTACAATATTGAACATAAAAAACTGGATTATCTTTATTTTTTTCTAATACTTTATTAAAATCAAATTCTAATTCCATATCATTACTTCTATTTAACATCATAAATCTAACAGAATCTTTTTCTACTTCGTTTAATAAACTGCTCAATGCAACAAAGTCACCGGATCTCTTTGACATCTTATATGGCTCTCCATTTTTTAAAAATTTTACAAGCTGACAAACTTTACAAACCAACCTTACTTTATCTTTTGATAGAGCTCTAACAGCTGCTGATATTCTTTTAATATATCCAATATGGTCGGCACCCAGAACATTGATCAAATAATCATATTTTTTTGATACTTTGGTTGAATGATAGCCAATATCGTTTGCAAAATAAGTCCACGAAGAATCATCTTTTTGCAAAGCTCTGTCAGAATCATCTCCGAATAAACTGGATTTAAAAATTAATCTTTTGGTTCTTTTCCATTTTGAATTATCTTCTCCTTTTGGTGGTTCCAAAAATCCCTCCACTACAAACTTACTTTTTTTTAATTTATTTATACTTTTACTAACTAAATCCTTATCGACTAATTTTGTTTCAGAAAAAAAATAGTCGTGTTTAACGCCAAGTGATTTTAAATCAGATTTAATTGAATCTAAAGAATATTTTAAAGATTCTTTTTTAAGAATATTATAATTTTTTTCAAAACTATTTAAATTAATATTTTTTTTATTTTTTAAAATTTTTTTAGCTATATCCTTTACATAGTCACCTGTATAAAGGTTTTCTCTTTCAGGAAATTTTTCTTTGTATTTTATTTCTCTCAGTCTAAAGAAGACAGATTTTATAAAGTTTTTAATCTGATTTCCATAATCATTAATATAAAATTCTTTTGTAACTTTATTTCCGCTAAACTCTAACAGATTGGACAAGACGTCTCCGAATACAGCTCCTCTGCAATGACCAACGTGCATAGGGCCAGTTGGATTGGCAGATACAAATTCTATATTATATTTTTTCTTCTGATTGTTTGATCCAAATTTTTTTTTACTCGTGTAAATAGAGTTGATAATTTTTACCCAAGCTTTGTTGGTTAATTTAAAATTTAAAAATCCTGGACCAGCGATATCAATATGGGAAAAATCTTTTATTTCCTTAATTAAAATTGTTTTTAATTTTTCAGCTATATTTCTTGGATTCTCTTTAACTAGTTTTGCTAAAACCATGGCCGCATTTGATGAAAGATCAAAGTCAAATTTCTCAGGTGGGTTTTCCACAATAATTTGTTTTAAATCACCTGTTGATTTAATATTAAAGTTGTTTTTGTTTTTTATTAATTTTTTTTTTATTTCGTCTAGATAAATTTTAAATAAATTCATTTTATTGAGTTATATATGTTTATTGCATATCTGTCTGTCATTCCTGCTATAAAATCACAAACAGATCTTTCTTTTGAAGCATTGCGAAGAGCATTTCTTTTGATAAATTTAGAAGGATTTTTTCTTATTTTTGAAAACAAAACCCTAACTATATTTCTGCCTTGCTTAGTTTTTTTTAAAACATCTTGGTGATTATACATTCTTGTCTTTAAAAAAGATTTTATGGAAAAATCAAAGTTAATCATTTTATCCGAAAAATTTACCAAATGAATTTTTGATTTATAAATATCATTAATATTTTTAGGTTTTTCGTATTTTAGATTTTTTTTCGTATTATTAATAATATCCTTTACCATTTCATTTATTATATCTCTAACGATTTGTCTTAGTATTAGTTCTTTGTCATTCATTTTTAATTTTTTCTTATGTTTATAAATTATATCAGAAATAACTGGTATTTTATCTAGATCGTCTATTCTAAATAAGCCTGCTTTTAAACCATCTTCTAAATCGTGGCTATTATAGGCAATGTCATCTGAGATAGATGAAATTTGTGATTCTAGTGATGGCTTATTATTGAAATTAATTTTTTTTTTAAAAATATTTTTACCTAAAATACAATCATATTTTGATTTGTTTAAAACGGGACCGTTGTGTTTTACTAAACCATCTAGTGTTTCAATAGACAAGTTTAAGCCTGAAAAATTATAGTACTTATTTTCCAACAGAGTCAGGATTCTCAAAGTTTGAATATTGTGGTCAAATCCTCCAAAATCATTCATGCACTCATTTAAGGCTTCTTCCCCCGCGTGTCCAAAAGGAGGGTGCCCTAGGTCATGTGACAAACTCAAAGTTTCACATAGATCTTCGTTCAGTTTAAAAAATTTTCCAAGAGTTCTGGCAATCTGAGAAACTTCTAGGGAGTGAGTTATTCTTGTTCTGTAATGATCTCCTGTTGTATTAACAAAAACTTGGGTTTT
>Ga0066836_10002001_pt1 | contig 10832 bp, 11 predicted proteins | sample ETNtaG_18_FD_71568 | JGI IMG/M metagenome (GOLD analysis project Ga0066836, IMG submission 71568) | Marine microbial and viral communities from oxygen minimum zone, Eastern Pacific Ocean - ETNP201302SV91 | ecosystem: Environmental > Aquatic > Marine > Oceanic | place: Pacific Ocean: Eastern...
ATATTAAACGTGTCCCCGAATAAATTAACATTTAAGATACGTTAGATTTGAAACTTTTTATGTCTTATTGTTTCTAATGTATTTTGTGTGATTTACTTACGCATAAATCAAAAATTATTAATAAATATATAAATTATAATGTCAGATAAGATAACAATTGCCGTTTCAAAGGGCAGAATTTTCGATGAAGCTATTCCTTTACTTGCCAGAATTAATATCATTCCCAAAGATGATCCAAAGAAATCTCGTAAATTAATAATAGAAACAAATCAGAGCGATATTCAGATGCTTGTGATCAGAGCAGCAGATGTGCCAACCTATGTTGAACGAGGTGCAGCAGCATTAGGAATTGCCGGTAAAGACGTGCTGCTTGAGTATCAAGGAGATGGTTTTTATGAACCATTTGATCTTGGTATTGCAAAATGCCAAATGATGTTAGCAGGATTAAAAAAAGCAAAACAAGCTTCTGCAAGGCCACGAATTGCAACGAAGTATGCGAATATAACTCGAGACTATTTCGCTAATTTTGGCCAACAAGTAGAAATTATTAAATTGTATGGCTCTATGGAATTGGCACCAATATTAGGTTTAGCAGATCAAATTGTTGATCTTGTAGATACTGGCGAAACTTTAAAAGCAAATGGCCTAGTTCCACTTAAGCATATTGCAGATATTAGTTCCAGATTAATTGTAAATAAAGCAGCAATGAAGATGAAGAATTCCACTATAAAATCTTTTATGGAACAGCTATCCAGTGTTATTGGAGATTGATCATGATTAAACATATGGATGCATCATCAACTGATTTTAAGAAATCATTACAAGCTATAGTTTCATCAACATCCGAGCCTAGTAAGAGCGTTTCAGAAACCGTCTCAAAAATTATTACTGATGTTCGCACAAGAGGCGATGATGCATTACTAGAATATACAAATCATTATGATCATTACTCGGTAAAAATCGAAGCACTACAGATCAAAAAAGAAGAGATTAAAATGGCTCTTAATAGGGTGTCTGATTTGATGAGAAGTAGTTTAACTGAGGCAGCGAGACGGATTCGTGCTTTTCATGAGAAACAAAAGCAAGAAACTTGGGTTTATAAAGATGACGATGGTAACGAGTTAGGCCAAAGAATTACCCCAATGGACAGAGTGGGTGTTTATGTACCGGGGGGTAAAGCGGCTTATCCTTCTTCGGTTTTAATGAATATTATTCCTGCACAGGTCGCAGGCGTTAAGGAAATTATAATGGTTGTACCAACACCAGGAGGAGAAAGAAATGATTTAGTATTGGCTGCAGCAGCAATTCTCGGAGTAAGTAAGATATTTAGTGTTGGCGGAGCGCAAGCAATTGCTGCTCTAGCTTTTGGCACAGAACTTATACCCAAGGTTGATAAAATTGTTGGCCCCGGAAATATTTTTGTAGCTACAGCGAAAAGACAAGTTTTCGGTACTGTAGGCATTGATATGATCGCTGGACCATCAGAAGTTGTTATTGTTGCGGATAAAAATGCTAATGCAGATTGGGTTGCCATGGATCTTCTTGCCCAAGCTGAGCATGATGAAGAAGCAACCGCTATATTAATTTCACCTGATAAAAATTTTATTGAGTGTGTAGAGAGAAGCATAACGAAGTTTTTACCTGAAATGGAAAGAACCAAAATTATAAAGGCATCATTAAAAAAGAACGGCATAATGATAAAAACAGAAGATCTTAAACAAGCAATTGAGGTTGTAAATATTTTAGCGCCAGAACATTTAGAATTAGCAGTTGATAATCCTGAAACATTATTAACTGATATAAAACATGCAGGCGCTATTTTTATGGGTAATTATTCTGCCGAATCACTTGGAGATTATTGTGCCGGCCCTAATCATGTTTTACCAACAGGCCGAACAGCTAGATTTTCGTCACCATTAGGTGTTTATGATTTTCAGAAAAAAACATCGCTTATTAAATGTGGAAATAGTTCAGTTTCTAATATAGCAGAATTAGCATCGATTTTAGCACGTGGCGAAGGTTTAACTGCTCATGCTCGCTCAGCTGAGTTTCGTAATGATTCTTGAACAATTATAATTAAGTATTTCAGTAACGAGGCAATCTCATTACGGGTCTTTGTACTATCAAAGCTGTTAATTCTAATTCTTCCCAGCCCCGTAAAATTTTTATTTTAATATTTTTACCAGGTTGAAGTTTAGTAATCATAGGAATGATTTGTTCCGGCGAATTTGTGTTCTCAGCATTTATACTGAGTATAATATCCCCGGGGATAATGCCTGCTTTATCAGCAGGATCGCCACGAATAATTGCTGTAATTAAAACACCCTCTATTTGTAAATCTTTTTCAACTTCAATACCTAACCAACCTCTTACAACTTTTCCATTTTTGATTATTTCATTCATTATACTTAATGCTTGATTTATTGGAGTAACTAAACCAATACCTTCAGAACCGCCAGTACTTGAAACAATTGCTGAATTAATTCCGATAAGTTCCCCAAAAATGTTAATAAGTGCTCCGCCTGAATGACCTTGATTAATATCAGCGTCTGTTTGAATGAAATCATCAAAAAAAGATATACCACGACGTTTTAGTTTTTTCCCTGTTGCACTAACAATACCCTGAGTTACTGTTTGACCAAAATTGTATGGGTTTCCTATAGCAAGCACGATATCCCCAATTTTTAATTTGGATGAGTTACCGATAGGGATTGTAGGAGGGTCTTCTAAATTTATTTTTATTACAGCTAAATCAGTGTCTACATCTAATCCGATAAGTTTTGCTTGTAATTGAATGCCGGAATTTAATGTAACTCCTATGTTTTGAGTGTTTTGTACAACATGAGCGTTGGTTAGGATGTAACCTTCTTTATTCATGATTACACCAGAACCAATCGAGCTGTTTTTATGAGTTCTTTTAAAAGTTGGAGGTATGCCAAAAAGGTTTCGTAATGAAGGGTTTTGAAATACCGAAAGCTCTTCTTCTTGATATAATCTGGAAGCATAAACATTCACAACTGCAGGGGCAGCTGATTCTACAGCATTGTTAAACGAGTGGTTGTTTAATATAAAAAAAGAGGGAAGTGAATAATTTGTCAGTTGAGAACCAGGCATAAATAGCAAAAATAAAAATGCTGCTGCTAATCCGTATACTGAAAAACGTAAAATAAAGATAATAAGTTTTTTAAATTTGAACGACATTTCATTAAAAAGATGTAAAAAACCAGTTTTTTTATTAACATCACGAAATCAGGTTAGTTTATCATGTTACACTGGGAATCTGATTAATATTATAAATTTAGCTATCGTTTTGATCGCGAGGGAGCTATGGAAAATAAGAATATTGACCAAAGTCGACGTCGATTTTTGACAACGGCTGCTACGGTAGTTGGCGGGGTAGGTGCTGTTGCAGCCGCCGTCCCTTTTGTATCAAATATGAATCCAAGCGCAAAGACCAAGGCCATTGGTGCTCCTGTGGAAGTTGATATAAGTGATATAGAGCCAGGCGGACGGTTGATTCAAAAGTGGCAAGGGAAACCAGTTTGGATACTTAGGCGAACTGAGGAGATGTTAAAAGATATTTCTACTTTAAATGATGATGTTAGCGACCCAAAATCTGATGAAAGTGCGCAACCGGAATATGCAAAAAATGAATTCAGAGCCCGTAAAGAAGAGTTTTTAGTAGTAATTGGAATTTGCACTCATCTCGGGTGTTCGCCAAATTTTGTTTTGAAAGGAGAGGGCACAAGCATTTCCGCAGACTGGAAAGGAGGATTTTTTTGCCCCTGTCATGGCTCAAGATTTGATTTAGCAGGGCGTGTATTTAAAGGTGTTCCAGCCCCACGAAATTTAGTCATCCCTCCCTACAAGTTCATTTCACCAACTCGTTTATTAATCGGTGATGATAGCGAGGCTGCATGATGAGTAAACCAATTAAAATTCTAACTGGTTTAAGAGATTGGATTGATGCACGTTTTCCTTTAATGAAAATTTGGAATGAGCATCTTGCTCAGTACTATTGTCCAAAGAACTTCAACTTCTGGTATTTTTTTGGTTCTCTTGCGTTATTAGTTCTTGTTATACAAATATTAACCGGTATTTGGTTGACGATGAATTATAAGCCCTCTGCAGAAGAGGCTTTCGCATCTGTCGAGTACATTATGCGTGATGTTAATTGGGGTTGGTTAATTCGGTATATGCATTCAACTGGAGCTTCTGCATTTTTCATTGTGATTTATTTACATATGTTTCGTGCATTGCTCTATGGCTCATATAAAAAGCCACGCGAGTTATTATGGTTATCAGGCATGGCAATATATTTATTACTTATGGGCGAAGCATTTTTTGGTTATTTATTGCCATGGGGTCAAATGTCTTATTGGGGCGCGCAAGTAATTATTTCATTGTTTGGCGCTCTACCTATAATTGGAGATGATCTTTCTCTCTGGATTCGTGGAGATTTTGTGGTATCAGACGTTACACTCAACCGTTTTTTCTCGCTTCATGTAATTGCATTTCCTTTATTAATTTTGGGGCTAGTTGGATTTCATATTTTGGCACTACATGAAGTCGGTTCCAATAATCCTGATGGTGTTGAAATTAAAAAGAATAAAAATGCAGAAGGAATTCCATTAGATGGCATTCCATTTCATCCTTATTATACAGTTAAGGATATTGTAGGGGCCGTGGTTTTTTTAATTTTCTTTTTTGCAGTAGTTTTCTTTATGCCGGAAGTGAAAGTACCAGGAACACAAGGTCTATTTTTGGAAAGCGCCAATTTTATTCAGGCAAATCCATTACAAACACCAGAACACATCGCACCAGTTTGGTATTTTACACCCTTCTACGCAATTTTAAGAGCAGTTCCAAGTCAACTAGGCGGTGTCATTGCAATGGGGTTAGCTGTAAATTTATTTCTATTACTGCCATGGCTAGATCGAAGCCCTGTTAAATCATTTCGTTATCGTGGAAGAAATTATCGTATTGCATTGACATTATTTGTAATAAGTTTTCTATTCTTAGGATGGCTTGGATTGCAAGTTGTGACACCCCTCTACACGTGGTTAGCACGTTTTTTCTCCGTTGTTTATTTTTTATTTTTCTTTTTAATGCCCTTCTATACAGCATCTGATAAAGATAAAGTTGTGCCTGATAGAGTAACTGATTAATGGATACACATAAATTATTAAACAACATAGTGTTAATATTTTTTCTCATGTTTTCTGTAGAAAGTTTCGCTACAGCCGATTTAAAGTTAATGCATATGAAGGTCGACCTTTCTGATCAAGAATCATTACAACGTGGAGCGAAGGTGTTTATTAATTATTGTTTGAGTTGTCATTCAGCTGCTTATATGCGTTACAATCGTATGGGCGCAGATCTATCAATAAGCGATAGCGTATTAAAAGAAAACTTAATGTTTGGAGCAGAAAAAGTTGGAGATGTTATGAGCATTTCTATGAGAAAAGAAGATTCCATAAATTATTTTGGTGTTGTTCCACCAGATTTGTCTGTTATCGCTCGTTCTCGCGGGCCTGATTGGCTGTATACTTATTTTCATACATTTTATGAAGATGATTCCCGACCTTTTGGCGTCAATAATCTTGCTTATAAGGATACAGCAATGCCTCATGTTCTATGGGAGCTACAAGGTATACAACGCTTGGCTAGCAAAGAAAGTATTGCAGCAGTATATTACGACCCATCGTATAAAGATTTCTTAGAATTAGTTAGCCCAGGTACACAAACTCAGGAGGAGTATGACCGAACGATTCGTGATTTGGTAAATTATCTTGTATATATTGGAGAACCAATCAAATTAAAAAGGACTAAGATGGGTATTTGGGTTATGTTTTATCTGTTTATCCTTCTTTTAATAACATATATGTTAAAGAAAGATTATTGGAAAGATATTCATTAGGACGCACTTATCTGGTAATATTCTAGATTCCGCATTAATAATCACATATTTAAAAAATTTTCTGGAGAAAATTATGGCAAGTATAGCCAATCGTCGTTCGTTAATGGTTTTGTATTCGGATAAGTTTAGTCCTCTCGGACATGCTGTTCGAATTGTGCTCGCAGAAAAAGATGTTAATGTTGAGATAAATTATATAGATGATGATAACAAACCAGAAATTCTAAATGAGCTTAATCCATATAGTACAACTCTAACACTGATTGATAGAGATTTGGTTTTATATGATCCACAAATCATAATGGAATATCTTGATGAACGTTTCCCTCATCCGCCGTTAATGCCAGTTGACCCAGTTAGTAGAGCAAGTAATCGTCAATTGCGTTATCGAGTAATGAATGATTTATATTCAGCAATTTGTGATATTGATAGTGATAATGAAATTGCTGCTGCAAATGCAAAAAAAGTTTTACGCGATAATTTAACTGCGATAGCCCCAGTTTTTTCGCAAACGCCTTATTTTATGTCAGAAGATTACACGCTTGTAGATTGTTGTATTTCACCAATAATGTGGCGTCTAACTCAATACGGGATAAAATTACCTATGTCGGGCAAGCCGTTACAAGAATATTCTAATAGACTATTTGAAAGGCAGGCATTTAAAACTAGTTTATCCTCAGAAGAAAAAGAATATCATACAGCTTAAATTTTAAATCAATTCAATGTATTGAAATAATTTAACTACTTTTTGCACACCGCCAGTTTCTCTGGCAATTTTTGTAGCAATTTCAGCTTCTTCACGAGTTATTAGACCCATTAAATAAACAATTCCCTTTTCAGTAACAACCTTTATTACTAGCCCACTTAATATTTTATCAGCGAATAATTTCGCTTTTACTTTTGCTGTTATGTAAGTATCACTGCTTCTAGATACCATGGAACTGGGAGCTGCTATTGTTATTTCATTATAAACATGCGTCACTTTTTCAATGCCAGTTACTGTTGCAATGATTTTTTCCCGCATTTCATCAAGCGGCGATTCCCCTGTTACTAACACAGCTGTGTTATAACTAGTAATATTTATATGTGTTTGTTTAGCTAATTCCTTGTCAGCCTGTATGGCTCTATATGCTTTTAGCTCAATCGCCTGATCTTCTATTATCGTTCCAGTTGTTCTTCTATCTAGAGTCGCAGCACCTGCTGCGGTACCACTACCAGCAGCTGTAATCGCACATCCTAATAAATACGGAAGAATTAATAATAATACAATCCAACGAGATTCTTTATATAGTGTCATAAATTAGCCATCCTGCCCGAGTAATTGTAGATCAATTAAATCACATAGTGAATGAATTATCATTATATGAACTTCTTGTATTCTTGCTGTCGATTTTGCAGGCACACATATTTCAAAATCATCAGCTTTTAATAGGGTTCTGATTTGTCCACCATCCTTTCCTGTTAAAGCGATTACGATCATATTTATATCATGTGCAGCATCTATAGCATGAATAATATTATGTGACTCGCCACTAGTGCTAATTGCAAGAAGCACATCATTTTTTTGTCCTAACGCACGTATTTGTTTTGAATATATCTCCGCATATTGATAGTCATTCGCAATCGATGTTAATGTTGATGAATCTGTTGTTAGTGCAATGGCCGGTAAGCCAGGACGCTCCATTTCGAAGCGGTTTAACATTTCTGCCGAGAAATGTTGTGCGTCAGCAGCCGAACCACCGTTGCCACAAGCCATGATTTTATGATTATTCAACAAAGAATTTGCCATAGCATTGGCAGCCTTAGCAATTATTGGCGCGAGCTCTTCTAGAGATTCAGTTTTAATCTGAATACTCTCGAGGAAATTATTTTTTACTCGCTGGGTAGTATCCATAGATAAGAAATTATTTAAAAATTTAAGTTACATTATGCACGAAATTTTTTTTTAATTCACCGTATAGATAATAATGAATTTACTCTAATTTAATAATATAGGCCTTCCTTCTAAAAATTTTGCTTTGCGTAAATTACGTTGGACAATATTAGCTGGATTTATTGTTAAGTTTCCTGTTTCCCCTAAATGGAAGCTATTTTCTTCATGAGTAAGACGATAAATATCAGGGATCAAATTGTAAGCGTCAATACCGAGAGCGTATAAACGACGATATTGTGATTTTTCTTGAGACCAATATTTATTCAGCGCATCTTGGATAATTGATAATTGTCTTTCAGAATCTAGTATCCAGGGTATATCAACAAAAATTATGTTATTTAAATCAATATCTTTAGCGGTGTCTACGATGCCTGTAAATATATGTGATGTTGAATATATCGGTAAATTATCAGCATGATGAAAACGAATTTGGGGGATTAATTGTCGCGCATCCTCGGGCATAGCCGCTGCGAAAATAAAATCTACATCTTTTCTACGCCTTTCAACGTTATGAATTTTGAGATTAAGTTTATTGCGAAGACTCCGAGCACGTTGTTCACTTTTATCAATATTTAAGAGTTCTTTGACAGGGGTTGAAAAATCTGTTGTGTTATTTATAAAGCTTGTGTGTCCTGTTATTTCACCTCCTAGCTTTACCCAATGTTGGGAAAATGTTTCAGTAATACGATTACCCCATGGTGTGTCAGGCGTAAGCACTAGAGCTCGCTTATGCCCATCAGACATAGCTATCTCTGCTATTTGTATAGCCTCATCTTCAGGAGATAAACTAAATTGAATTAAATTTTTATTTTCTATTTCATCTTTTCTTAGATCTTGTTGATTAAGCGCAAGTATTTTTATAGATATATCAGCATTATCATATAATTGGTTTATAGCCTCTTTTTCCAGTGGCCCCACAATGTAATCAACACCATCTTTCAAAGCTTGTTGGTAAACTTCAATTATGTTTATAGTGTTTGCATTGTATATTCGGATATCCGCTTTTTTTTGTTTATCGAAATACCACGCAGCTAAAAATCCATCACGAACAGCAGCAGCTAATTTTTTATGTTTCCCTGTTACAGGCAGAAGTAAACCAATTTTAGACGGGCGTTGAACTGACTGTATGCTTTTATCAATCAGTTCATCTGTTACTAATGTGTAAGCAAAATGATTTTGATAACGCTGAGCCCAGCCATCAATTGCATTCTTAAGTTTTTTTGGTTGATATTTATATGTTTGATTTATTGATGCCAATTCAAACCAACTTGTTAATTCATCGGGAGCGACAAAACGTAAATCTTCAAGCTCAAATTCGGACATTGATTCAAATATTTCCCAAATCACTTTAATATTATTATTAATCACTTCAGTTGAAACTAGATATTTTGCTAATTTCAAATGTTCAACTGCAGCTTCTATATAATTTCCATGAGCAAGATTAGCCTTGGCTAATATTTCATGGAATGCAACTTCAAAGTTTTCTGGTATTTCATGTTCAGACAAGTTTTTAAGTAAATTAATTGCTCCCCCAGGTTTTCCAGAATCAAGTTGCTCATATGCATTCAGTATGATAATTCTTTTGTTCAATCCTGTATTTTGATTATCAAGAGAGCTATTTTTTATTATTTCATTAGCTTTTTTATATCTCTTATCTTTAGTGTACGCATCAATTGCTTTTGTTATATAAAAAGTAAATTTTTTCCGATTTTTTTGGGAGAGATTGATGTATTCAATAGCAGCTTCCGAGTATCTGCCAGACTCAAACAATAATAAGGCATTTTCCTCTCTTTCCTTTATTTCAATACTTATTTGTGTATCGACATCTCGTGTAGTAGTTGGGACACAAGCCGATAAAAAAAACAATAAAAGCAGTAAAATTATTGAAAGTCTCATGCGTATATTGTGTAACATTAAGCTGTAAATTTCGATACCCATTTTTTGATAAAAAAACAGGAGTAATAAATTGGCTGGATCCCTTTATATTGTGGCCACTCCAATTGGTAATTTAGATGATATTACCAAGCGTGCAGCCAATATACTTGAACAGGTAGGATTGATAGCAGCCGAAGATACTAGGCATAGCAGGAAATTATTAAATCATCTTGGTGTCGATAATAAGATTATTGCCTATCATGAACATAATGAAGAAAAATTGACTGGCCAATTAATTGGAAAATTAATTGATGGTAAATCAATTGCGCTCATATCAGATGCAGGCACACCACTAATTAGCGATCCCGGATATAAATTGGTTTCAGCTGCACATGACGAAAATATTACTGTTATACCAGTGCCGGGTTCTTCCGCTGTAATCGCTGGTTTAACAGCTTCAGGTTTATCTTGTGATAAGTTTGTTTTTCATGGTTATTTGCCGGCAAAGCCATTATCACGACGAAAATATTTGAAAACGTTAGTTTTAGAATCAAAAACACTAGTTTTTTATGAAGCCCCACATAGAATCTTAGATTTAATAAAAGAAATGTATTCTATCTTTGGAGAATTAAGGAATGTAACGATTGCCCGAGAACTAACAAAAAAGCATGAGCAGATATTGCGTGGTACTTTATCAGGCATAAAGTCTAAAATTGAAAATAATGAAATAAAAAATAAAGGCGAATTTGTTGTGATCCTAGAAGGAAATAAGAGTAATTCGACAAAGGATTCTGAAATATTAAGAATAAATAAAATTTTAACAGAGATAGTGTCTTCCAAAGACGCTGTTTTACTAACAGCAAAAATTACTAAAAGAAAAAAAAATGAGATTTACAAATTGGTTCATAAGAACGACAAATTGGGCCGATGAACAAATTTGCTTGCAACTAAAGTTTATAACCATAAACTAACATATAGAGTCGGCTAGGCAATCGCTGCTGATCGTTGAATCAGTAGAGGAAAGTCCGGGCTCCACAGGGCTAGGCGCCAGATAACATCTGGGCGGCGTGAGTCGATGGAAAGTGCCACAGAAATTATACCGCCTAA
>Ga0066836_10002002_pt1 | contig 10829 bp, 13 predicted proteins | sample ETNtaG_18_FD_71568 | JGI IMG/M metagenome (GOLD analysis project Ga0066836, IMG submission 71568) | Marine microbial and viral communities from oxygen minimum zone, Eastern Pacific Ocean - ETNP201302SV91 | ecosystem: Environmental > Aquatic > Marine > Oceanic | place: Pacific Ocean: Eastern...
CAGACAATTCAATCTACGTCCTAGCATTTGCCATATTGACATTCGCGGCAGTATTGGTTTTCGTTCGTCGAAGACCACCACCCTCAGCATCAACACCTTTCGTTACGGAAGGCGATTCGATTTGGAATGATGCTTGATTTTGGTGTTATTGTAGTGAAGCAAAGGGTGTCATCATAACACCCTCGTGCTCACAATTGCTGAATCAATAGGCTCGCAGTGGGCTTCCCGCCTCGCTACCCTATCAACTGCCATTTTGCGCAATAACTGCCAAAGTACCAGCCCATTCTGGTCCCGGTGCTGCACGGAACATCTGCAATATAGTGAACCCAGCCTCTTCGACCATTTCGACCCATTCTGATTCGCTGTGCATGGCCATGGGGGTTCCGACTTTTTCAGACCAATCATGGCAGGCCTCATTTTCCAAGTAGTGATCAATACCAAACGCGAAAACCCCACCTACTCTCAACCATTTATTGGCGATCCATTCAAGAAATTCGGGAATGTCGTCGAGATAGTACAGAACTTCCATCGAATGCACCAAATCCACAGGAACTTCTGGTGACCAAGATTGCAAGTCCGCATGGATGTATTTTCCAGCAGGGTCAATTTCGCACGCGCGTACAATCATCGATTCAGCTCCATCAACACCTACAGCCGATTTACAATTGTCCATTGAAGATAGTAATCGAACGACCCAACCGTTTCCACAACCTGCATCAATGGCGTCAAATCCAGATTCTGCACCCTGCATCTCTCCAAAATATGCAGATAGAATTTCGTGCACTGCTGGCGCATGCCCCTTCTCCATCCCGGCATCTTTGCCAACATCGGCCCATTCGGAAAAGACATCTGTTGCAGTTCGCATACCAGTGTCCAGAAAAAAGTACACTATCGGGTTTGCCTTACTCACTCTTCAGTCACGGGTCCTGCACGGGATTGGGAAGCACCCACTTCCATCAATCCTGCTGCGGGACCAACCGGCAAATCATCAATTTCGTTTTCAGTGAGTGGACGCGTATCAACGCCATCTGTCATAATCATCGAATGTCCATGCGGGTCTAGGAATTCTAGAGTCGCACCCCGCTGCCCTTCACGAATCTCTAGCATCGCTTCGGTCAATGTCGTCAATTCTGAAATTGCCTCTTCATTCCCCTCGGATGCTGCTTGACGACCAACCATGTCAATGACATCCTGGAATCGATTCAGTACACCTTCGATATTGGATACGTAACCGGTCGAATGTGAACCCGGGCGGACCTCCAAATCCAATTCAATCAATCGAACGGTGCAGGCCGAACCTCGAATGACTCGAACCTGTAAATCTTCTACTGAATCGATTCGATAAGTTTGGCAAGAACCATCTCTGGCCTCAGCCGGAATGAAGTCAGTTTGCCTCCATCCACAACCAGGGCACGACAACGTCACCTGTGTGTGCTCGCCAAAGTATGCAATTTCTTCCGTGTGCGCGAGCATTGAGAGACCCTCTTCAAAACCACAGATAATGCAGGAAACATCGATTGTACTCTCCATACGATATACCTCCATACATGGCTTTGAATCTATGCGTCTGGTGCGAATACTTCGTTATCAACGCCTTTTACAGCCGCAAAACCAGCTGGGAGCAAAATCAGACGATCCTCACCGACCTGGACAAGAGCGCCCCCCAAATCCCCCTCTATGAGTTCCTGTAATCGCGAAACACAGTTGGCGAACTCTACCTCTCGCCGGATGAGCCTTTTGAGTTCGACAATTGCAACATCTCCGGCCGCAACCCAATCAAACAGCGCCTCAATCCCTGAAGAATCCTGTAGAACAGCGCGATGAATGATGGCTTCCCCCCGAATCATCGGGATGGGTGCATCGGGGTAAAGGTCGCCCAAATCGTGGTATGCTTGGGCTGGAGAAACGGGTACAGGCTGTGACTCAGCAATGGATGGCATATCCATCCACTTTGGCCCGTCCGCATCCTCCATGGGGGCCCCTGAACGGTGACAACCCTTCAATCCTCGGACCCATTTGACTTCATAGGTTCAAGAACCGCCACGACCCCAGACGGTCCGAGGTGCGACCGGGGGGGTGACAGACGAGGGATTCAAAAGGGCCCCTCTTCTGGCAGTATCATCCCCGTGCACGCCCGCGCGGATTCTTGGAGGATATTGATATGGATGCGGAAATGACAGCAGTAAAGACTGGCACGAGTACGTTAGGGATTTGTTTCAACGGCGGCGTTGTCGTCGGAGCAGATCACCGGGCGACAATGGGGCACTTTGTCGCTAATAAAAGTGTGAAAAAGTTGTTCAAAATTGCGGGCAACCTTGCCCTCACCACCGCAGGCCTTGTCGGTCATGCACAATCTCTATCCAGAACACTCGCCGCAGAAATGAGTTTGTTTGAACTAACCCGCGGTTGCCAAATGACGGTTAAGGGTGCGGCTACAATGACTGCGAACATCCTCGTCGGACGTCCACACTGGGTTCAATTGCTCATTGCGGGCGTTGACGATACTGGTGGAAGCGTATACTCGATTGACTCCGCTGGCGGTTCGATTCCAGATGAATACTGTGCAACAGGCTCAGGTTCACCTTACATGTATGGTGTATTGGAAGATCAATTCAAGTCAGGCATGACCGAGAAAGAAGCCCTCAAGGTTGCTGCCAAAGCCCTTCTTGCCAGTGCTCAACGTGACGCTGCCAGCGGCAATGGTATGGACCTCGCAGTCATTACACAGAAGACGGGATACCGCCAACTCGATGATTCTGAACTTGAAGCACTGCTCAAGCAGTGTTAATCCAACTCCCGGCGCACGCGCCGTCCTCGCACCCATCCAGTGGATGGGATTGTGATGCAAGTGTGTCCCGGGCCGAAAGGAGGTTAAGTCATGAGACTAACATTCCAACAAGTGAAAAAGAAAATTGAGAGTATGGTACCCTCTGATGTCGATTATGAGGTGGACCTTGAAGCTGCAAGCATTGCAATCGTTACGTCTGAACCTGAGGTATTTTCGGGAGCAGATAGTTTGGCAAGCAAAATCGCCAAGGCAATCAAACGACGTATCGAGATTCGACCTTCCGATGCAATCCTAATGGATTCCAAAGAGGCTGAAGCCAAGATTATCGAAATGCTTCCCAAAGAAGCCGGTTTGAAGCGAGTGTACTTTGATGGCGCCATCAGTGAATGTACGATTGTCTGTGACGATCCGGGGATGGCCGTAGGTCCTAAGGGTGCAACCATTCGAGGCATCCGTGACGAAATTGGATGGATTATCCGTACCGAGAGATTTGCTGCCGTCGAAAGTAGAACCATGCACAATATCCGAAAATACCGTCAAGAGAACGCAGAGGATCGCAAAGCCTTGTTGCGTAAATTCGGCACCCGCATCTATCGCCCCCAACGCTCTGGTGAAGCATGGTGTAGACTGACTGCCCTCGGTTCTTACCGAGAGGTAGGCCGAGCCATGCACCTCGTCACCACAAACGAGTCCAAGATTGTGGTTGATGTAGGTGCAAAGCCAACAAACAATCTCAGTGAAGTGGCTCCTTTTTTCAACGCACCTGAGTTGTTACCATTCGAAAATTTAGATGCCATCGTCATTACACATGCGCATATCGATCATATTGGGCAGTTACCTGTGATGTACAAGTATGGCTACCGGGGCCCGATTTACTGTACACCGCCGACACGAGATTTGATGGTACTATTGCAAAGTGATTACATCAAAGTAGCCGCAGCAGAAGGAAATCCCCCACCATATGGTTTGGGAGATGTTCAAGAGATGATTAAGCACATTGTCGATGTAGAATGGGGTAAGACAATCGACATCGCCCCCGATATCAAACTGACAATGTACAATGCAGGACATATCCTGGGTTCATCCTCACTTCACATGCACATCGGTGAAGGGAAACATAACATCGTTTTCAGTGGCGATATCAAATATGAGAAATCATGGCTTTACGATGCTGCTGCTGTCAGATTCCCGCGGGTCGAGACCCTCATCTTGGAATCCACTTATGGCGGCGCCAAGGACTTCCAGCCAACAAGACAAGAGGCGACCCAAGAGCTACAGGATCTTATTCAGAGAGCTCTATCTCGCAAGGGCAAAATTTTCTGCCCAGTATTCGCCGTTGGTCGTTCCCAGGAAGTGATGATTGCCATAGATCAGTTATTCAAATCCGGAACCTGTGAACCCGTGACCGTTTGGTTGGATGGCATGATTACGGAAGCCACAGCCATTCATGCCAGTCATCCTGATGCCCTAAACCGGGATCTTCGAAAGAAGGTCCTCAAGGGTGGGGAAGAAAATCCATTCAATTCTAAGTGGTTCCGCAAGGTCGATGGACGCGAACAGCGCGAGAGCATCTTGCTTGATCCCAGTCCCTGTATAGTTCTGGCAACCTCAGGTATGATGACAGGCGGGCCCATTGTTGAGTACTTCAAGAACTGGGCCCCTGAACCCAACAACACGCTCTGTTTTGTTGGATATCAGGCCGATGGTACATTGGGTCGCAGATTGCAGAAAGGATTTGCCGAGGTACCGATTAACGATGGTGGACAAACACACATGGTCAGCATTGGCTGTGATGTCATCACCATCGATGGTTTCAGTGGCCACAGCGACCGCCGCCAGTTGATGGACTACGTGAAGGCCATGAATCCCAAACCACGGACAATCATTTGTCATCATGGAGATGCCCACACTTGTGCTGAATTCAGGAAAGATTTGGCGAGCACCTATCGGGTTCGAACACACGCTCCCAAAAATCTGGAAACCATCCGATTGATCTAAATTACCGGAACATCAAACCCATCTTCAACAGGGTTGGGCAATGCCTGGGTCTCAGTTTCTCGGTCTTGAACTGAAACAATTGAGTCACTTTCAATATGGCTCAGTCCCTCGTCTTTCTGGAAAAATGCCATGACCGTGGCAGCAGCGAAAACACCCGCAAGAGCCAACAGAGCCCAAGCGTTTGCACTCACATTTTCTTCATTGATAATCAGCGATATCGAAGCCAAAGTAAGCATTGCGAAGGTCGCGGCGAGGACCTTTACACGCGGGTTGCCCATGCAACCCGGTCTACCCTGCCTTTGATGAACTGAACGCTCCTCGGGGTATCATGGATTTCAACATCGGAACCTCTTCCGGTTCTCGAAATCAGCCAAAACCTGCCCCTAGACGAGGCGGCGGTTTGGCTGGTTGGCTGATGACCGCAGTCGCACCTTTTGGTGAAAATGAGGAGCATGCTATGGACCAAGCCCTGGTAGAACTCGGGCTGGGTGATGCGCGTTTAATTCGTGGAGAAGGGGCCATGCTTCCGATGGGTTTCGAACCAGGTAACCCACAAGATCTGCCGATGGGGACGTTGGTCGAATGTCACTTGTCCAAGGCTACAGTGTTTGGAGAAGGAATCGCTTCAGCAGGTGTTGCATGGGCACTTTGCAGCACACCTGAGGGTGATGAATGCGCGATTGTTTGTACGATGTCACACCCAGGTTCAATGGAGGGCTGTGAAACGGAACTCCGACGCAACTTGCAGAGAAAACTCGGCAATCGTGACCTGGAATTACGCAAGGATGATGATGGCAAAGCAATGTTCGAATGCGCAGTCGATGAAATTGAAGCGCAAGAAGGATTCCACGGCGTTGTTCTCGCAGCCTTGATTCTCCCAAATAGCCTCAGTCTCGGGGGTTCCAGCGGACCAACACGCTCACGAAATCTTGGAATTTCAAGTATAGGCGGCGGTCTTGGTGGTCCAAGTGGACTCAGTGGAAGCGGAAAGAGCGACTTTGGATTTTAGCGCATTCTTCAACAACTGCCACTTTTCCACAGGGGGCATGGAACCGTCTTGGCTCGTGCTTTTGTGCCAGTCATGTCAACGGGCCTTCGGCAAACCACGTGGTAGCAAAGATTTGAGGTGTCCGCATTGCAACCATGCCGAATCCAAAATTCTGTCTCGACATATGAGTGCAAGTGAAGCTAGCAATGCGGTATCCGTCGCAAATGTCCCTCCAGAAATCCGTGAACAATTGTCGACTTGGTTAGATCAACAAGAGGATGTGTCACCAACCTCAAATCATGGCCCTGTAGATGGCAATAGCATCCTTTCAAAAGCCGCAGATGAAAATGGAATCGTAACAGTTGAATCAATAAAAGTGGCCCTTAGTCAAATGAATTTGAACATGGATGCAGAGGCTTTTGCAGAGCAAGCATGCGCCGAAGGAGAACTGCTTCAAGACGGTCCAAATCGTTGGAAACGTGCATGAGAATGTTCATGTTTGTTGAGCGACGCGGCAACACTACAGGACCCGTGGGTTAGCTTGGCTATGCTCGATGCTTTGGGAGCATCAGACCTCGGTTCAAATCCGAGCGGGTCCACTTAATCTCCGATTGTATCGGTGAGAAATTGCTTCGCCCTTTCTAGAGAATCAGCACGGGCAGTGGGGTTCCCCTCCACATGCGCTCCTCTGTTCCGCAAAATTCGGATGACCCATCTACGCTGCCAGCGCTCGTTCAGAGGCCATCGAATCCCAAGAAACAATTCACCAGACATGTATCCATTCTTGTCTATTCTAGCAGTCCGCTTCTTCAAGCGAACCGCCTTTGGAAGCCAAGTTAATTCTTTCTCACCGTCAAAGGAGTGGTGTGCGCCTGGATAAACCTGCAAAGTAGCATTAGGGAGTTGAGGCATCAATGCTTCAACTAGATGAAGAGGGGTCCAATCATCAGCATCACCATGTAGAATCAAGATTGGTGAGTCTGACCATTTTTGGATTTCAGGGCGGATGTGAGCTGCTGGATAGAATGGCAAATGAGCATCAAATGGTGCCCCGAGTATTTCGGTTATCGGAGACCATGCGGAGTACAGAGCAACAGTTCCACCAAGGCTCCAGCCTGCAATCCCAATCTTGCCAATCCTAGGGTCTTGCGCCAACGCAGAACGTGTGCTAAAGGCGTCAACAAGCATCATTGCATGTGTTACAGAGAGTTGATCTCCAACGGTCGAATCAATTCCCCTTGAGGTGAATGAATTCACCTTGCAAACCGCGAGCCCTGCATCGAGCCAACCATTGATGTGATCTTGATGATGATCCGCCCAACCTTTGCTGCCGTGAAGGGCGACAACACATCCAAACGGTCCTTCGCCTTGCGGAAGAAACAATTCAGTTTCAATCATAGTTTCAGGGGATTTTTCCAAACCGGTCAGGATGTGATGGATTTCAAAAGGACTGGCTGATGTATGCCAAATCGTCTCCCGAATCATCCATTCATCTCCAAAATGCAGATTCTTCCCAGGGCAAGCCAACCGCAATCCCCAACAGTTCCAGAATCACATAATTCCATACAAAGTAGAGTGCAAATGTGCTAATCATTACGACAAGAACAGTATTGATGATTCTCTTCTGTTCTCGTTTGGCCTGATCGATGGTGCATACACCCTGTGACTGGAAATACCGATAGATTCCAAAACCCAAGGTGACGATGGTTAAACCATACAGGACCCATCTCGCTGGGCCAAAGTACAGATTGTTTGACAATGCATCCCCTGCACTGACAGTCATCAATCCGAGACCCACCAAAAGTACACTGGGGAAGCAACACATACTCGCCAAAAATGCAGACCCCAAGATCCAGCGCCACAACGAACGCGCATCTTGTGATTCACTCATGTTGTCACGCACCCCCTTCTACGTTTTGATTCCTTGTTATCCAATGTACCCAATAGTGCGAACGCGAGTGGGGGTGCCAACAGAAGCAATGGCTGTTGAACTGCGAGTAACAGAGTAATCCAACCACCGAACCATAGCGTCATTGCGGAAATCCTCAAGGGTGCAGGCGTCTCTTTGCCGAGGACATACCAATCCATCCCCCTGCGCCAAATACCCTTCCAAAGCATCCAACTGACGCTCCCGAAAAATCGCAGGATTTTAATTCCGGAAGTCTCACTGGCATAGATTGATTTTACAGGCACTTCTCCTATTCTGAACCCTCGTCTCCCCGCTTCCATCAACCACCAATTTGGGTAACCATAGCCCTGCCAATTTTTCGACCAGTCCCATTTTGAGACCATCTCCCCAGATGTTGCAGTGTAACCACATTGGGAATCTCGAATACGTATTCCAGAGGCGAGTGAAGTTAATCGCGATAACCACCATGTTCCCAAACGTCGGATTAGCGGCATACCTTTCGGCCCATCTGGATGCAACCAGCGATTCCCCTTGACATGGTCAACTTCGCCAGTTAGTACTGGTTTTATCAGCGTGGGTAAATCCGTAGGGTCCATCTGCCCATCTCCTGCCATGATGACGACAATACATTCCGTACCGAACTTAGTAAGTGCTTGTTTACTACCAATTTGAATCGCACCCCCGACCCCCAAACCTTCCGTTGAGATTACTTCACCTCGGTTATTCAGCACCCGTTGCGCAATACCCTTTGTATTGTCAGTAGAACCATCATCTACAACGACAATCCAATCAACAAAATCGGGGACCGATTCAATACTCTTGGAAATCAGTACCTCTTCATTGCGCGCTGGCATGACAACAACGACGCGCATGGCCACCCGCCGGTGAGACCGGTCCTTCAAGGCACGCTTTGACCGAATCATTCATTGAAGCAAGGCATCAACGCGAATCGATGAGGATTGTCTTGGTCGTCCGCGAACAGGCGTTGCGCATTGCATCTGCCGTTGTCCGGGCCCATGATTTCGCTGATCGGGTTACTGTAATGAATCTGGATGGTGACCAAGAAACTGCTGAACTCGCAACCGCATCGGGTGCTGAGATCATTGAACATAGGGGCTCCACAGACGCGCCTTCAATCGCCAAGGCTCTTGTGAATTCGGCGATCGATTCGGAACGTACGATTATCATTTCATTGGATGAAGACTGGAAATTATCCGACATGGCGAGAACGGTTGGACTTTCACGCCAGGGTCACGATGTATTCATTGCATTCAAGCATCGAAAAATGAATCGAAAGTCCACAGAAAATAGACCAGATGCTCCAATTGATTCAGACACCTATACCTACAACGAGGCGGACATCCAATTTGCCTATTGTTCACTTGATGGACTGACGGCTGTAGCCAAACAATCGAAAGGTTCCGTTCCAGCAGAATTGGATTCAAGCATTAATCTGCGTGTCGTTGAATTGAATCTACCCGCGGGACCACCCCCTCGCGAGTCTCTGGCCAACGCCAGTCGTTTTGCACAATTTTTCTATTGGATGTTGGAAAGTAAACACCCCCTCATTTTGTTCGGCGTCCCCGGAGTAGTCTTCTTTTGGGTTGGATTTGAAATGGCGACTGAGCTGATTAATTTCCAAGGCCCCCATGATAGCGTTTCACTTGGAGTGGCCTTAGCAGCTTTCGCCGCAACCCTGGTAGGTGTCTTCTCTTTGACCACCAGTCTGATTCTTTATGTCCTAGGGAAACAAGTGAATCGGATGCCGAATCGTACCCCATTCAAATGAGAAACCAAAATCCAATCATCAATGCACTGAGAAGAAACAAAAATCCTGCCTCTGCCCATCTCCACCGCTCCGACCAAGATTCCGCTTCACGTTGCTTGGCCTTTTTCCAAATCTCAAATTCATCTTCGGACAATTCGGATTCCATTTTCAACCATTCAGCAGAAACCTTCCAGCGTTGTCTGACCAATAGCACAACCATCACGATGATGCCAGTGAGGCCAATCTGGAACCACATTGGCAGACCTCATGGGGTCACGCGACGACTATCGCGAGGGAATGGAATGACTTCCCGGATGTGGTCAGCACCCGCCAACCAACTACAGACTCGATCCACACCTAACCCGAAACCACCGTGTGGGACACCCCCGTACTTGCGAATGTCAATGTAAAATTCGTAAGGCTCACGAGGGGTCCCCTCTTCATCGATCCGCTCAAGAATCTCTTTCTCCGACCAGGTCCGCTCACCACCGCCAATGATTTCCCCATACCCTTCAGGGGCGAGTAAATCGTGGCAAAGAACGTATTTCGGGTCATCGGGATCGGGTCGGTGGTAGAATGGTTTTGCAATTCGGGGATAATGAGTCAAGAAATGAGGTACATCGAAATCTTGAGTGAGCACCTTTTCTTTTGAATAATCCAGATCTTGGCCCCATTCGATATCTACCCCCATTCCTTGTAGAGTTTCGACTGCTTCATCGTAGCGAATTCGAGGATACGGGTTGTCGGCATATCGAGCCACCAAATCAAGGTCGCGTCCGAGTGCAGATAATTCATCGGAACGCTCGTCTAGTAGTGTGCTTGCAATCTTTCTAACGACACCTTCGCCATGCACCATCACGTCATCATTCCCGGCCCAAGCGATTTCCATTTCAGCATGCCAAAATTCGGTTAGGTGCCTTCTGGTGCGGCTTTTTTCAGCCCTGAACGAAGGTGCAATTGTGTACAGCCTTTCTAGAGCTGGCATGGCCGCTTCAGCATATAGTTGCCATGATTGTGTGAGGTATGCCTTCCTTCCAAAGTATGGGACTTCAAACAATGTTGAACCTCCTTCGACAGCGCCGGCAACAAAGTTCGGTGCATGGTATTCAGTGAAGTCACGTTCGCGGAAGTAACCGTGAATGGCGCCGAACACAGATGAACGAATCTTCAGCATATGCGTCATGCGGGAAGTACGAAGGTACAGGTGGCGATTGTCGAGCAAAAATTCTGTTTCGCCCCCATCTGCATTGGCCATGGCACTCTCAGTAATCGGGAATGGGTTTTCGGGATTCACAGGGCCGACGATAGTAGCTGAATCCACAACGAGTTCATGACCTCCTTCACTCCTTTCATCAACATTTACTACACCAGTCATGAT
>Ga0066836_10002011_pt1 | contig 10801 bp, 10 predicted proteins | sample ETNtaG_18_FD_71568 | JGI IMG/M metagenome (GOLD analysis project Ga0066836, IMG submission 71568) | Marine microbial and viral communities from oxygen minimum zone, Eastern Pacific Ocean - ETNP201302SV91 | ecosystem: Environmental > Aquatic > Marine > Oceanic | place: Pacific Ocean: Eastern...
AATTACTGCTGAAAAAGCGGCACAGGAAATTATTACAGGGCTGGAAAAAGGTGAGTTCGAAATTCATTTCCCCAAAGCATTCACACGTACCCTGCGTACCTTGCGCATACTGCCTTATTCACTGTACTTTGCTGCAGTGCGCAAACTGACTGCAAACAAAAACAAAGCGGAACTGGGTCATGAGCAAAGCAAATAACACCGCCCACAAAACTGGTGGCCTGGCTCCGCTGGATCGTCAGCAGTTGTCCGAACCCCTGCGCAGACTAATCGATTTTTTTGAGCACCTCACTGAGCAAACCGTGGCTGACATGCCCAGGTTTTACGCGGGTGACGCCTATTTCAAAGACCCGTTCAACGAAGTGAACCGGGTAGAGGACATCGCCCGTATTTTTGGAGAGATGTTTCATCAGGTTAATAACCCGCGCTTTGTGGTGCACACTGCATTTCAATCGGGGCAACAAGTGTTTATGGCTTGGGACTTCCTGTTCGAGATGAAGCGTTTCAAGGTGGGACAAGTGCAGTGCATCAAAGGGTCGTCGCACCTGCAGTTGAACCAAAACGGCCTTGTGCAGTCACATAGAGACTATTGGGACACGGCTGAGGAGCTGTACGAGAAGATCCCGATGCTGGGGGGACTGATGCGCTGGTTGAAAAAACAGGCAGGCTAAAAGCAGGAATCAGACCTGTTTCGGCGTACACATGTGCACATAAATGCCCCGTGTCACCAAATCTTCATGCGCTTCATGACATGTCTTGTTAAAATCACAAAGTCAAATCTATTCAGTGAAGGTGGAGCAACATGTTGTATCCAGAGTTATTCAGGTCATTGGAGTCCGTTCGTTGGAACATGGAAAAGGACATCAACTGGGATCAGTTTGATGCCTCCAAGTTGTCTGAAGAGCAGGCCCAAACCATCAAAATGAACGCAATTACCGAGTGGTCGGCCTTGCCCGCCACAGAAATGTTCTTGCGTGACAACAAACACGACAGCGACTTCTCGGCCTTCATGTCCATCTGGTTTTTTGAAGAGCAAAAGCACTCGCTGGTCTTGATGGAATACTTGCGCCGTTTCCGCCCCGACCTGCTGCCCACCGAAGAAGAACTGCATGCCGTGCGATTTGAATTCGACCCGGCTCCGCCCCTTGAAACACTGATGCTGCACTTCTGCGGTGAAATACGCTTGAATCACTGGTACCGTTGCGCCTCGGATTGGCACACCGAGCCGGTCATCAAACAAATCTACAAAATCATTTCGCATGACGAGGCACGCCACGGTGGCGCTTACCTGCGTTACATGAAAAAAGCCTTGGTGGAAGTGGGCGATGGTGCACGTGCTGCATTCAGCAAAATTGGCGTGCTCATGGCTTCGGCCCGCCGCACCCAAAAACCTTTGCACCCCACCAATTTGCATGTGAACAAAGACCTGTTCCCCAACGACACGGTGCAAAGCCGCCTGCCCGATCCCGATTGGCTGGAAAACTGGCTGGATGGTCAAATTCGCTTTGATGCCGATTGGGAAAAGAAAGTGGTTGACCGTATTTTGCACAACATGAGCTTGTTGTTTGAACGCACTTTTGAATCGGTGCAAGACCTGAACCGCTACCGCAAGGAAGTGATGGCGCGTTTGGGCGCAACCGAACCGCCCGTTGGCAACGCTGCCTGATTTGATTGCACCATGACAACAACCGGAAAACCGGCTCGCTTTGAAAAAAAGGTGTGCCACCCCAGCGAGCTTGCCGAGCGCGCAAAACAACTCAAAGGCCCCGTGGTGTTTACCAACGGGGTTTTTGATTTGTTGCACCGTGGGCACGTCACTTATCTGGACCAAGCCGCGCAAGAAGGGCAAAGCCTGATCGTGGCAGTCAATTCGGATGAATCCGTCAAACGCCTGGGCAAAGGCCCAGACCGCCCCATCAACACCCAAGTGGATCGCATGCATGTACTGGCCGCGCTGGAGTGCGTAGCTTTGGTCACCTACTTCGAAGAAGACACGCCTTTGAATGCAATTCTGGCGGCGCGCCCGGATGTACTGGTAAAAGGTGGCGATTGGCCCGTTGAAAAGATGGTGGGGGCCAAAGAGGTGCAAAGCTGGGGAGGCACGGCACTGTCTATCGCGTTTGAGCACGAGCGCAGCACCACCGCCACGCTCGAGAAAATCCGCAAACTTTAAGGCTGCTGAACCGGTTGAACACCTGCCTGTGCAAATTGCTCAGGCAGACTGGCCACGTGCAATGTGGTGGTGGGAAAAGCAATTTCAGCGCCGTGCTGTTCAATAATTTCAGCGATTTTCAACAACACATCCTGCTTCACCTCGTGGTACTTCACCCAAATTGTTGTTTTCGTAAACGTATACACCATCAAGTTCACGCTTGAGTCTGCAAACTGGTTCAGGTTCACAATCAAGGTTTGATTGTCATCAATTTCGGCGTGCTCAATCAACATGCGCTTGACCGCATCAACAATACTGCGCACCTGCTGCAGGTCCTCATATCGCACGCCAATTGTTTCCTGAATTCGACGGTGCGTCATGCGCGAGGGGTTCTCCAGTGAAATGGTGCTGAAAGTGGCGTTGGGCACATACAGCGGGCGCTTGTCAAAAGTGCGTATGCGCGTGAGTCGCCAGCCGATGTGTTCGACAGTACCCTCAATATTTTTATCAGGTGAACGCACCCAGTCGCCCACCACAAAGGGGCGGTCCATGTACACGGTGAGGCCACCAAAAAAATTCGCCAGCAAATCTTTCGCAGCAAAACCCACTGCAATGCCACCCACACCACCAAACGCCAGCACACCAGAAATACTGAACCCGAGGTTTTGAAGAATCACCAAGGCAGCGGTGATGACAATGGAGGCGCGAAGCAACTTGCCGATGGCGCTGGCTGTGGTGGCGTCCAGCGGTTCTTTCACTCTATCCGGGCTTTGAAGTGCAAGCTCGAATCGCTTGGCCAAACCAAACAAGAACCAGGTAATCAACACAATCACACCCACCCTGCGAACAGGATCGATGAATTCGAATATTTCCGCATTGTTTGCGGTATGGGTAATTCTGGCGGCCCAGGAAATGCCCAGCAACCAGATCAGAATTTTCAGGGGTTTGCGGGCACTTTCCAGGAACACATCGTCCCAGGGGTTGTTCGATTTTTCAGCAAACCGACCCAGGCGGTTGAAAACCAAACCCACGGTATAGCTGACCAGGAGTGTGAGAAATACCACCATGAAAACCTGATATACCCAGGTGTTGTAAGTAAAAACACCGCTGGGTACACCCAGGTTGACAAGCCATTCTTGCAGGCTGGAAAAATTCATGACTACTTTTGTTTGAATTGAAAGGAACAGTGTAGAGAACCTGAACAGCAAAAATGCCCCCGAGGGGGCATTTTCAAGCTTTTGTAAACCGAGTTAAACAGACTATTACTTCTTGTCAGCCTTCAGATTGCCGCCGGCCTTCACATCGGCTTTCACGTCAGCTTTGGCTTTCACATCGGCAGCAGATTCAAGTTGACCCGTACGCTTGCCCACCTCGCCTTTGGCCTCGGAATGCAAGGCACCAGCTTCACTGCGCATTTCATCGCCCTGAGACTTGGCGCCTTTCACGGCCGCACTGGACTTGCCTTTCAAGTCAGCATTGGCGTTTGCGTTGGCATCGGCTTTGGCTTTGGCGTCTGCATTCAGAGAAACTCCGGGCACTTCAGCCTTTACGCCTACACCTGTGTTCACACCCAAGCCCACCGCCATGGCGGAAGCGGAAAACATCAGGGCACTGCTCAGTACGGCAAATTTCAAGGTATTTTTATTCATGGTTATAAAGTCCCCTATTGAATGTTGTTTGGGAACACAAATAACGGTTATGTTCCTTGAGTGGTTGACGGCTTTTTCCAGAACTCGCTTTTGGCTACAGCCGGATCGGGCTCGGGCCAAGCCAGGCCCATACGCTCAAGCGTACCGACCAAAATTTCGGCCACCAGCATGTTCCGGAATCCTTTGTGATCGGCGGGGATAATCCACCAGGGTGCCTGCTTGGTGCAGGTTTTTTCCAGCACCTGTTCATAGGCATTGGCATACATGCTGTAGTTTTCGCCACAGTGAAGATCTTTTTCGGTCAACTTCCAGCGCTTGTCGGGGGTTTCCCAACGTTCAATCATGCGCTGGTGTTGTTCTTCACGGGAAATATTCAGGAATATTTTCAAGACTGTGGTGCCGGTTTCAACCAGGAGACGTTCAAAGTCGTTGGCTTGGCGAATGCGTTCGTCAAGCCAGGTGGCCGATACATTGTCTTGAATAATCGGCATGATGATGCCGTCGTAATGTGAACGGTTGAAAATGACCGACTGGCCTGCGCCCGGTACGTGGGGGTGAACCCGCCACAAAAAATCATGCGCTGCTTCTTGCTCGGAGGGCTCTTTGAACGACACCATGCGCAAAGCCATGGGGTGCACTGAACGCATAATGGCTCGGGCAGCTCCGTCTTTTCCTGCGGTGTCCATGCCTTGCAAAATGACAAGCAGTTTGTGTTCGCCTTGCGCATACAGACAGGTAAGCAGGTGGTTTAACCGCTCCGACAATTGATCTACCCGCTCGTGCATGTCTTCTTTGGAAGGCATGTCGCCATAACGCGTTGGCCATTGTCGCAATCGAACTGCCTTGCCGTTGACCATGCAGGCCTGGCCTAAAATTTCCCACTGGCTCTCGGGCACCAAGGCATCGGGTAACACTTTTTCGGAGCGCTTGGTTTCCTTGCGTTTGGTGACTTTGGTTTCAGGTTTGTTGTCTGCTTTGGTCATGCTGATCCAGGTTGTGCTTGTTTTCCACGGACTTTTGAATCTCGAACCGCACTTGTTCAAATGATTGGGCACGAACCTGACCGAATCCTTTCACCTGATTAAACAGGTCAAGAAGGTGATCGGTCTGTTTGCTGTGCTGCAACATTGAAGGATTATTGTGCATCAGTTCCAACCAGGTTTCAAACCAAGTCACCAGTAAAGTCTGGTTTTTACGCTCTAAACTTCCTCTAAATGGATCAAATATCGTGTTTCGCAAGTGGCGCATACCCGCCAAAACCTTGAGTACCGGGTCAATCCAGGGACCCAGTTTTATTTTCCGCGGCCGGCTGCCGTGCCCTGCCAACCAAGTGGGGGCAAAGTGAAAATACAACTTCGCACCCGGTTCAAATTGCGCCATGGTCTGCTGTTTCCACTCGGGGTTGGTGTGCAAGCGGGCCACCTCAAACTCGTCCTTGAAGGCCAGTAATTTGAAATAGGTGCTGCACAGGCGCATCCACTGGTGATTCAAACCCTGAGAATCAAACCCGGCGCGCAAGGGCAACACCCTGGCTTTGAAGCGCTCTGCCAGTTGACTGTTTTGATACTGCGTCAATTCAACTTGATAACGCATCAGCTTCTCGTCATCACTTTCAAACTGACTGTTGGGTGCAATATTCTTTTCCAACATCTGCTCAAGCAAACCAGGCTTTGACACCGCCACACGACCCGCATCAAAGGCAAGCAGGTTTTCAGTCACCTTCACGCCATTCAATTCAATGGCTTGGCGCAGGGCAGCCAGGTGCAAGGGCAAACAACCGCGTTGCCAGGCGGCGCCCAGCAGCAGTGCATTGGCATACACGGTGTCGCCAAACAGCCTCTGGGCCAACCACTGGGCCCGAATCGGCGTGTAATGCTGCTCGGGGTTATTCAAGGCCCGTGCAATATCAGTGTGCATTTGCTCAACGGGCGCGCACCAGTCGCGCTGGGCAATAAAATCGGCTGTGGGTGGCGTGTCGGTATTCACCACCACAAATGCAGCGCTGTTCAGTAGTTCCAGTGTTTTTTCATGCGCAGACACGATCAGGTCGCCGCCGATCATCAAATCAGCCTCGCCCACGGGAATTTTGGAAGATGCCAAAGCGTTGCCCGCCGGGGCAAACTGCACATGCGAAAACACGGCACCGCCCTTTTGCGCCAACCCGGCCATGTCCAGTGCCAAAGCTTCCATACCCTGCAAATGCGCGGCCATGCCCAGCCATGCGCCAATAGTGACCACACCGGTGCCACCCACGCCATTGATCAGCACGGCATGGCGTTGAGTCAGTTCATCAGGATGAATGTGAAAATGAGGCTCAACAAGACTGGCGCAAGCTTTGGTAAGCGCGCTGTGGTGCGCTGAAGTATCGGGCTTTCGCAACTCACCGCCTTCCACCGTCACCAGGCTTGGGCAAAGCCCTTCAAGGCAGCTGTAGTCTTTGTTGCAGGTGGATTGGTTAATGGTGCGTTTGACACCCCAGGGCGTTGATACGGGCTCGATCGACAAACAATTGGAATGTTTGGAGCAGTCACCGCAGCCCTCGCACACTCGCGGGTTAATCAACACGCGCTTGGCCGGGTTCGGGAACTGCAATTGGCCCGTGGCCGGGTCGGTGCGCTTGCGCCTGCGGCGTTTTTCCGAGGCACAGGTTTGCTCATACACAAGCACTGTGGTGCCTTTGATGTCGCGCAGCAATTTTTGCACGGTGTCCATGTCCCGGCGGTGAAACACTTCAATGCCCTCGGCCTTTGGGTCGTCCGGCACATTGCGCAGGTGTGGCGCGGGGTTGTCACTGACAATTACAATTTTGGCAACGCCTTCAGCAGCCAGCTGGCGGGTTAGTTGTGGCACGGTGAGTGTGCCATCCAGATGTTGTCCGCCGGTCATGGCGACGGCATCGTTGTACAGCAACTTGTAGGTGATATTCACGCCTGCTGAAACGCTGGCCCGAATGGCCAGAATACCCGAGTGGAAATAGGTGCCATCGCCCAGGTTGGCAAACACATGTTGGGTTTGTGTAAAAGGTGCCTGCCCTATCCAGGGCACACCCTCGCCGCCCATTTGTGTATAAGTTTGAGTATTCCGATCCATCCACACGGCCATGTAATGGCACCCAATACCAGCCATGGCACGGCTGCCTTCAGGCACTTTTGTCGAGGTGTTGTGCGGGCATCCTGAACAAAAATACGGTTTACGCTCCACGGGTAAATGTGCTGAATGCCCTACCTCATGGCTGTGCTCGATCGTGGCGATGCGATTGTCAATCAAGGTTTTAATGTCGGCAGGCAACTGCACGTGCCGCAGGCGTTTGGCAATGGCCACAGCAATCAGGGCAGGATCGAGCTCGTAGTGACTGGGCAACAACCAGTTGCCTTGGGGCAAAGACCATTCCCCACCCTCGCGACCATCCTCTGAAACTCTTTCATCAAACTTGCCGTACACCTTGGGGCGTACATCCTCGCGCCAAGCGTACAGTTCCTCTTTAATCTGGTATTCCACCAACTGGCGCTTTTCTTCAATCACGAGAATTTCTTGCAAACCCTTGGCAAATTCCCTTATGCCCACCGCATCCAGCGGCCACACCATGCCTACTTTATAAACCCGCAAACCTATTTCTGCACAACGTTGCGGGTTCAAACCCAAATCATTCAAGGCCTGCAAAGTGTCCTGAAATGCTTTGCCAGTGGCTACAATGCCAAAACGCGCCGAGGGCGAATCAATCACGGTTTTGTTAATGCCATTGGCCCGGCAAAAAGCCAGCGCGGCATACAATTTGTGATCAATCAAACGGGCTTCTTGAGCCAGGGCTGTATCGGGCCAGCGAATATTCAAACCGCCCTCAGGCATGTCGAAATCAGTGGGCAACACAAACCGGTGTCGGTCGGGGTCAATATCTACAGTGGCAGAGCACTCCACCACATCGGCCACCGCCTTCATGCCAACCCATACACCGGCATAGCGACTCATCGCGTATCCGAGCACACCGAAGTCGAGAATTTCCTGCACATTGCTTGGAAACAGCACCGGAATCATGGCCGCTTTCAGCACATGGTCAGACTGGTGCGGCAAGGTGGAGCTTTTCGCGGCGTGGTCATCGCCCGCCACCAGTAACACGCCACCGTGTTTGGAGGTGCCTGCTGCATTGGCATGTTTGAACACATCAAGGCTTCGGTCCACACCCGGCCCTTTGCCATACCAAAGGCCAAAAACACCATCGACGGTTGCGCCTTGAAACAGGTTAAGTTGCTGACTGCCCCACACGGCAGTGGCGGCGAGGTCTTCATTCACACCGGCCTGAAAGTGAATGTTAGCAGGCCTCAAAAATTGTTGTGCCGCCCAAAATGCCTGGTCCACACCCCCGAGGGGTGACCCCCGATAACCCGACACGAATCCGCCAGTGTTCAAGCCATTCATGCGATCCAGCTGTGACTGAAGCAACATGAGTCGCACCAGGGCTTGCGTGCCCGTCAGGTAAATTTTTCCTTGGGAGAGGGTGTATTTGTCACTGAGCGTGACTGCGCGGTGCAGCGGGTACTGAGGGGCATTCATGACCACTTTCCTCCACGAAACGGATGCGTTTCTGCGAGTGCGAGGTGCCTTGGGTTTGCCTTGTGAGCAACACGAGGCTCTGTCTGAGTGTTACACAGAGCCCGCGAGCGTTCAAGCCCCTTGGTCGGGTTGAATTTCTTTCACATTGTCCACGTTGAACATTTCCTCTGGCCTTGGGTAACTTTTCTTGGTTTTGCGGGCTGGCAATTTTTCACCAGAAAACATTTCAACCGCAGTGCGCGCAACTTCTTTGGTATCCAGCGCAGCATAGGCAGACACAACAGCTGCGCCGGCCAAAGGCACAATTCGGGACGCGGTGCGTTTGGCCACTCGCTCAAATACCACCTGCCCAATTTGTTTGGTGACCCGAGTGGCCACATCACGGCTGCCACTGCGAGTGAAGCGGTCGATCAAATCAAGGACCGACTTACCCGATCTCTCTTCATGCTCCAAGGGAATTGATCTTTCGTACTCACGCACAGCCGTTCCCGCGACATGGCTAAACAGGCACGTCATCAAATCTTGCTCGGTCAACGGTTTTTTGTGACCAAAAGCCACAGCAATATCAGCAACCATTTGTGCCTGAATACGCCACACAATAATAAGGTCGGGCAACACGGTGAGCATGCCCAGGGGGCCCACGGGCAAAGCCAAGCTGCCTGACACTGCAGCTGCCTTCGCGCAGGCCTTCTGCGTAATTTCTTTCGAGCGTTCATAGGGACGCCTGGCCTTGCCCGGCTCTTTGGAAACGGGCACTCCACCGGTGACTAGACCGATTACGGCATGCAGGGGCCCCATTAGGGCTCTGGGTAAATTGGTCTTTTGCATGAATAATTCATCAAAGGCAAATTGTTTCTAATAGTACTAATCAACAAGTCACAGACTTGGTTTACTATCGTAACTCACAAGGAGTAATCAGTTTGGGGGTATTTCCCTAGGATTGCTGTGGTCCTTGGGGTCAAAATTGTGAATAGATGGTGCAATTCACGGTCTGATTGTGGTTTTGATCCATTTGGAGTACCCCTAATATGGGGGAATTCGATCTAGAGTTCGATGTTTTCACACAGGAGTGAATGTCATGAGCAAAGCAGCAAACAAGCAGTTGGTTTTGAAACGTAAGGAAGAAGGTGCCTCCTTGATCGAGTACGCAGTAATCGCGGCCTTGGTAGTAGCACTTGCAGTGGCTGGTTTCGCGACATTGGGTGGTGGTTTGACCACCGCATTCGAAAGCATCAGGGATACCTTGACTACACCTCCTTCATCTGGCGGTGGATCCGGCGGCTAAGCCTTTCATGGGTACTTTGAACAAGACCCCTCGAGTTGGTCCCACAAGATCCATTGGACAACGTGGTGCCCAACTCGTGGAATTGGCATTAATGCTACCAATTATCCTGACGGTTATTTTTGCAATTGTGGGATACAGCCTGTTGTTCATGGTGCAACACACGCTGAGCTCAGCCGTATCTCAGGCTGCGCGAAGCGTGGCTGTTGCAGGAAGCACAGCCGACCCGGAAGCTGCGGCAAGGCAGCTTTTGGTAAGTGCCCTACCTACCGCAATCTACCCGGCGGGCTTTAGTTTTTCAACCGACCAATTGGCCGGTGCAGCAGATTGCGGCAATGCCTTGGGCGCGGGAACCAACCCGGCCTTGAGTTGCCTGGAGTTTCGGGGGGTTTTTAACACTGCCGAGAATCCGTTTATGTCCAACATTCCTTTTTCAGACACTTTTTTTCCAGAACAACTCAGCGCCAGCGCTGTGGTTCTTTACCAGAACACCGACGCACTGTAATTTCTTCCGGGAGCCCTTCGCGACATGTCAGGAAAAACAAAAATATTCGCACTGCTGCTATTGGGAATCGGATTGATTTTCATGGTGATGGCTTTTCTATCCGGACAAAACGTGAAGAAAGTCGGAGAAGCCATCAAAACCGAACTTGAGCGTTTTCCGGTGGTGGTCAGCACAGTTGAAATCCAATTCGGCAAGCCTGTCACCCCCGAGATGCTGAAGGTGGAAAAATTTGCAATTGCACCCAGCGGTGCTTTCACCGACATTGGCGATGTAATTGGCAAAAAGCCTTTGTTCAACATTGGCAAGGGTTTGCCAGTGACGAATCAATATTTTGAATCTGGTGCCGTGGCTGCTGAAGTGCGTGAAGGTTACCGCGCCTTTGCCTTGCGCCTTGATGAAAACAACGTGGCCACAGCCAAGATCAAGGCCGGAGATTACGTTGATGTGTTCTCAATCTTCAAATCCAACAGCCGAGACATTGAAGAAACAATTTCTCGATTGATCATGCCCAAGCTGCGCGTTCTCTCGGTGGGCTCGCAACTGGTGAATGCGCCAGAAACAACGAATGCCGCCAATGACAAAGATGTCAACAATCGCCCTGTGCGCTTGAAAGCCATGATGGTGGAAGTGCCCACCGAAGATGTAAACGCGCTGGCCATTGCACAAAC
>Ga0066836_10002013_pt1 | contig 10799 bp, 8 predicted proteins | sample ETNtaG_18_FD_71568 | JGI IMG/M metagenome (GOLD analysis project Ga0066836, IMG submission 71568) | Marine microbial and viral communities from oxygen minimum zone, Eastern Pacific Ocean - ETNP201302SV91 | ecosystem: Environmental > Aquatic > Marine > Oceanic | place: Pacific Ocean: Eastern...
CCAATTCATTTTTTTAAATCAATTAAAAATAATACTGAAATAAAAAATATGAAAAAAAGCCATTTAATTGATGGTGTGGCGTTAACTAAATTTCTATTCTGGTTAAAGAAAAATTTTAAAAAGAAAAAAATTACAGAAATATCAGCACAAAAAAAATTGGAAAGTTTTAGAAAAATGAATCCCTCATATAAATTTCCAAGTTTTAATACAATCTCTGGATCAGGACCAAACAGTGCCATCATACACTACAAGGCTTCTCCCAAAACAAACAGGGTTTTAAAAAAAGGTGAGTTGTACCTGGTGGATTCGGGTGGGCAATACTCTTTTGGAACTACTGATGTAACTAGAACCGTTTCCTTAGATAATAAATCTAATTATATAAAGGAAATTTATACTCGTGTTTTAAAAGGACATATTGCCGTTTCAAATTTTAAAATTAAAAAAAGTTCAACGGGATCACAAGTTGACCTCAATGCCAGAAAATTTTTAAAAAAAATAAAATTAGATTATCCGCACGGAACTGGCCATGGTGTTGGGTATTTTTTAAATGTTCACGAAGGCCCACAGTCATTATCGAAAAATAATAAAGTAAATTTAAAGGATGGTATGATTGTGTCTAACGAGCCCGGATATTATAAAGAAGGTTCGTTTGGTATAAGAATTGAAAATCTTGTTTATATCAAAAAAAATAAATTTGAGGAATTAACTATAGCTCCAATTGAAAAAAATCTAATAAATAAAAAAATCTTAAATAAAAATGAAATAAAATGGATCAACGGTTACCACAGAAAAGTCGAAAAAAATTTGTCTAGATTTATGAATCTAAAAGAAAAAACAGATCTAGCAAAAGCCTGCTCACCTATTTAATAGGTCATACCACTTGTCTTCTGTCATCAAATTTATTTTTAAATCTTTGGCTTTCTCAATTTTTTTTTTTGTCGGTTTTGAGTTTCCGATAACAAGATAGTCTAATTTTTTAGAGACTGAGCCAAGAATTTTAGCTCCATTTTCTTCTGCTAGAGCTTTAGCTTCAGACCTACTCATTTTTTCAAACCCGCCTGTAAACATTATGTTTTTGTTACTAAGTTTCCCCTTTTTATTTGTTTTTTTAAAATCCTCTATGCTGAGAACGGATATTAAAGATTGAATAATATTAGAATTTTTTTGGTTTGAAAAAAAATCTTCTATGGATTTAACTTGCGTATCTCCGATACCGTCAAGATCATATAGGCTCTTTAAAATATCTTTTCTTTTTCTAAAATTAAATAATTCTGAAAATTTTTTATCTGTCTTGAAAAAAGCTGCTAAAATTTTTGCATTTTCTTGGCCTATATGCCTAATCCCTATTGAATAGATAAATCTATTTAAAACTATTTTTTTTGAATTATTGATAGCGTTTTGTAAATTTTTTATAGAAAGTTTTCCCCAGCCCTCTAAACCTTCTATTTTCCCATAGTTTAAACAGAAAATATCAGCTGGTGTTCTTAAAAGTTTTGAATCCCAAAAATTATCTATTACTTTTTTCCCTAAACCCTCAATATCAAACGCATCTTTTGAAACTATATGTTTTAATCTTTCCTTTGCGGTAAAGTCGCATTCGTAACCTCTGGTGCATCTCCTAACCACGTCTGTTTTTTTTGTGGTTAAACTAATTTCTTTTTTTGTAGAAAATCCACAAAGACATTTGTTTGGAAAAATAAATTTTTTGCTATTTTTGTCTCTCTTAGACTTGTCAACTGATAGAACTTGCGGTATTACGTCGCCGGCTCTTTGTATAGTTACAATGTCCCCTATCCTTACATCTTTTCTATTAATCTCATCCTCATTATGTAAAGTTGCATTAGAAACAACAACGCCACCAACTGTAACAGGATCAATTTTAGCTACTGGGGTGATAGCACCAGTCCTTCCGACTTGAATGGTTATATCTCTTATCTTGGAAGATGCCTTGACTGAAGAAAATTTATAAGCAATTGCCCATCTTGGAGAGTTAGACGTTGAACCAAGTCTCTCCTGAAAATTAAAATCATTAACCTTATGTACTATCCCGTCCACATCATAGTCCAAACTTGATCTAATGTTTTCCATATCAGAGTGGTTTTTTTCAATTTCTTCTATCGATTTGATTACTTTGCAATAAGGATTGACTGCAAAACCCCAGAGTTTTAGTTTTTTAAGTAGATCTGTTTGTTTTTTAAAAATCTGTGGTTTTATTTCTCCAGTACCATAAGCAAAAAATTTTAGAGGTATTTTTTTAGTTTTTTTATAATCTTTCTGTCTCAATGAACCCCCGGCAGCATTTCTTGGATTTGCAAATTTGTTTTTTAATCCTTCGAAATCTTTTTTTCCTATGTAAACTTCGCCTCTTACTTCAATAAGTTTTGGAGCATTAACTATTTTTTTTGGTATTTCTTTTATGGTTATCAAATTTTCGGTTATATTTTCTCCGAAAAGACCGTCACCTCTAGATAAACCATAAGCCAACTTTCCTTCCTCATATCTTAACGATGCGGATATACCGTCTATTTTTGGCTCTGATGACAACTCAATTTCGGAGGAAGTATTTAAAAAATTTTTTATTTTTTTTTTAAAATCCATCATATCTTCCTTGTCAAAAGCATTTCCGAGAGAAAGCATTTGTTTTGAGTGCTTAACTTTTTCAAATTTACCAGAAGGTTTAAATCCAACTGAGCTCTCAACCCCTTTTGAACCTTTTAAAAAAGTATAAGTTTTTTCTAAATTAATTAATTCTTTTTTAAGTTCATCAAACTCATGATCAGGTATTAAAGGATTATCTTTTTCAAAATATGACTTATTAAATCTATTAAGTTTTTTAATTTTTTCTTGATAAATTTTTGATATTTTTTTTTTGTTAGTCATCCATCAACAATATTTTTTTTATAGTCCTCTTTATAAGTCCATCGTCTTTATCTTTTTCCTTAATTGTCGACACTGAATAATCCTTGTTTAAAATCTTGTAAGACCTCTTGTACCATTCGCTCGAGTTATAGTTATATCCTAACAAAGCGGCTGTAGCTTTCGCTTCATTTTCCAAACCAATTTTGTAATATATTTCGACCAAGCGAAATAGAGCTTCTTCGACAAAAACGGTGCTGTCATAATCTTCTACAATAACTTTTAATCTGTTGATTGCTGCAATCCATTTTTCGTTTTGAATATAGTAGCGAGCAATTGATATCTCTTTTGCTGCTAACTGATTTATAACTAACTCAAGCTTAAATCTTAAATCTATTGCATAATCAGTGTCTGGGTATTTCTGCAAAAAAAATTCGATTTTTTCTTTGGATTTTAAAAGAGGCTCTATATCCTTCTTCTCATCAAGAATTTGTTCGTAGTAACTAATTGCAATTAGATAATGAGCATAATCTAAATCTTTGCTAGCCGGATAAGTCTTGGTAAATCTCTCAAGATTTAAGATTGCTTCGTCATAAAAATTTATTGAATAAAGGCAGTATCCTGCCATCAAAGCAGATTTTGCGGCCCAATCAGATTGGGGCAATAATATTTCTGCTTCGCTAAATTTTTTTGAAGCAAAAAAATAGTCTGATCTTTCAATGGCTTCCAATCCTTGTTTGTAAATCTCTATTGCTTGTTCTTTGTTTGGTAAGGATTTGTCTATTGTCTTTTTTTCAGGTGAGCCGCAAGTTGACAAAAAAATTAAACAAATAAAAAAAATAAACTTCAGCATGTCTAAATTAATAACAAAAAAAACTGCCCGGGTAAAATTAAGTTTTTGGCTAAGCGTTTACTGCAAGTCTCTTGTTAAGAGGAAGGATTTTTCTTACATTTTGCGAGGAAGATTCACTCTCAACGATATCGTAATTGCTCTTATCTGAAAAAATCTTTTTCAAAAATTCGTTTGTTAAAGCGTGACCGCCATGGATACACTCTACTGACCCAATAACTCTTGCGCCAGACAACATAAAGTCTCCGACTAAGTCAAGTATCTTATGATTTACAAATTCTTTTTTAGATCTAAGTCCGCCTTCATTAAGAATTTTGCTTCCCTGAACTACAATGGCATTATCTAATGAGCCGCCTTTTGCTAGACCAATAGATTTAATTTCTTCTATATCTTCATGTAAACAAAAAGTTCTTGCGGCATAAATGTCTTCTAAATTTTTCTCTTCAAAATTTGTGCTATTTGTTTGAGTTTGAATTAAAGGATTTTTTTTATAATCCAGGGTAAATTTAACTTCAAAGTTATTAGTTGTTGAAGTTATATTTATTAATTTACCATTTTCTTTTTTCAGTTCTACTTTTTTTTTAATTTTTACAAATTTTCTTTTACCTTCTAAGGTCTTGAGTCCACAATGTTTTATAATCTGAACAAAATCTTTTGCGGATCCATCCATTATTGGAACTTCCGGACCATTCAAATTTACAATTAAATTGTCAACGCCACAGATATAAAATGCAGCCATCAAGTGTTCTATAGTTGAAACACTTACTCCAAAATCATTTTTTATTTTTGTACATAATTTTGCTGAAGAGACGTTATTGAAATTTGCTATAACTTCATTGTTTTTTTCTAAATCAATTCTTTTAAAGGTTATTCCGGAATTGGAATTTGCTGGAACCAAGGTAACATCAACATTTGCGCCTGAATGCAGGCCTATTCCAGAGAAACTTGCCTCGCTATTTAATGTTTTTTGATTCTTGCCCCACATAGGTGACTTATACAGAAATAGAAATTTAACCTTAAGACAACTAATGTTACGAAAAGCTACAATAAAAATTATTTAAAAAAACGTGAAAAAACCACTGCAAACAATGATTTTTTTTCTTGAACATATGGAACGGCTTCTGCATGCCAACCCCTAAAAGTTAGCTCGGCCGCACCTAGCAAAGGAAGATCGTCTAAAGCAATTAATCTTAGAGCAATCTTGTCTGAATTAATATTTAAGTTCCCTGTAAATATTTCTCCAAGATTTTCCTGAAAAACTTTGTTTTCAAAAACCAAATAAACATGTGATAGCTTGTTTTTGAAATAATTTAAGTTAGAATTTTTATTAAACAAATAGTTCATCATTTCTTGAATTCTTGAATCAATAATGTCTCTAAAATGAGACAGGCTCAATTTTGTAAACTGTGACTCTTTGAAAAATTTTTGATCTATATATTTTTTTTTGTCTTCAATTTTTTTATTAAAATTTATTTCATTTAGTATTGATATCACTTCTTGATCTTTAATTGAGCAAAGTTGAGAGAGATCTCTCCGAATAGCATTTGTTCCGAACGAAAAAGTCTTAAAAAAGACTAAAGAAGAGTTTTCATAAATAGAGATTGTGCTTAGTTCGTCATCGATATTTAGCAAAAAAAAATTTTTTAAACTATCGTTTTCATTTACTAAATTTATTCCGGTTGTTAAAGGTCTACATAACAATCTGTCTACTTTTAAATCATTGTTCTCAAATAAATTTTTGATATTTTTAATATTATTTTTAGGCAAAGAAACAAAGGTCATTTGCAAGCCCAAATGATCGCCAAATATATTTAATGGAATTTTATCTCTTCTTTTCTTATCTAAATAAAAATTAGAATTTAGAATGTGAAGTATGGAATTTTTTTCTTCGTTTTTTGAAATAGAAATCTTACCTTCGTTCAATATATAGTCTAAATCTCTCTTTTCAACTTTTGCTCCATTAAGTTTTTTAAAAAAGGTTACATTTGTGGAAAACATTTCTCTTTGATTAATGATTAAATTTATACTGTCGAACACTTTGTCCAAATTTTTTTCAATCTCTTTTAAATCTCTTGCAACTGTTTCTATTGCAATATTTAAATCTGTAACAACGCCATGTTTAATTCCATTATTTTTTGATTTTTTTTTTGCAATTAGCTTATAGTTTGAATCTTCCGCTAATTGAAAAACTGCATATCGAATCTCTTGGTCGTTTATTTCGGCAAACAATTTTTTTTTTTCTTTTTCCATTATCTCATTATAAGCTGATTTTTGATTCTAAAATCAAATACTTTAAATTTTTTAAAAGCACTCTTTTCGTAAATTTCTAAAAATTTTACAATTGACTCTTTGTAATTTTCTGGGGGTAACTTTATCAATTTTTCATCTTTAAGCAAAAGATCCCATCTATTTATGTCGTAATAATTAAATTGTTTGACCAACTTTAAATCCAAACCAGTTTTTTGAAAGCTTGAATAAAAATCAGAAAATTTTTCTAAAGCACCTTCTCCGTACACTTGCGGTAAATTTCCAGATTCATAGTTGTAATCTTTTATGATTTTATTGTTTTCTAATAATAAGTATCTTTCTCCACTATCATTTAGGTAAACTCCAATTGGCAAATCTTCAATAACGGTTACTTTTATTTTTTTCGGATAAATTTTTTTAATTTTTAAATAATTAATAAAATTCATATCTTTTATGACTTCGTTGAAATCTTTTTCGCTCAGAAAAATTATATTTTTTCCTCTAATTTTATATAATCTTTTCTCTAGTTCTTCTTTGTTTGAGTTTTTTACTCCTTCAATTTGAATTTCTTCTACAAAAAAGAAGCCTGAAAAAGATTTTTTTTTATCATGATAACTATATGTGGTTAAAAAAATTAATAAAAAAAACCATAAAAAAAACTTTTTTGTCATCTGTTTAAACTTGCATCATTGATCATCCATTTAACCAATTCCACAAATGGAATTTTTACAAACCTTGCAATTTCAGGGACCAGAGAAAGATCTGTCATTCCGGGTTGTGTGTTCAGCTCTAGGATAAAAAAAGTTTCTTTATAAAATCTAAAATCGCATCTGGCTATCCCTTTGCATCCTAGAACTTTATTTGCTTTTTCCGATATTTTTAAAACTTCTTTATATTTTTTGATTGAAATTTCTGCTGGCATTATATGGTCTGTTTTTGATGACTTTGTGTATTTTGCTTTATAATCATAAAATTTTCTTTTGGGTCTTAGTTCTATAGCTCCTATTGCTTTGCCGCCCATAAGGGCAACTTGGATTTCTTGGCCGGGTATATAAGTTTCCACGATTAGACTTTTGTATTTTTTCTTCAGAACACCAAATTCTTTTTTCAAAATTTTTAAATTTTTACAAATTTTTACTCCTATGCTTGAACCTTCATCATTTGGCTTTATAACAACGGGAAAACTTATTTTATTTTTTTTAATTTTTTTAATAAAGTTAACATTGAAGTAACTTTTTTCATCCATATAAAAATAATTAGGGGTTTTGACTTTATTATTTATAAAAAGTTGCTTTGAAAGATGTTTGTTCATTGCAATCATCGAGGACACCACGCCGGAATGTGTATATGGTTTACGAAAATATTCAAAAAAACATTGGATTTTTCCGTCTTCACCGTTCTTTCCGTGAAGAGCATTAAAAATAACATCCGAATCTATATTTTTAATATTAAAAATAGATGAAAATTTTGGATCAAATTTAATCACTTTGTGGCCAATTTTTTTAATAGCCTTTATGCAGGATCTTGCGGTTTTTAAACTTATCTCTCTCTCTTTAGATGTCCCTCCTTGAATAACGATAATTTTTTTTTTTGACATTATTATTTCTTTCCTATTATTTTTATCTCTAGCTCTAACTCTATACCTGTCTTCTTAAAAACCTTATCTTTTACTTGGTGAATTAAACTTTCAATATCAGAAGAGCTTGCGTTACCGTTATTTAAAAAAAAATTGTTATGTTTTTGTGAGATGCTCGCTCCACCCATTTTTAGATCTGAACATTTTGATAATTTAATCAACTCCCAGGCCTTCTGGTTTGCTGGATTTTTAAAGGTGCTACCACACGTTTTAACCCTGGTTGGCTGACTTTCTTTTTTTTTATTAATTAAATTTGTTTGCCTTTCAAAAATTTTTTTCTTATTTGATATTTTTCCCTTAAAAACTGCACTCAAAATTATTAAATTCTCTTTTAGATTGTTGCCTCTATAAAAAAATTTTATTTGATCTTTGTTAAAAGATTCTATTTCTCCTTTAAAGTTTATGGCTTTCAGGGACGAAAATATTTTAGACACATCTTCTCCGTAACACCCGCCGTTCATAACAATGGCGCCGCCAATGCTACCTGGTATACAGGAAAGGAATTCAAATCCTGATAGTGAGTTTTCTGTTGCAAAATCTGAGAGTTTTCTATCCATTGTGGCTGCTCCAACTTCGATTTCATCTTCCTTTATTAGCTTTGTGTATGAAAAGTTATTTCCCAATTTTATTACGATACCATCAAAACCACCATCTCTGAAAAGAGTATTTGAACCTGCGCCCAGAATGTGAATTTTATGATTCTTTTTTTTATTATCTTTTAAAAATCTCTTTAATTCATCAATTGACTGTAGTTTAAAAAGTATTTTTGCAGGCCCTCCTAGATTGAACCAATTATACTTAGATAACTTTTCGTTTTCGTAGATAGTTTTCATTTTACAAAGTTATTTCTCTCATCCATTTTGTTATAGATCCTGCTCCCATACCTATTATTAATTCATCTTTTAATAAATTCTTCTTAAAAAATTTATTTAAGTCTTCTTGATCCTTAATCAATATAACCTGAAGATCTGAATTTTTAGCTATTAGTTTGGCAAATTCTTCTTGGTTATAATTTTTATTAATTTTTTCTCCGGCAGGATAAACTGGGCACAACAGTAATTTCTCAGAAGATTTAAATGAAAATGAAAATTCTTTTTTTAATAATTTTACTCTTGAGTACCTATGTGGTTGAAAAACAGATATTATTTTTCTTTTTGGATTTGCTTTTTTTAAGCTTTCCAAAACAGATTTTATCTCTGTAGGATGATGAGCATAATCGTCGAAAAAATCATTTCCCTTAAATTTTAATACTTTTGTCATACGTCTTTGAATTCCAGCAAATTCTTTTAATGATTTTTTTATAATTTTTAAATCAATACCTATATAAGAACATAGGGCTATAGCTGCTACGGAATTTAAAATATTGTGTGATCCGATTAAATTAACTTTAATTTTTCTTATGATTTTTTTCTTAAATAGCGGGTTTAAAATTTTTAAATCAAAAACTGAGTAATTTTTTTTATAGTTTGTATTTAATATTTGATAATTAGCTTTTTTGTTAAATCCATATGTCAAAAAATTTCTATTTTTTAATTTGTAAACAATTTTTTTTAATTCCTGATTATCTGTGCAAACAAAGCTTTTTCCAAAAGTAGGTGTTTTATTTATAAAGTTTTTAAAAGCTTTCTTTAGATTGTTAAAGTTTTTATAAAAATCTAAGTGTTCTTGATCAATATTTGTAACTACAGAATAATTAATTGGCAAATTTAAAAAGCTACCGTCGGACTCATCTGCCTCCAATACAGACCAATCACCTTTCCCTAGCTTAGCATTTCCCCCTAAAGAATTAACAACGCCTCCGTTAACAATGGTTGGGTCTAGTTTTGCTTCGGAAAGGATCTTGGCAATTAATGATGTTGTAGTCGTTTTTCCATGTGATCCTGTAACAACAATATTTTTTTTTAAGGAAACTACATGACCCAACATTTCTGCTCTTTTAAAAATTTTAATTTTTCTTTTTTTTGCAGCAATTATCTCTGGATTGTTATTTTTTATTGCGGAAGATTTAACAATAATGGTGATGTCTTTGAGATTTTCTTTGTTATGTCTGGAAAAAACTTTAATTCTAATTTTTTTACACCTCTCCACATTCTTGTTGTTTGATAAATCACTTCCTTGTACGTCAAATCCCATTCTTTGCATTACCTGAGCCAAACCACTCATGCCTATTCCGCCAATTCCTATAAAATGAATTTTTTCTTTTAAACCTATTCTAATTTTTTTCATTTAAAAATTTCTCAATAAATTTACTAACCTTCAAAAGTGAATCTTTGTCAGAGTGCTCTCTCATTTTGCTTTTTAATAAAAGCAACTTTTCTCTATTGTTATTTAAATCTTCTAAAATTTCAAATAATTTAGAAAAAATAAATTTTTCTTCTAGTAAAAAACAATAACCTTTTTTTTGAAAATTTAGTGCATTTTTAAGTTGATGATCGTCAGCTGAAGAAGGCAAAGGTATAGCAATAAAAGGTATCCTTAAATTAATGAGTTCTGCAATGGATGATGCGCCGGATCTAGTAATTGCTAAATCGGAAATTTGATAATGATCTGACAGCTTTTCGGAAAAAGAAAACAATTTAAAACTTATTTTGTGTTTATCGTATATTTCTTCTATTTCTTTTATCTGTTTTTCTAAACACTGTTGATAGATTTTTAATTTGATGTTTTTTTTACAGCATTGAACAATTATTTTTGGAATTTTTTCTCCAAAAACTTTAGCTGACTGACTGCCACCCATGATAAGAATCGACAATTCTTCGTTCTCTTTTTTATCGTGATTTTTTTCTAATTCAAAAATTTCTTTTCTAAGCAAATATCCCGAAACAAATATTTTATCTTCATATTTTTTTTTTATTCCATAGGTATTTTTTGTTGAAATTAATATTTTCCTTGCCAATGGCAAAAGTGCTCTATTAGCTCTTCCTAAAACTAAGTTGTTTTCATAAATAATTATGGGTATTTTTAATAAATAAGAAGCCACACATACGGGAAAGGAAGAATATCCGCCCATACCAAAAACTATTTCTGGTTTAATTTTTTTTAAATAAAAAAAAGAATAGATAATAGAAAAAATTATCTTATTTAAGTTTAATATTGTTTTAAACAAATTTTTTTGAAAAATTGTACCTGTATCAATTACTCTAATATTTTTTTTATTTTTAAAGTATTTTAATCCTCTTTTGTCAGAAAAGATTTCGACCTCAAAGTTTT
>Ga0066836_10002014_pt1 | contig 10794 bp, 12 predicted proteins | sample ETNtaG_18_FD_71568 | JGI IMG/M metagenome (GOLD analysis project Ga0066836, IMG submission 71568) | Marine microbial and viral communities from oxygen minimum zone, Eastern Pacific Ocean - ETNP201302SV91 | ecosystem: Environmental > Aquatic > Marine > Oceanic | place: Pacific Ocean: Eastern...
CAGAGAAGCCGAGGAAAGGGCCAAGCGAGAAGCGGCTGAAAAGGCCCAATCCACACCTCCTGCACCAGCGGCCAAGAAAGCCGAGAAGCCCGCCAAAAAACCCGCCGAGAAGAAAACCAAGAAATCATCAGATGATGGACCGATGGCCATTGAAGATGAAGAAGACGACGACCTCTTTTGAGGCCCTCATTTGCCACCCGAAAGTGTTGATAATGCAAGGCCGGTGGCCGTGTTCCCACGCGGTGGTAACTCAGCTGGGAGAGTGCCAGACTGAAGATCTGGAAGTCGCCGGTTCAAGCCCGGCCCACCGCACCATTATTCCGTCTAACAACGGTATATGCAATCCCCAATAGTGATAGAATGATGATTGGGAAAATGATGTAACCACCAACGAAAAAGAAATACTCACCAAGTTCCCCTCCACTCCACAAAGAAGCTTCTTCTGTTATATTGGTGTCATTCCTTTTTGCCGTGAACTCGTCAATCGCAATGTTCATTGTGATTTGTTTTGTACTACAGGTGATACACTGAATACCATTTGCCGAATCGACACGGTAGGATAACGTCACGGATCGATTTTGTGGTTCCATACTAGCATCACCTCTGAAACTAACCCAAAAATCAGTTGAACCACCCCCATTAACTGTAATTTCGTGAGGTGAAAAATAGGCCAACCCTCCTGCATTAATTTGGATGGTAACCTCTTCAACAAATATTGTTGGATTTTCTGCCCGACATTCGGTAATTGTGGTGCGGTCAGACTGTGGACTCACATCGAGTTCCATTTCAGTAGGCGTACATGTGATGTCAACATCGGGTAGAATTTGAGCCTCGGCAGGTGGTGTATACTGCAGAATTGCAGTCAATAAGAGCAGTGTGAAAAAATACGCTGCTCGTCGCATGTTTTTTCGATTTCCCCTCTGCCTGATTAACTTTAACAAATCAATTTGCACTTTCAAGTGTTTCTTTTTGGATTGAGTACAAACTTTCCAACCCCTTCTCAGCCATGTCCATGAGCGCATCCATCTGTGCGCGTGAATAGGTGGATTCTTCTCCCGTTCCCTGAACCTCGACCAGCATACCATCACTGGTGCCGATGACATTCATGTCCACGTCTGCATTGGAATCTAAGATGTAGTCGAGATCGAGATAGACATCATCACCAATCAATCCAACACTGATTGCTGCAACATCGACTGGTAATACAGCAGCTTCGTGAGCCGTCTTTTCCTCTGAACTCAATTCACGAGGGTTCCAATCGCGCCCTGCATCAGCGGGTTTGCGATCAGCGGTCGGCAAACACAAACCTTGTTCGATGAGTCTGCGGACACCTAGTCGAAGTGCGATGGTCGCCGCTGTAATCGAAGCACATCGTGTCCCTCCATCAGCATTTAGAACATCACAATCCACAGTCAAGCTGTGCGGTCCGAGTTCCTCTAGGTCAATCCCCGCTCGAAGACAGCGCGCGATGAGCCGTTCGATTTCGTAGGTTCGACCCTTTGCTCCTCTCCGTTCTCGTTGGAATCGAGAATCTGTAGAGCCAGGCAATAGACAGTATTCCGCATTGACCCAACCTTTTGTGGCATCACGTGGGAACCAACGAGGGAGATTCCTCGCGCGCGTACAACATGCGAGTATGACGGTGTCACCCTGCTTGTAGAGGACGCTGGCTAGAGCGTTTGGTGTGAAGTTGAGTTCAACCTCAACATCACGCATTTCATCCTTTTCGCGAGTGAGTTCTAAATCGGTATCCTTGAACTTGGCCATGCACCGCCGACTCTGGTCTCATTCTTCAACCGCGCGGCTGTTATACGAGTCTTCAAATACTGCAATAATAACTGATTATCATGAGCGACAATGGTGCACGGGAAGTCATCCTTTCCTATTTGACCACGTTTGGGATCAAAGCGGGCATGCGTACGGCAAGTCGGAATGAGGTTAGAGATTGGTGTTTTCTAAATCAACACAGATATGGTGTAAATGTGGGGGCTGAGACTTACAAAATGCAGATGACGAAGATGATTATAGGTACTGCAAAAAATGTCAAAGAGGGTCACAGTGAAGGGTTCGACAATGTATTCGACCGCTCATCAAAAGGTAAAACATACCTTGTTGTAGCAAAACTTTCCTATTGATTTCAATATTCATCTGCGGGCGTGAGGGGGTCTCCAAGCAGCCCAAGGTCCCTCGGTCGTCTCGATGTAAGGTCCGCCAATGAGATCCACACAATAGGGGACTGCGGGCCATATTTCATCGATAATCTCTCGAATTGAACGTGGACTCCCAGGCAAATTAAGGATGATAGATTGACCCCGAATACCTGCGGTTTGGCGACTGAGGACAGCTGTGGGCACGTGACGCAAAGAAATGCTCCTCATTTGTTCACCGAAACCAGGCAACATGCGTTCGCAAACGAATTCCGTCGCATCTGGGGTCACGTCGCGAGGTGCAGGCCCCGTCCCTCCAGTGGTGATGATGACTGAACAGCCCATCTCACACAGGTCGATCAAGGTAGACGCAATTACCCCCTTCACATCAGGAACGATGTGCCGTTCAATGTTGAAGGGATTGGAAATGGCCAAAGAAAGGAATTCTTCGATGGCCGGACCAGACAAATCTTCGTAGGCGCCGGATGATGCCCTGTCCGAGGCTGTAAGTACACCAAATGTCACGGGGTCCATGCTGGGTCGAAGCCGTGGGTGATAAGAAGACTACTCTTCCTCTGCAAGGAATCCTGCACGTGCTGCAGCCCTCCTTTCCTTCCTTTCGTCTCGCGGGATTGGGGACCTTGATTCGATGTCACGGGCCTTATTTCCCCCTGGCATTTTTCCGGTCAATACGCTGGCCTTGGCATCATGAAATTCGGTCGCGGTAAGCCATCCATCTCTTCGCATATCTGCGAGTCGTTCCAAGCGTTCAATCATCTCGTTTGTATCTGCTGAGGATTGTTCACCACCGTTTCTGCCTTTCCGGCCCTTTGACCAGATCAGTTGCGAGAGTGTTGCCGTCAACAATCCATACAGGGCAATACCTGTGAACATTAGGAAAATCGCGACAGCCCTTCCGCCGTTGGTGACTGGTGCATAGTCTCCGTAACCGACTGTAGTCGCCGTCGTAATCGCCCACCACATGGCTTCTGGTAACGTATCGATACACGTGTCTCCACACACTGCCTCCGATGCGTGCTGCTCGAATAGATAGGCGATGAACCCTCCAGCAAATCCGATTGCAGTGACGACGAAGATGAGGTGCTGGATTTGGCGTTGAACGGGCGATTCTTCACTTGTTTCCTGTAACCCAAGGAGATTCGTCGCCAGTGAATACACCTTGGTCAAATGAACCATTCTCAATAGGACGACGACACCAATCTGTGGAAAAGCGGCCAATATCACCGGTGTCAAACCGAGCATACCCCAACTCTGAGCCCGCCACCACTCGGAGCGATCTTCGGTCAAGGAGAGATCCTTTGCGAGTTTAGCGACAAAGAATCCAACCAATGCGAGGTCAAGGATTGCCAAAATCCAGAACAATGTTGGATTTGTATTGACCAAATCCTCTTGGATGACGAAAATCACAATGCCAATCGAAACCAAAGAGAAGATGAGTTCGAGATTCTCAACACGAATCCAGTTCGACCACCAGAAGGTCTTGTCATCGACGACAACATCCTCCTCGGTCATGGAGGTCCCAGCGTTGAAGTGGAGTTCTTGAGTGTTCGGTGCGCCCTAAGGGGCGCAGCCCCGATTCATCATGTCTCAAGCGTCGTCGAGGGATTCCTCATCGTCCACAGATTCTTCTTCGGGGTCGTCCGCATCCAATTCACTCTGGGCTCGCTTCCATTTCCCTTCAGAACACAGGACAATGTTGGCGATTGGATCACCTGCACGAATCAATGGGTTTAGTGCCAATCCAACGATGACCCCTGTTCTCGGACTTTCGATACTGTGGGTTTGTTCTCCGAGTGGATCGGTCACAAGTGCAATCTCCTGCCCCTTTTTGACATGGTCACCGGCATTGACGAGACTGTAGAGAAGCCCCCCTGCCTCGGCCCTTGCCCACTTTGATCGTCGAACGAGTAATCGGACAGCTGGCAATCGAACCTCTCTCTCAATCATGCCGAGGTGTCCCATGACGTTGAGAACACCTTCAATTCCGGCGTGAACCGCATCCATTTCAAATCGATGAGCGGTGCCTGCTTCCAACAAAATGGTGGGGGTTCCCTCACTGGTAGCAGTTCTTCGGAGCGACCCCTTCGGTCCCTTGGAATGCAAGATAATTTGGGTCCCAAAGGCGCGAGCCAATTCCATACACTCCTTGCGGTCAAAGTTCGCACGAACATGGGGGAGGTTTGTTCTTGAATGAGGTGCAGAGTGTAAATCGATTAGGTAATCGGCGCGTTTGACTACAGATTGGAACAACGCGTATGCAATCCTCTGAGATTGGTTGCCTTGTTTTTTCCCTGGAAAGAGTCGATTGATATCCTTGTTATCAGGGGCACCTCTTTGTTCCAAGAGCATACCTTCGATATTGACAACGGGGACACAGATGACGGTCCCAGCCAATTCCTCGCGCGAGATTCGATCATCATCCGTTCCCGCGATATGGTCGTCACCATGGATGAGGTGATGCGCCACTGAAACCCCATTCAACTCATCTCCGTGGATGCCGGCAGTCAATGCCAAAACGGGTCCGGGGCGAGTGCCGTGAATGATGTAAACCGGCATACTGCGCGTATTACCTGCGGGGCCATCACCGAGGTTAAGCGATACTTCTTTGCCCGTTCCAGGAGCAATTTCAGTCCCCTCAAAATGAAAGGATTTCATGTCGGCCACGCTACGCCCACATTCTCATTTGATAACAATCCCTGCCCTGCTTGCGATTCCATACAACAGTGATATGCGAGAGTTCAAGAACCCCCGTAACCCGGTGATGTTTCCTGGAGGTAATGGAGTGCCACGTCTTCCCCAAACAGCACGACCGACCATTGTTCTCTGCCCTGGCTGTTTCTCAGCCCAAGCAGGACATGCTCGTGCGGACGCGGTCTTCTGACCCTCCCAGGAGTAATTCGAAATGTCTAACCCAGAAGAATTTGAAGAAGAGATCCGTGCGGTCAAAGAAGCCGTACCAGATGCAGAAGAATCAGCGATTGCAGGTGAATTCACCCGTTATAGAGATGAATTCCTCGTGCCACCAAAACACGCCCTCCGTAGTGTCATAGAACACTTCCAAAAGGAAGCAGGGATGGAAGTAAATGCTCCGAAATCCACATCTTCCAGGCCTGCAGCTAAATCGGTTGAGAGATTCACAGATTTATCATCGGATGACAAAAATGTCACCATCGAGGTTGAAGTTGTGACATATGTTCCTAGAATGACGATGGTTCGAGGTGAAGAGAAACAGACAGCCTTTGGTTGGATTGAAGACAACCCTTGGGAAGAAGGTGGAATTCGTACCCGTTGGGATTTCAAGGACTGGGGCAATCATGCCGAAAGTCTCGGCCCAGGCAGTGTTGTGCGCCTAGAGGGTGTATCTGTCAATGAGTGGAATGGAAAGCGTTCCCTCAACATCAATCAAACCAGTCGAGTCGCAGTCCTGCGCGGTAGCGAACGAAAGGTCGTGGCCGCTCCGTCCGAGCCCACCTCCATCGAGCGCGTATTGGGCATGGATGGATTCGCAACAGTTGTTGCACGAGTGATTTCCACGCGCCCGATGACCGTCAACAAAAAGGATGGAAGCGGAACCCTAGACATGGTCAAAGGCCGTCTTGCAGATGACACCGGCACCATCGGGTTCGCTTGTTTTGGAGAATTTGAGCACCCGGTTGGAACACTGCTGAAAATTGAGGGTGCCGCCATTCGAAGATTCCGAAATACACCTGAACTGAACATTGGTGATCGAACCAAAGTCGAAATTTATCATGACAGTGGTTTTGCCACTTTAGACGATCTTGAAGCCTCTTCAGTAATGCAAATTGGACAACTCCGAGATGGCTCTAGCGATGTGGGTATCACCGTTCAACTGACCTCATGGGGTAGTCGAAGTTTTACTGGGCAAGATGGTGCAGAAAAGACCGTTTGGGGTGGTGATGCTGTTGACCCAACAGGAACCTGTAGGTTGACCGCATGGACAGAATTACCGATTGATGAGGGTTCCCTTCCCCTCGCATTGAAACTAAGCAATGTCCGTGTTCGTTCGTGGCAAGGAACGCCTGATTTGACCGTTGATCGCAGCGAGCAGGCAGAAGTTCTAGACGCAATTCCATGGGAAGCAATCGATGCGAGCAAGCATTCAGTAGAGGTTGATTTCACCGAGCTTCTATCCGGCGGTTCACGCAGTGGTGTTACCAGTACTGCAACCGTCATCTCAGTCGCTCCGGGTTCAGGAATTATCCACAGATGTCCCGAATGCAAGAAGGCCATGCGCGATGGTGCTTGCAGAGAACACGGTCCACAGGAAGGGGTAGAGGATTTGCGACTGCGAATCATACTCGATGATGGTGTGTCCAATGGAGCCTTAATCTTGGGCCGAGATAGTGCTGAAGCATTCCTGGGTCAAACGATGGCTGAAGTTCGAGAAGCAACCCAAGTCGATGGTGGTGATGCATTCTTAGCGGAGTTGAGAAGTCGAATGCTCGGACAAAAACACACGTTTACTGGACGAGCAATAATCGATGCTCAGGGAGCATTGTTGATGGCAGATCTCTTCGTATTGGGTGAGTCGGATTTAGCAGAATCTGCCAATGAAGTTCGAGAGCGCTGGGGGGTGTTCGCATGATGAGTGGACAGCAGCGCAGTCGTCGTCAGACAGCCATCCGCTTGTTCGCCCGTGAGTTCTATGAATCCAGTTTGCCAGATGGTGGGCAAGGTGAATATGATCCGCGTTTCATCGTTACGAAGTTGGGTGCACGTGTCAATCGAATGTTTGTTTGTGGTGTCGTCGAACGCCTAGAGCGTAGAGATACAGAGCGTGGACCCATGTTCAGTGGTGCAGTTCGCGATCCTACCGGGTTGCATCTGTGGAGTGTTGGTTCATTCCGGCCCGAATTGCATATCGAGATGGAAGAATTGGTTGCACGCTTTGAAGGCGGAGATCGCTTCTTGATGGCTTGCATCGGTAAATCCAATCACTATACTACTGAAGACGGGGGATTCCGATGTCGAATGCAAATGGAGGGTTATTCCATTATCAACCGAGATGTGTATGCATCTTGGCTAATCGAAACCGCTGATCAAACGATGCGTCGAATAGATGCTCTTGGCAAGGCTCAATCCGCCGAAACTACAGATGCAAACGCATTGCGTGATGCGGGGGTACCAAAGGACCTCATTGAGGGCCTCGGTTTGGCTTTGAACCACTATGGAGAATGGGATTCAGAGGGATACAAGGTAGGTGTCCTTCAGGCACTCAGTGCTGCAGAAGGTCGTGTCGTATCCTTTGAGGAACATGAGGCGGAATCACCATCTGAAAATGATGGTGAAAACAAGGGAGAGCCAGAGGTAGAGGCAAGCGAAGAATCCACCGAATCACCAGCTCCCTCTACAGACGGTTTAGAAATTGAATCAGTGGTTCTTGAAATCGTTGCTCAACATGCAGGGGATGAAGGAATCGACTATGATTCAATCATGAAGCATTGCGCGCAACGCGGTCTTACAGATGAAGATCTGATTGAAGATACCCTCTATGCCCTCAGGGATGATAAATGCGAAATCATGGAACCGCGTTTTGGTTGGTTCAAAACATTGTGAGAGCCGTCCCATAGGGACGGTTCTCCCCCGCTACTTTGAAGGTCGTTCTGTGGTGGTGCCCCCTTGAGGCGCAACCATGGCACAAGCGGGTACAGTGTTTCTCCGAGGACTGGATGGCGACTGGCTTCAGTTTGATAATTGCCATATTTCAGTAAATATTCGCCGCCGAATTACTCGAGAAGTAAAGCGTGGCGGCGAGGGCGATGACCTCGTCGACGAAGGCGCTGAGTCGGCCGTTTACACCCTGAAAGGACATCTCGGAATTGCTGGATACAGAGAGGTACTAAACATATTCCGTAGTGCTGAAGTTTGGCTTCTAGATCCATTCACAGAAACCGAGATCAAAGTGGCCTTCCACAGGTTGGAATACGATGGAGATGATGGCGCATATTCCTTTGAATTGATTGAGGATGTGATTTAGGCATGGCAACCGATGCTGAAGAATCTGCGGATCTCCTCTACGCGATGCGGGCGGTCATGGTTTTACTCGGCTCGGGAATCGGACTTGAGGCGGCCATGCAAATGATTGGGCGCGGTGGTTATGGTGTCATTTCAAAGGATTTTAGAGAAGCGATTTCCAATTTACAACGCGGCTCACAGTTGGAAAAAGAATTCTCAAGATTGAGCTCCAAAGCCAGTAGTAAGGCATATTCTCGATTTCTCAACACATTGAGGACCAATGTGACCAGTGATACCGATTTGGTTCGAGCCTTGTCACAACAATCCGACCGCGAAGAAGAAGAGCGGAACGACAAGCTGGCAGCATATATCGAGAAATTGTCAGGTATGCCGACAATTTTGCTGACCTTTGGCATTCTCTCCCCAATCATCTTTGGAATTGCAGCGATGATTCCTGTAATCGCCCCTGGCCTGATGTCCAGCGGAATCCCTGGCATGTCTTCTCTTGCCGCAGCCGCCTCCTGTTTTGGACCCGCGTTATTCATGACATTGCTCGTGATGATGCTCTTTGGTTACAAGGCCCATTCAAGTGACCCGGGGGTGATTTGATGCAGATGCTCTGGAGCCTCTATGATTTATTCAGCGAAAGCATATTTCTCGTTCTAATCCTCCCGATTATGCTACCTTGTTTGGCTGGTGCAATTCCCGGATTCCTTGAACGCCGCCGCCGCCGCCAATTGGAAGAAGCTCTACCTGAGGTCCTTGAGTCAATTTCAACCAGCATCGGGGCGGGGTTGGGACTCCAACAGGCTTTGACCGAAATTTCACGAAGCCGTCAAGATGAAACAGGAAAATTGCTAACGCAGGCCATCGATCGTTCCCGTTCAACATCTTTTGACGCCGCCCTCGCAGAATATGCAATCAACAGCCGGAGCATCCTCATCCAGCGTGTCGTAAATTTACTTTCAACCGCGATCGAGCAGGATGCCCCACTCGGCGAGGTCACCAATTCGATGTCCATCGAATATGATCGTTTGAACAAACTCATCAATGTCAGGGAAAAAGAGATGTCTGGGCAATCTTTCTTGCTTCTGATGTTGATGTGCCTACTACTTCCAGGCGTCATGGGTTTCATGTTCGCAGTTTTCGGGCTCGCTGCTGCCGGGGCCTATTGGGGTCACATTCACGGTGTGATGATGCCCTATCTCATGGCTTCGGCCGCTCTCAGTGTCGTCATTTCTGGTCGGATGCTTGGACGAACCAAGCAGGCACTGTGGTGGATCCCATTTTGGTCCACAATCTCTGCTCTGCTATACATCGGCCTGTTTCAAGCGATCCAGAGTGGAATGGCGTGAGGTGAAAAAAAATGTCAGAATCAGTACTTGCACGATATGGACCTGTGACGGTTTACATGGAACCTGGACACCCCAGTCCAATGTATCATTACGATGGACAGGCTACCGACAACCCCTATGGGGAATTGGCGATTTTGCTAGAAGATGACCAACTTGAGGAGGTCATGTACAATGGTGGGGCACAATGTGTGAAGGTTGCTCACCGTGATTTCGGCATTTGTCGAACAAATGTTTGGATGAATGATGATGAAGGGATTCAAGTTGCAAAGAACATCGCTGCATTCACCAACGTCCCACTTGGGAATGGTCCCGGTCTTGTTCCAATCTTTGATGGTCGATTGCCCGATGGCTCACGTGTCAATGGAACACTGCCACCCATTTCACCCGATGGACCTACTCTCACCATTCGAAAGTTCCGAGAAGATCCAATTACCATCATTGACCTGATGAGTTGGGGTACAATCAACAGTCGATTGGCGGCGATGATGTGGGTGTGGGTCGAGGGCCTGAATGCTCGCCCAGCCAACTTTGTAATCGCCGGAGGAACAGGTTCTGGTAAGACGACCACTCTCAATTGTCTGGGCATGTTTATCCCTTGGGACAAGCGTCTGCTCACGGTTGAGGATACGGCTGAATTGCAGGTTTACCACGACCATTGGCTGCGTATGGAAACCCGCCAAGAACGACCTGATGGGACCTCTTCAGTAACAATGGATGATTGCTTGAAGTCGAGTTTGCGTATGCGCCCGGACAGAATCATCGTCGGTGAAGTTCGTGGCCCAGAAGCTGCAACCTTGCTAACTGCAATGAATACAGGACACGATGGTTCCTGTGGCAGCCTTCACTCCAACACCGCTTCCGAGACGGTCACACGTCTCACAAGTGCTCCGATGAATGTCCCCCCAATCATGCTTACAGGGTTGGATCTCATCATTATGCAAAGCCGGGTCCACAAGGGTGGAAAAACACTCCGTAGAATCACTGAGGTCGCTGAGATTGCAGGTATGGAAGGTGACAAACCCCGGCTGAATCCAATTTGGAAATATGACCCTGCCAGTGATTCAATTGTCGAAACCGGTGTCCCCAGTAAATTTAGAGAGACACTGTGCGCCTCTGCCGGAATCCGAGCATCCGATTTTGAGGCTGCCATTCAGATGCGTGAACAGATTCTTCGTGATCTACAATCCCAAGGTGTACGCAGTATTGAGCAAGTCACCAAGGTATTCCAGTCATACTATTCAGCAAACCGCTGATTATTCACTTGCTTCGGCATCGAAGCCACGCGAAAGGCGACC
>Ga0066836_10002015_pt1 | contig 10789 bp, 9 predicted proteins | sample ETNtaG_18_FD_71568 | JGI IMG/M metagenome (GOLD analysis project Ga0066836, IMG submission 71568) | Marine microbial and viral communities from oxygen minimum zone, Eastern Pacific Ocean - ETNP201302SV91 | ecosystem: Environmental > Aquatic > Marine > Oceanic | place: Pacific Ocean: Eastern...
AAATATAATGGGGAAGAAGTTGATGTTGCTGTAATTGGTTCTGGGGCTGGTGGAGGTGTCGCAGCTGGAATAATAAGTAGTTCTGGAAGAAAAGTTGCTATTTTTGAAAAATCAAAAGAATTAATTGAATCTAAATCTTCTGTTTCTGAAGGGGATGCCTATTCAGAACTTTATGAATCAAGCGGTCTAGCTCAAGCGAGAGGTTCTGGAGCTCTCCTTTTAGCTGGGTCAACTCTTGGTGGTGGAACAACCATTAACTGGACTACATCATTCGAACCTCCTAAAAAAGTAAGGGAACAGTGGGATAAAATAGCAAAAATAGAAAATATATTTACTTCAAATGAATTTTCTTACAGTATTCAGGAAGTTCTAAGTCGAATAAATGTAAATAACAACTCGAATGTAATCCCATTAAAAGAAAAAAAACTTAAAGAAGGTCTGGAATCTCTGAACATTTCTACAAAATCAATGCCAAGAAATGTTAAAGGATGTGATGGAAATGACTGCGGTTTCTGTGGTTTTGGGTGTATTAACGAGACAAAACAATCAACAAAAAATACCTGGATCGAAGATGCAAAAAATAATGGTTCAGATATATATACTGATGTATTTGTAGATTCACTTAATATCACTAAAGACAGAGCTACATCAATAAATATATTTCGAAATAATAGAAAAGAAACTGTAGAGGTTAACGATGTAATTCTTTCTTCGGGTGCCTTGAATACCCCAAATATACTGAGAAAAAGTGGTTATAGAAATAAGCATCTTGGTAATAATCTAAAATTACATCCTGTGTCCGGCGTAATAGCAGAATTTAATGAAGTGCAGAACCCTTGGTTAGGTAGTATGCAGGGGATTTATTCTGATGACTTCTTGTATCGTAGAGATAATTATGGATATATTATTGAAGGCCTACCACTTCATCCAGGTTTATTTATACCCTTCTTCTCTTCTGTTTTCAGCTTAGACAAATATGAATTCTTCAATTCTTATCCAAACTGGACAGGAGCTATAGCCCTTACTTCAGATTCTGGGGGAGGTAAGGTCAGGTACAACAACAAAGGTCCCGTTTGGCATTATAAACTAAATCGATTTGATAATGAAAATCTATTACATGGATTAGGGAACATCTGTAGGGCTTATGAGGTAGCTGGGGCAAAAAAGATTGTTGTATCCTCCTCTCCGAATCTTCTCTGGAGTCGAGACTCAAATATTTCATTTAATAGTTTTATAGAGAAAATAAATAACATAAGTTACAAACCATACAACCTTGGAATAGGGTCAGCACACCAAATGGGTTCTGCGCGGATAGGTGTTGACAAAGAAACTGGGGTTTGTGATGAGAATGGGAAAGTGCACGGGTTAGAAAATGTATATATAATGGATAGCTCTACTTTTCCTAGATGCTCTGGGGTAAACCCAATGGTATCAATCGAATCAATTTCTCATTATCTGAGTACAAAATTCATTAAGCAGCTTTAGGGATACTGACTTTCTGGTTTATATTCATATTTTTCATCAGATGTCTCTTTAGATTGTTGAAAGTGTTCAGAAGCTCGCTCTCCTAAATCAATAAACATAGCCTTTGTCTCAGTATGGATAAATCCATCATCATGAATAATTGATTCAGCATAGATTTTTTTCCCATCTATCTTTGAAATCCAAGCTTCAATAGAAAATTCTTTATCTATTTGAACAGGAGAAACATAATTTACTTCTAACTTTGCAGTAACACAAGCACGTTGATGTATAGCTGCAGCATACCCCATAAGGTCATCAACAGCAGCGGATAATATTCCACCATGAACTACCCCCGGGCCTCCTTGAAACTGTTTATCAAAGGTGTAATTAGTAACCACTTTTGAGTTATTGAAAAATGCTTTCATTTTCATTCCATTTTTATTTTGACTACCGCTAACAAAAGTATCGGGGTACCAATAAGATAACTCCATATTGTTCTCCCAGATACTATCTTTGCCTACTTCAACTATATTTCCGGAAATGTAACTATATTTCAATTTAATTCCCTATAACTAAGAACTTCTCAGACTCTAAGCTGTGCCTGAACAGATGCATTTGTTATATCTGACCTAGTACGCTCAATAATAGATCTTGCATTATCAGATAGTCTTCTTAAACCACCTGTCATTCCATCTGGGTAGTCTAGTTCACTTAAAATATCCATACCTAGCTCCATAATTGATAAGTATTTACTGGCCTCATCAATTTGAAGCTCTCTTAATAAATCAAGAGATCTTCTTCTCCACTCCCCAATTGCATCTCCTAGGCCTCCAACATATCCTACTGCCGAGACACTAAGCTCTGAAGGAAAAAGAAGAATGCTATCTTTTTCAAAAGCTAAAACTAAAGAAGCCTCAACCATCTCTTTCTCAGCATCTACAACAAATCCGTTATACTTTATCATTGGGTAGTCGTAAGTTAATATCATAAGTTCACTTAAACACTTCTGGCATTCAATAAGATACTCCTCGGCTTTGTTTAATTCTTGTCGATGAACAGACCTTATAGATTTTGAAGCGTATTGTATTGATTTTCTTGATAGTTTTAAAGATTCTTCTCTAATATTATAAATTGAATCAAAAGAATTTTTTAATTCAGATACGACTTCCCTTTTTTCACTCTCTTCGAACATTTATTTTTACACAGCCTCTCTTAGGAGGCTCTCATCCCTGTCATGAATTTGGACATAGTCACTAGAGTGCTCTATAGATTCATTGCTAATAGATACATGATTGTAGTTCCTTATACTCACTTCTCTTCTATAGCGGAAAGCATTCAATGCATAAATCCCAAAAATACAATCCAATACAAGGTGCGTAACAAATAAAGAAACTGACAATAGTTCAATTGCCATAGCAAAAGTAACTACTGCAAAGGAACCTAGGATTGCGTAAGCTCTCCTTTGTCTTTTAATGAGATTTGTATATGAATCTGGTTGACTACTTAACTCTCTATTTGACTGGTATTCAGGAAGTAAAACAGCAAGAGATAAAGAAGAAACTAATAATAATAATACAACTGATGACGTCAAGCCCTGTCCTTTCTGTCGTGACTTAATTGTAACATTTCCATATCTAAAATTAAACAATCGGAATTAAAATTTATTTTCATCTCCCTTTATTATTCTATTGAAATTTTCTTTGTGTTTCCATGTGATCAAAAAAATAATGATTAAGAAATGGATAAACGGATTTCTATATATTTCGTTAGGGAGGGCCTGTGTAAGAGGTGCGTAGAAGATAAAACTAGAACCCCATACTACAGATAGGCTTGCAAGAGCTGCAATCTTAGAAGCTTTAAATACGATAAAATAAAGCCCTACAAGAAAAAGAATCCAATAAATACTTAGACCACTCGGTATAAAAAAACTAAAAAGAAAAATTATCAACCCAATAAAGCTTGCAACGCCTTTTCCTCCTTTGAATTGGTAATAAATGGGAAAACAATGGCCTAAAATTGCAAAAAATCCAGCTCTTATAATCAAATATAACTGGTCTGATCCTTCAAAACTGCTAAAAATAGTAAATAAAATATATGGAGCCATAAAGCCCTTTAAGACATCTCCTAATAAAACAAAAACAGCTGCTTTTTTACCTATAACTCTAAGAACATTTGCACTTCCAGGATTCCCACTCCCTTCAGTACTAATATCAACTTTCATTAAACGTGCAACTAAGTAAGCAAAATTAAAACTGGCTAATAGATATACAACAAAAAATCCTAATAACAAACTCATATAACCTAATTTTATATAAATAAAAAGAAAAATTTTGCCTTAATAATGTTTATAGTTTTAATTAATGAGTAAAGATATTTGTTGGAAAGAAGTATCAGGAGATAGTAGCTGTAAATGCGAAAAATGTAGTGTAAATAAGGAATGTAAAGAAAAAGCTAGATATAGTTCAGAAATCAAAGCTCGGCAGGAACGTGGGTGGAAAGAAGAAGAATATGGAGGAAAATTTAGTCTTTATCATTGCTCATCATGTGAAGGTTGGCATTTATCCTCAGTTAAAGGGTAATTAAACTATTCTTTTAATTATGCAAGATTTATTACTAGGAATAGTGCAAGGAATTACTGAATTCCTCCCAATATCCTCTAGTGGGCATCTGATACTGCTTAACAGTTTTTTTCAAGATACAAATATTGACATTTCAACCCTAACCCTTTTGCACCTTGGCACACTTGGGTCTATTCTTTTCTTTTATAATTCTGAAGTAATAAAAATTATCACTAACCCTTTACAAGAAAAAGATACTTTACAAAAAATACTCATCGGAATACTTCCAGCGGGTTTAGTTGGAGCATTTACAAATATTTCAGAAACAATTAGTAACTCTGTAAATATTCTTCTTTATACTGGCATTGCCTATCTCGTACTCTCAGTATTACTTTATTTATCAAAAAATATATCAGAGGGAGAAAAGAGTATCTTGCAAATTACAAACATAGAAGCAGCTTATATTGGCATTGCCCAAGCTCTTGCTCTTGTCCCAGGAATTTCTAGAGCAGGAATAACATTAATAGCTGCTCTTCTTATAGGAATGAAGAAAAAGGATGCTTTACTTTTTTCGTTTCTTTTGGGAATACCTACTATTTCAGGTGCTTGGATATTCTCATTAATTAGTTATGGTGCAAACTACAGTTTGCCTTCAATTATTGCTACCCTACTAGCATTCACTTTTGGGTTGATTGCAATAAGAATTCTTATTAACTTTACTTTAGATTCAAACCTATACAAATTTAGTATTTATACTCTTGCTCTAGGTCTTGTGTCTATATATATATATTAATTATGAATCGTAATTTGAACTTTTTCTCACTACTTGATCGAGCTGAACATTAATCAAACTAGGTTTACCTGACTTGTCTGCTCGTTTTAAAGCAGGAACTAAATCTTCTGGTTTTTTTACTAACTCACCATAACCACCCATAGATTCAATATATTTGTGATACGGTCTGTATCCTAGTGTATCTGCAACTGTATTGCCTGGAGCATATGCTTCATGAAAAGTTTTGATGTTGTTCCAAACTCCATCCATTCCAACTATTCCAATAATTGGAAGATTCAATCTGATAAATGTATCAAATTCAAAGCCATTAAAACCAAAACCTCCATCACCAAAAATTATAAAAACCTTTTTATTTCTTTTTGCAACTTTTGCACCAAGCGCATAACCTGGTCCGGTCCCTAAGCTTCCGAAAGGGCCGGGGTCTAGAACCCAGCCCTGCTTAGAAGTTTGTAGCCTTCTAGCTGTAGAAGAAACTATGTCTCCTCCGTCTACTGCAACAATTGCATCTTTCCCAATGTATTGAGCAACAATTCTAGCAAACTCTTCAGGATGAAATCCTTTATGACTTTCTAAAGTTTGATCAATAAGTTTTGTTTGTTTTATCTCATTACTTCGTAATTCTTTTAACCATTCCTTAGAATCTCTTTGGATTGTATAGCTTGATAATTTATTAACTATTAAGTCAAGACTATTATTAATAGAAACAGTAGGTTTAATATTCCAATCAAGCTTATCTTTATCTGGATCAATAGTTATTATTATTGCTTCGTTTGAAATGCCCTCTCCATATTTCAATCTAAAATCGAAATCAACCCCAAGTGCAATTACTAAGTCACACTCTGAGAGAGCATGCTTCCTAGATCTAGAAAAAAAATATTTGCTTCCAAATGGGATTGACCCCCTAGCTTGACCACTTAAATAAGTTGGTAGTTTATTTTGAGATACAAATTTATTTAAATCTTTTACACCTTCAACCTTAGATCCAATAAGTAAGATAGGTTTTTTTGCCTTTGATATAGAGTCTTTTACCTTAAGGATTTTTTTGGTATCACTCTTCTTTAATGTAGCTATTGTCTTTGTTGTAGGACTTTTATTACTTTTATTTATTAGCTCTACCTGTACATCAAGAGGTATGTCTATAAATGATGGGCCTCCTCTGCCATCAAAGCAAGACTTAATTGCCTTATTTATTTTCTGCTCAAATTCTTCTGGATTTGATATTGTTGATGAATATTTTGTTATCTCATTGACCATTGGAGGATGGTTGAACTCTTGAAGTCCTCCTTTGCCCTCTTGTCTTCTGTAATGTCTTCCACCAACAACTAGAAGAGGTACATTAGAAAAATATGCAGTAGCAATCGAGTTTATTGAATTCATAAAGCCAGGCCCAGCAGTTACTAAAGCTACTCCTAATTTCCCTGATATTCTAGAGTATGCTTCAGCTGCAAAAACAGCATTCTGTTCATGACGAACATCAATTATCTCTATTTTTTCTTTTCTACAGCTATCCAAAAGTGGAACAATATGACCTCCTGTGAGGGTAAATACTGATTTAACTCCTATATCAGATAATATTTGTGCAAACCTATCACTAATAATTAACTTTGTCATTTCAGTTAATGGAGATATTAAGTGGAATTTTATTTGGTTTAGTATTAATGATAGTTTCAGCTACTTCTACAAAGGCTTTATAAACAATGCTCTTCTTTGATTTTATTAATTCTCCTGAATCAGCTAATTTGCCAACTTCTGGATCAAGAGGAATACTCCCAAGAAGATTAGTATCTAAGCTCTCAGCTAATGACTGGCCTCCTCCTTTTCCAAAAGGCAGGAGTTTTTTTTCTCCACTTTCTATAAAAGACATATTCTCGATAACCCCTATAACATCAGACTTTACTTTATTTGCCATAATTCCAGCTCTTTGTGCAACATCTGATGAAGTTTTCTGGGGAGTAGTGACTATAACTGTTTCTGAAAGAGATAAGAACTGTGATAAAGAAATTGATACGTCCCCAGTACCGGGAGGCATATCAATTAAGAGGAAATCAATATCCTGCCAAATAACTTCATAAAGAAATTGTTCAATAGCTTTATGTAGCATAGGACCTCTCCAAATAACTGCCTCGTCTTTTTTTACAAAGTAATCCATTGAAATTACTTTTATTCCGTGTGCGTGAGATGGAAGTATCATCCCTTCAAAAGGAATCGGTGGAAAAATTGCTCCCAGCATATTTGGTATAGAGTAACCCCAAATATCTGCATCCATTACCCCAACTTTCTTCCCTAACTCATGTGTCATAGCAAGGGATAGCATGGCCGTAGAAGTTGATTTACCGACACCACCTTTCCCACTAGAAATTCCAATTATTCTTTTCCCTTTAGTGAAGTCCTTCTTGATATCTTCTTTTGATACGCCTAGATTTAGTGCCTTCTTTGCAACGGAAAGTTGTTCTTCATCAGGGTCTTCAAATACAACTTCCTTACTCGAATCAATTTCTTTTACTATATGTACAATTGCTTCCCTAACCCATATCATCTTGGAGTAATCAACTATAAAGATTTCATCTTTTTTCTCTTTTTGTATTGCGTTAATTTGTTGGAAAGTTACATCAAACCCAGGATATAGTTTGTTATTTAAAAGATCCTTCATCTTATATAGTTTATGATTATTTTCTGATTAAATTTGGATTATGTCTAAAAGATTATTTGTTTCAATTACTTTAATGATTATTTTGATTTTAGTAATTGTAAGTCAAAAAAATCAAGAAACTAACTATGTGCTTGCAACTTCTGAAGTAAATAATGGGATCGTTATTCAAAATACTGACTTACTCTTGTCGTCTGGGGAGCAAACTAGCCTATATCTACTCTCTGATAAGGAATATTTATTAATCAATATATGGGCAAGCTGGTGTGAACCATGCGTTGATGAAGTACCAGATCTAATAAAGCTATCAAAAAATCCAAAATTAAATATTTTAGGGCTTAATGTCAATGACACAAAGGGTCCTGCATTAAATTTTATTAATCAGTTAGAAATTAATTATCCTGTAATAATTGAAAAAGAGAATGTAAGTAAAATTATAAATCAATTCACTTGGTCTGGTATTCCTACATCAATCATAATTAATAAAGAGAAAAAGATAATCGTAACAATCTACGGAGAGGTTAAAGAAAAGAAGATTGTAAATTTTTTGGATTCTCTTTCAAATGAATAGCTAACTATAATATTTACTGTGGATGAAATAACTTTCTGGAGAGTCTTTCTAGTCTTGGGAAGTGCTTTGGCTTTAGGCGGTTCTGGCTTGTTTGCCTTAAAACTTTTACTATCAACTACTGGTCGAAGAAAAATCATGGATATATTTAGCAGAAGATGACCTAGTAGCGGGGGTAGGATTTGAACCTACGACCTTCGGGTTATGAGCCCGACGAGCTACCAGACTGCTCCACCCCGCGCTGAAATAAAAATAGTAACTACAATTAAACAAAAATCAAGTTATTTATTATTTTCATCTAATAACTGTGTTGCTTTCTTTACGAGTCTTTCAGCCTGTTCTATTAAGTTTTGATATGAACCTAAGTCTCCCTCGAGAAGTGATTTCTGAGCATTGCTAAATGCATCAGATGCACGACCTAGTAAGTCTAAAATAGCATCATCTATAGAAAGACTCTCATCGATGCCTTCATCTATAATTGTATCTCCAAATATTCCTGACAAAGCAGAATCTAATGAGTCCTCCATAACAATCCTGTCTTGATATACGACAACGACAAACTTAAACTCAGGCAGAGGATTCTCTTCTCCTTGAAGGTAAATTGGTTGATAATATAATATAGATTGATTTATAGGGACTACAAATAAATTTCCTTTAATTACTTGTGAACCCTGCTGATCTAATAGGGTAAATATCTGAGAAATGTCTGGATCTTGCTGAATTCTTGTAGCTACTTGGGAAGGACCATCAACAAAGTCTCCTTTGGGTAAATAATAGTTAATCAATCTTCCATAAGATTCTGGATCTGCATTTGCAACTAAAAATGATTGCATATTAGGCCTGTTCTCAGGATTAAATGGTTGCAAAATCAAATATGAAAGATCTTCTTCTCCAGGGAGATTCATTAGTAGATAGTAAGGCACCATCGGTCTGAACCCCAAGTCTGTCAACTCACCACGTAACCTAGCAAGTTGAGGAGTTGTTGATGAGTCTGTAGGGATAGACCATGGATCTTCATCTGCATAAAAAACTCTTGGATCAGTCATGTGGTATTTTCTATACATGTCAGACTGGATTGTGAATAAATCCTCTGGATATCTTAAGTGGCTGAAGAGTGAATCTGGCATTTCAGATTTAGGAGTAAATAAATTAGGAAAAATTTTATTATAAGACTTAATTAAAGGGTCATCAGTATCTTCAACATAGAATGACATTGTTCCATCATATGCATTAACAGCTACCTTTACAGAATTTCTAATATAATTAAAATTTTCAGGGAGTCCTGATCTTTCATTTATTCTAGATGTGTCAGCAGGCTGAGCATAAGGATAACGGTCTGTTACGGTATACATATCAACTATCCAAAATAAATTCCCATCTATAAGGGCAATATATGGATCGTTATCAGTGTAGAGAAAGGGTGCGGCTTTTTTTACCCTTTCTAAAATGTTGCGAACCATAATTACTTTTGAATCATTTGTTAACTGATTAGAAATTAATACGTTTAAATCGCTATACCTTAGTGCAAAACCTAACCTTTTAAATATAGAATTAATCCTAACGCCGCCACTACCTGAATATTTTGTATAAGCTACAGTCTGACCTTCTGTAGACATTGGATAATCTACCTCATCTTGTAATGTGTTAACAAAAACATAATCACCTACTTCAGAAGTTTCTCCAAAATATATCCTAGGCTGATCCACTACAAGCTCTGGTGAGCTTGTAGTAGCTGGAACTCCCTTTACATAGAAGTCAGGTTGCCCCTGTGCTGCTACCTCATTGGCAGGACTAAATACTACTCCGAATCCATGTGTATACTGAAGTCTTTCGTTAACCCAACCAGTCGCTGGTAAACTTGTTTGGTCTAATTCTCTGGCAGCAACCATGACTTGGGTTTTATTGCCATCTATCTCATACCTATCTACATCAACTTCTGTTAAACCATAATATGCTCTTATCTCCTGCAACTGGCTATATGTTTCTGCCAAAACAGTTGGGTCCCAAAGCCGTATATTGTCAATTGTTTGCTTATTCTCTATAAGGCTTGATGAAGTTAATTCATTTGAACCCGCAAAAGGGATCTCTTCTATTTGTTCTAGCCCATAAGCCAATCTTGTATATTTTATATTGTCAGCTACATAAGGTAATTCTTTATTTAATTCATCAGGTAATACTCGAAATCTCTGGACAGCTGCTGGGACAATCCCACCAACAATTACTGAGACAGCTAACCATAGCCCTATAGCTGTAGTAGGAAGTAGCCAACCTCTTCTACGGATGTTAAATAAAAGTAAAATAGCGCCAAAAATAGAGATTAATATTAACAAATTTAGTGCGGGTAGGTGTGCCTTAACATCTGTGTAGCTAGCACCAAAAACTTTTCCTCTAGGTGAATACAGCAAGTCATAAGCATCTAATCTGTAAGCTGCGGCCTTTAGTAATGCAATAAAAGCAAGTAATACAGAGAGATGTGCTTTAGCTCCGCTGCTAACTTCCGGTAACTGTCCCTGTCTAAGCTGTACAGCACCAGTCGCAACAAAGTACAAACCTACAATACCTGAGCATACAATTACTAATTGTATGGCCCAAGAAACAGCTTGTCTGAATAAAGGGAGTCCGTAAACATATCTAGAAATATCAGAATTAAAAATAGGATCGACTAAGCCAAATTCTACTTGATTTAAATAGAGTAAAACTGGTTCCCATAGGACTGATGCGCCTATGCCCAAAAATAAAGATATTGCTATAGATGCTGG
>Ga0066836_10002017_pt1 | contig 10781 bp, 13 predicted proteins | sample ETNtaG_18_FD_71568 | JGI IMG/M metagenome (GOLD analysis project Ga0066836, IMG submission 71568) | Marine microbial and viral communities from oxygen minimum zone, Eastern Pacific Ocean - ETNP201302SV91 | ecosystem: Environmental > Aquatic > Marine > Oceanic | place: Pacific Ocean: Eastern...
GTATTTAATATATAATTTAATTTAATATTTTTTTTTTCTAAAAAAGAAATAACCGGCGGAGCTTCTGATGGGTCAACCACAGCTACAGTTTTTGAACTATTATCACATATGATATAAGCATAATTATCTGTGAGACAAGATATTGGAATTATTTTCATAAGTGATTATTCTATTAGAAATATTCCAAGCTGAGAAAAAACATTTTTATAACCGATATTTCCTTTATTAATCTCAGAAATTTTTTCATTTGTTAAGCACATGGATTTTCCAATTTTTATATTTTTTTTATTACAAAAATTAACAAAGTCTTTAATTGTACACATATGTAAGTTTGGAGTATTATACCATTCATTAGGTAAATTTTTTGTTACAGGCATAGTACCTTTAAAAAGCAAATGAAGACGAACTTTCCAGTAACCAAAATTTGGAATTGAAACAATAGTTTGTTTACCTATCCTAAGTAGTTGATCAAGAACTTTTTCTGGTTCAAAAAAAGCTTGAAGAGTTTGACTCAAAACAACGTAATCAAATGATTTTTTTGGAAATTGAAGTAAATCTTTTTCAGCGTCGCCCTCGATAACTGAAAGACCTTTTGATATGCATTTCTGAGCAAGGTTTTTTTGTGGCTCTAAACCTCTAACGTCATTTTGCTGATTATTTTTTAGATATTCCATTAGAGTGCCATCTCCACATCCAACGTCTAATACTCTTTTGTTATTTTCAATTATTTTAGATATTACTTCAAATTCTTTTTTCATTTTTTATTTCATTATGAGTTGAGCTTATAAATTCACTTATTGTCCTTAAAAATTCTGGTACATTTAATAAGAAAGAATCATGACCTTTATCAGAATTGATTTCTACGAATCCGACATTTGCTCCACAAGCATTTAAAGCTATAACTATTTCTTTATTTTCAATTGTAGGATAAAGCCAATCAGAGGAGAATGATATTACGCAAAATTTTGATTTATTATCTCTAAAAGCGTGAGACAAATTACCCTTAAACTGTTTTTCTAAATCAAAATAATCCATTGCTCTAGTGATATACAAATAGCTATTTGCATCAAATCTATCAACAAAAGTTGCCCCTTGATAACGTAAATAACTTTCTATTTGAAAATCTGCATCAAAGCTAAATTTTAAACTTCCTTTATCCTGGAGCTTTCTTCCAAATTTTTCCTCCAATCCTTTTTTAGATAGATAGGTAATATGTGCAGCCATTCTTGCTACAGCCAAACCTTTATCAGGAGAAGAATTTTCTTTTTTCCAATTCGGATCAGCCATAATAGCTTGTCGACCTAATTCATTTAGAGCAATATTTTGAGCTGAATGGCTAGCACTACATGCTATTGGAATAGCGGAATGTGCTAAGTTAGGATACAAAGCTGCAAACTGTAAAACTTGCATTCCACCCATAGATCCACCTACTACCGAAAGTAATTTTTTAATATTCAAATAATCTAATAAATATTTTTGAGCTTTGACCATATCTCTTATTGTTATTACCGGGAAAGTTGTTCTAAATAATTTATTAGTTTCAGGATTTATTTCCTTGGGTCCATAGGAGCCCATGCAGCCCCCCAAAACATTTGCACAAATTACAAAATATTTATTGGTATCAATTGCTTTACCCGGGCCCACTGCAAATTTCCACCAACCTTCTCTTTTCGTTATAGGATTAATATTTGTGCAAAACTGGTCTCCAGTTAATGCATGAAAAGCAAGTATTGCGTTGTCTTTATTTTTATTTAAAGTTCCGTAGGTTTCGTAAGCTACTGGAAAATTTTTAATTATTTTTCCGCAATCTAACTCAAGAGCTTGATTGACAATTAATTTTTTTATATTTTTTATTTCTTCACTCATAATCAAACAAAAAAAAAGCCCAGCTAAACTGGGCAAAAAACCTCTTTTAGCTGTTTTTTTAATGCGCTCGCAATTTAAGTTAAATCAGCGCGTCTTTCTTTTACTAAAAACACCATCTTTTGTCAATTTAGGTTGTATTTATTTTGCCACAAAGCTCCATATATAGTATTTACCGATACGATTTATATATAAAAAAATTATGAATTTGCCAAAGCCAATAAAATTTGAGGTTGAAAGATATGTTGGAGGATTATCTAAATTTAAAAAGATTAAAAATCCAATAAAATTATCTGCAAATGAATCTGCTCTTGGAGCAAGCCCAAAAGCAGTTGAAGCATTTGAAAAAGAAAAAAAAAAAGTTTTTAAATATCCTGAAGATGATTCAAATTCTTTGAGGGAAATTTTATCTAATAAATTCAAAATAGATTCGAAAAGAATTATTTGTGGCTCGGGATCAGATCAAATATTTGATTTAACTTGCCGTCTATTTATTAATCCTGGCGATGAAGTAATTGTTACAGAGTTTGGTTTTATTATGTATAAAATATATGCATCGCTTAGTAAGGCAAAAGTTGTATTAGCTAAAGAAAAAAATTTTAAAGCATCGGTAGATGAAATAATAAAAAAAGTTTCTGATAAAACAAAAATAGTATTTGTTGCAAATCCCAACAATCCTACTGGTACGTATTTATCTAAAAATGAAATGCTTGATTTAAGAAAAAAACTTAGAAGTGATATTCTTTTAGTTGTGGATGATGCATATTTTGAATTTATTAATTCTGATAATTTTTCTTCAGGATTAGAACTTTTTAAGGATTCTGCTAATGTATTAGTTACTAGAACCTTTTCTAAAATTTATGGTCTGGCAGGTTTACGATTAGGCTGGGGCTATTCTTCCAAGCAAATAATTGACAGTATGTATGAGATAAAACCTCCTTTTAATGTTAATAGAGCGGCTCTTGCTGCAGGCATTGAAGCCATTAAAGATGGTGAATGGACCAAAAAAGCAATTGATTACAATACATTATGGGCAAAAAAAATATTTTCTTTTTTTAAAGAATATAATATTAAAACCAATGAACCTGGAGTAAATTTCTTTTTAATAAATTTTGATGAAGCAAAAATTAATTCCAACGAAGCTTTTGAGAAGTTAGCAGTAGATAAACTAATTGTAAGAAAAATGACACAGTATAAAATATCGAATTCTTTAAGATTAACTATTGGAAATAAAGAAGCTAATGAAAATTTTATAAAATCTATGGAAAGTATTTTAAAGTAATGTTCAAAAAGGTATGCATAATAGGGTGTGGATTAATTGGCTCTTCTATAGCGAGAGGAATAAAAAAAAATAAACTTGCAATTAAAGTAGTTTCATCCAACAGGTCTAATAATACTAATAAAAAAATAATCAGATTAAAAATAGTAGATGAAGCCAGCTCTGATACAAAAAAAATAGTTAAAGGCGCTGACCTAATTATAATTGCTAGTCCTTTGAGCAGTTACAAGGATATAATTTTAAAAATAAAAAGTTCTCTAAAAAATGGAGCTATATTAACTGATGTTGGTTCGGTGAAAAAAAATGTAATTTCCTTGATCGAAAAAAATATTCCTAATAATGTATCTTGGATTTCTTCACATCCCATAGCTGGTACAGAAGAAAGTGGACCAGAATCAGGATTTTCTGAACTTTTTAAAAACAGATGGTGCATTTTAACTCCTAGCAAGAAGTCAAAATATAAAGATGTTAAATTATTAGAAAAGTTTTGGAAAAAACTTGGAAGTGTAGTTGATGTAATGGAAGCAAAAAAACACGATTATATTTTATCTATCACAAGTCATATGCCACACTTGATAGCTTACAATATTGTAAACACAACTCTTAAAATTAAAAATAAAAATGATCGTAATATTGTAAAGTACAGTGCGGGAGGATTAAGAGATTTTACAAGAATTGCAGCATCAAATCCTGTTATGTGGAGAGATATTTTTATTCAAAATAGAGAAAACACATCAAAATTGATTGATAAATTTATAGAAAATCTAAAAGATTTAAAAAAAGCTATTAAAGGAAAAAATGAAAAAAAACTAGAGAAAATTTTTATAAAAACAAAAAAAATTAGAAAAGAAATTGTAGAAGCAGGGCAAGATATTAATAAGCCTGATTTTGGAAGAAAGTAAAATTAAGAAATATTTTTAATTTCATCATAAATTTTAGTTTCTAAATTTTTGATAAATTCATCACGATTTAGACCAGGCTCTATTGGTTTTAAAAAAGACACTGTTATCTTACCTGGGTATTTAACTATTCCGTGTTTTGGCCAAACTTTACCTGAATTTAATGCAACGGGAACACAAGAAATATTTAAAGCTTCATATATTCTTCCAGCCCCTTTTTTAAAAGGTACTCTATCCTCAAATTTTACCCTCGTTCCTTGAGGAAATATTAAAAGAGGTCTTTTTTCATTTTTAATAATGTTTGCAACTTTATCAAAAAAATTAAGATTATCCTTTGTAGTTGTGTCTCTTACTATTTCAATGGATTTAATTTTTTTTAAATAAAGTCCAAACAAGGGAATTTTCAGAAGTTCTTTTTTTAGAATAAAAACTGGATAATCCAGTACACTTTGTAATGCAAAGGTTTCAAACATAGATTGATGGGCAGATGCTACAAAATATTTTTCAGCTTTGGGTATATTTTCTATTCCTTTAAATTCCACTTTTGTATTTAAAAAAATTCTAACGATAAAAATTACATAATGGCCTAAAAATTTTCCAAATAATAAAGTAATTTTTACTGGAAAAAATAATGAAGGTAATGCAATTAAAAAAACAACAACGATTCCTGCATAAATAAAAAAATTAAATAGTAATGATCTTAAAATTGACATTATGTTAGTTGTTGTATTAATTTTTAATTAAATCCTCTAAACTTTGCCTTTTTCTAATTATTTTGTGTTTTGAACCTGAAACCATAATTTCAGCAATAGTTGGCCTAGTATTATAATTTGATGACAAAGTCATTCCGTAGGCTCCTACATTGGCTAAGCCTACGTAGTCACCTTCTTTCATTTGTGAAAAAGTTTTTTGATTTAAAAATTCATCTGAACTTTCACAGATTGGGCCAACAAATCTAATATTTCCTTTAGCAAATTTACCTTTTTTTCTAAGAGGAATAATATGATGGTGAGCATTATATAAGGCTGGCCTCATCAAGTTATTCATGCCCGCATCTAAAATAATAAAATTTTTTCTGTTGCTCTTTTTTATGTAAATAATTTTTGTAATTAAAATAGCTGTATTACCAACAATAAATCTTCCAGGTTCAAAAATGATTTTCGAATTTTTGCCTTTTGAAAATTTATTTACTAATTTAGCATATTGTTTTAAATCGAATGGCTTTTCGTTTTGAGAATACGAAATTCCCAAGCCTCCACCGAGATCAATAAATTTAAAATTTATATTAGTTTTTTTGGTTATTTTATCTATTACGGACAATACTTTTTTAAAAGGTTTAACGCTAGTTATCTGACTGCCTATATGAACACTCAATCCTAACAGATTTAAATTTTTCATTTTTTTGATTTTTCCACAAAGATTTATAAAATCAGTATAAACCAAACCAAATTTTTCATCTTTTCCGCCAGTTGATATTTTTTTGTGAGTTTTTCCTGCTATATTGGGATTTAATCTAATTCCAACAGAAACTTTTTTTGAAGTTTTTTTTGCTATTCTGTTTATGAGATTTGCTTCGCTTTCCGATTCAACATTAATTAATAGTACTTTTTTTCTTATAGCCATTACAATTTCCTCTTCAGTTTTACCCACGCCAGAAAAAACTATTCTTTTATTACTGATTCCTGCATTAATAGCTTTCAACAATTCTCCTGCTGAAACAACATCTGCCCCAGATCCCATTTTTCTTAGTTCTTTTAACAATGTTAAGTTTGAATTAGATTTTACAGAAAAACATATTAATGGGTTAACTTTTTCAAAAGCTTTTCTGAGTTTTTCATAATTACTTTTCAATTGCTTTAAAGAGTAACAATAAAAAGGTGTTCTATATTTTTTTGTTAGAGAAAATGCCGAAACATTTTCAACACAAAGGTTTTTTTTCCTAAGCTTGATAAAGTTCATGTTAAATTACTTTTATTTTTTTATAATAGCTATTCTCTGCTTCATATTTAGGGTCACTTTTTACACCACAGGAATTACAAAGCAAGAAAGTGGTAATGATTATTATTAGTATACGCATTATTTTAATTCTCTCCTAAGTTTTGATATCATTTTTTTGATATTTTTTATAGAAGTGCCTCCATAAGAAGTCTTAGAATTCACAGAATTTCTTACATTAAATATTTTCATTACATCTTTTTTTAAACTATTTTTAAATTTTTTTACTTCATCAAAGCTTAATTCATTTAGTTTTTTTCTTTGTTTTTCGGCATAATTTACTAACTTAGCTGAAATTTTGTATGATTCTCTAAAAGATAAATTTTCATTTTGAACAAGATAGTCAGCAAAATCTGTCGAAGTGGTATACCCTTCATTAGATAAGTTAAGCATTCTATTTTTGTTAGGTGTTAAATTTTTAACTAATTCATTAGTAATAATAATTGATTCCAAAAGAGTATCATAACTATCAAATACGAGAGCCTTATCTTCTTGCATATCTTTATAATATGAAAGAGGAAGTCCTTTCATGGTGGTTAACATTGCTTGCAATGAACCAAAATTTTTTCCAGCTCTTCCTCTAATTAATTCAGCGGGGTCTGGATTTTTCTTTTGAGGCATTATTGAAGAACCCGTTAACATTTTGTCATTTAGTTTAACAAGTTTAAATATATCAGAGTTCCAGATAATTAATTCTTCAGCAAATCTAGATATGTGCATTGCGCAAATTGAAGCAGCAGATAAAAAATCTAAAACAAAATCTCTATCAGCTACGGAATCAATAGAATTGTTTGTTGGTTTTTTAAAGCCTAATTTTTTTGATGTGAAATTTCTATCAATTTTATAAGAAGTTCCAGCCAAAGCACCAACGCCCAAAGGACACTCATCGATATAAATAATATTGCTAGAAAATCTTTTTTTGTCTCTTTTAAACATTTCAACATAAGCCAATAAATAGTGGGCAAATGAAATTGGTTGAGCATTTTTTAAATGCGTAAATCCCGGCATAATAGTATAAATATTTTTTTCAGATATTTTTATGAAACTTCTAAGCAAATCATTTATATTTATAATAATTTCGTTAGAAGCTTTTTTTATCCATAATTTAAAATCTGTAATTACCTGATCGTTCCTTGATCTAGCTATATGCAAATAACCAGCATTTTCTCCTATGATTTCGAAAAGTCTCTTTTCGATATTTAAATGGATATCTTCGTATTTTTTATTAAATTTAAATTTATTTCTTCTAATTTCTTCTCTAATTTTTTTAAGTCCAGTAATAATTTTGCTACCTATTTTTTTGCTAATAATTTTTTGTTTAATCAGCATATTGGTATGCACAATGGAGCCAAAGATGTCTTCTTCAAATAATCTTTTATCAACATCTACTGATGCTCCAATTCTTTCAAAAATTTTTGAAGTCTGATTATTAAATCTAGTACCCCAAACTGCTTTATTTTTTTTTGCCATATGCTAAGTTGTTATTTTTAATGTTTATAAATCAAAGAATTATAAAATTTTTTATTTTACTCTTTTGTTTTAATATTTTTTTATCAATATCACAAACAAATGAAGATGTTCCACTTAATAATATAGTAATAATGGTTAAAACAATATGAATAGTTATATTTTAGACGCCACAATAATAGAACCGCTCTCAAAAGGAAAACCCAAGCAAGCTATTATATTGTGCCACGGTTATGGTGGAGACGGTAAAGATATAAGTCTTCTTGCCATTAACTGGCAAAGATTTTTGCCAGACGCAATTTTTTTATGTCCAAATGGACCAGAAATATGCGCTGTAAATCCAGGAGGGTTTCAATGGTTTGATCTTGAAATAGAAAAAGAAGAAGTGATTCTTAAAAAGTCATTGTCAGCAGAAAAAAAATTAATTTTATTTTTAGATCAAGTTTTAGATAATTTTCAATTAAAACCAAACAATTTAGGTTTAATAGGTTTTAGCCAGGGTTGCATGATCAGTATTCAAGTTGGGCTGAAATATAAAAAAGAAATAAATTGTGTGATAGGATATTCTGGCAAAGTTATTAATCAAAAACATTTATCGGAGAATATTAATTCTAAGCCAAAATTTTTTTTAATGCACGGCGATAACGATACAATTGTTCCCCCAACACACTTATTAGAGTCAAAAGAATATTTTGGAAAATGTGGTATTAAAATTAAGACAAAGCTTTTTAAAAAATGTGAACATAGAATACCAATCGAAGGCTCATCTCTTGGATTGGAGTTTTTAAGAAAAAATCTTTTATAAATGAAACAAATTAGCAATAAAACTATTTCTTGAAAATTTTGTCTTAATCCGCTAACTTATTTGTATGATAATAGCTTCAAGTGAAAAAGTTCCTTTAGAAAAATGTCCAGCATTGGTTTTAAATGCTGACTTTAGGCCTTTGAGCTATTATCCTCTTTCACTTTGGTGCTGGCAAGATGCAGTTAAATCAGTTTTTTTAGATAGAGTTAGTATTGTTTCTAATTACAAAAGAAAAATAAGAAGCCCGTCATTTGAAATGAATTTACCAAGTGTTATAGCTTTAAAAAATTTTATAAAGCCATCTGAGCATCCTAGCTTTACAAGATTTAATGTATTTTTAAGAGATAAATTTACTTGTCAATATTGTGGAGATAAAAAAGATTTAACCTTCGATCATTTATTGCCAAAATCAAAAGGTGGAGTTACAGATTGGGAAAATGTTGTTACAGCATGTTCAACTTGTAATGTAAAAAAAGGAGGCAGATTATATTCTGCTTCTGAAATGAATTTATATAGAAAACCTTTTAGACCAACCGTGGACGACCTACATCAAAATGGAAGAAATTTTCCTCCAAATTTTTTACATGAAAGTTGGATGGACTATCTTTATTGGGATGTTGAATTGTTACCTTAAATTTAATTAAATTTTTTTTGAAATAGCTATAGCAATTTTGGATCCTGTTTTTATAGCTTTATCCATTAGAGAATAGATTCCTACTTTTGTAGCCCCTGTTTCGTACGCTATATTTTTATGGTTAACTTCGTCTCCTTTAAATTTTTCTATCTTTGTTTTTAAGTCTTTTTCATCATTACCTATTTTTTTTAGTTGTTTTTGATAATGCTCTTCTATTACCTCTTCAACCGAAGCAGTACAAAGCATTGTTGCTTTTCTTCCCAACAGAGCTGTTCCAAAACCTAAAGAAACACCAACAAGATCCCAAAATGGAAGTAAATAAGTAGGTTTCATATTTCTTTTTTGAATTTCTTTGTCAAAGTATTCTAGATGTTCTTTTTCATGTTCTTTCATTTCTTCAATTATGGCTTTTAACTTTTCATCTTGTTTTATTGTGTTTAATGCCAACAATTGACCTTCATAAATTTTAATAGCACCTCGTTCACCAGCATGGTCAACTCTTATGATTTCTTCTATAATTTTTTTATTAGTTTTTTCCATAATTTATAAATAATCTTAAAAATATAACACTTAATACAATAGATATAATGGTATTAATTGATGCAAGAGAAAAACCTAATATTTTAAATCCAACATTTTTGCAACCAATGCTATTTTTGGTTAATTCTTTCAAGAGCTCTTCTTTTGTAAGAGTATTCGATAAGTTTTCAGCTGTACAAATTAACGACTCCTTAAAAAAACCTTGTTCAATACCAAAGTGATAAAAAGCTAAAATAGAACTAATAACAAAAACTAAAGATATTATTAATAAAGTAATTTTTTCATGGCCTTCGACAAGAAGTATTTTTGCTATAAGTAAAATTGATAAAAAATATGGAATACGTTCATAAAGGCACAATTTGCAAGGCTGGTGTTCCAATATGTATTCGATTATAAATGCAGAAACTAAGACAAGAGAAATGAATACTAGTATACTAAATAAAATTTTTTTATTTTTTTTTTTTATCATTTCTATTTTAGGAATAAAAAGTAAATTCCAATAGCTGTTAAAGCTATTATTGCAAGAAAAATAAAGCTCCATTTTGTTCCTTGTTTATCTAAAAAAGGACCTATTTTTTCTCCAAATTTAAAGGTGAGATATGCAACTAAAAAAAATCTTAAACCTCTTGTAATAATACATATCAAAACAAAAGATATTAAGTTAAAATGAATAATACCGCTAGAGATAGTTAAAAGCTTAAATGGTAAAGGTGTAAAACCTGCAGTAACTAATATACCTAACCAAGCAAAAAATCCTCCCCCGGATGTAAATTTTTCTTTGAATGTACTGGAATATTCATAACCGTAAAATTCGAAAATTTTTATTGCAATATCATTTAATGAATAACCAATATAATAACCAAATAAAGCTCCCAAAACCGAAAAAATAGTTGCTATCAAAGCTATTTGAATAAATTCGTTTTTTTTTGATATAACCATTGGAATTATCATTACGTCGGGCGGTATAGGAAAAAAAGAACTTTCTATAAATGCTTCAAAGGCTAAGATAGGTTTGGCGAATTTGTGCCCAGCCCATTTCACACATTTATCGTATAATTTTCTAATCATTCTTATAATGCTATACTATATATTAAAAAAAACATAGAATGAATAAATGGAAATAGTTACAAAGATAGCTCCTATAGCGCTAGCTCTAATAATGTTAGGTCTTGGATTGGGATTAACAATAAAAGATTTTTCTAGAGTAGTTTCGCAACCCAAAGATTTTCTGATAGGATTTATCTGTCAACTTATTTTACTTCCTATAATAGCTTTCATTCTTATAAAAATATTAAATAC
>Ga0066836_10002019_pt1 | contig 10778 bp, 9 predicted proteins | sample ETNtaG_18_FD_71568 | JGI IMG/M metagenome (GOLD analysis project Ga0066836, IMG submission 71568) | Marine microbial and viral communities from oxygen minimum zone, Eastern Pacific Ocean - ETNP201302SV91 | ecosystem: Environmental > Aquatic > Marine > Oceanic | place: Pacific Ocean: Eastern...
AGAAGTAAACCTCCTAAAATTTTTATGAAATAGAATTCAAAAAGATAAGTGGCAAATATTGCAAAAATAACTTTAAAGACGAGAGCACCAGCGACACCCCATAAAATTATTTGTTTTCTATATTTTGGAACAAAGTTAGCAGCTATTAAACCAATTATAATAGCATTATCTGCTGCTAAGATAATGTCTATAAAAATTATTTGGGTTAAAATTATAAGTTCTTCTAACACTTTTTGTTTTAATATTAAATTATATACACTAAGTTTATTATATTTAAAATAATTAATATTGATGCAGTTGTTTAAAAATTCATTTAATAATCCAATACTATTTTCAAAAGCAGAATATCTATCTCGTGTAAAAAAAGTTAAATCAAAGATGTTAGATAATAATATTGATGTTTTGCTTGTAGCAAGTCCAGCAAATCAATTTTATTTAACGGGGTATGATGGATGGTCTTTTTATACTCCCCAGATGGTACTAATCACTTTATCTGAAAAACAACCTTATTGGATTGGAAGAAAAATGGATGCTGTAGGTGCAAAATTTACAGCTTTTTTAAATAAAAATAATATTGTTTCCTATCCTGACAACTATGTTGCTTCTCAAAATATTCATCCAATAGATTTTTTGGTTAATTTTATTAAGTCAAAAAAACTTGATAAAAAAAATATCGGTGTAGAAATGGATGATTATTATTATACTGCTAAATGGCATGATATTTTAGTTAAAGGACTTCCAAATGCTAAATTTTTAAATGCTTTTTTACTAGTTAATTGGGTGCGAATGATAAAATCTAATCAAGAGCTTATTTACATGAAAAATGCAGGCAAAATTGCAAACTTAGCAATGAAAAAAGCTATGGAAAAAGTTGATGTCGGTGTTAGACAATGTGATGTCATTGCTGAATTGAATAAATTTACAACAAAAGGAACAAAAGAAGTTGGAGGCACATTTACTTGCAAACCTCCAAACGCTATGGTTGGAAAATTTTGTAGCGCTCCCCACTTAAGTTGGACAGAAGAAAAACTAAAAAAAAATGAAATTTTTTATATTGAATTAGGAGGAGCAAAACATAGATATCATGTGCCATTAGCAAGATGTATTTATACTGGTAAAGTACCTAAAAAAATTCAAAGATTATCCAAAATAATTGAAGAAGGTTTAAATGGAGTTTTAGACAAAGTAAAACCTGGAGTTACTGGTCACGAATTAGAAAAGACTTGGAAAAAAATTATCAGCAAATATGGAGTTAAGAAAGACTCTAGAATTGGATACCCTATAGGTATTGGATACCCTCCTACTTGGGGTGAATTAACTACAAGTTTTAGAAAAGGAGATAAAAATATTATAAAAGAAAACATGACTTTTCATTGTATTCCTGCCTTATGGTTGCAGAACTATGGGATAGTTATTAGTGAAAGTTTTGTGGTTAGAAAAAAAAGAGCAGAAAGACTTACTAACTATGAGCAAAAACTTTTTGAAATAAAAGATTTTAAATGAAGTTAAAAACAAACTATGGGAAAGTTGTAACAGGTCATAAAAAAGCAACTGATGCTGGGATTAGAATATTAAAAAAAGGTGGTAATGCCATAGAAGCAGCAATAGCTGCTGCCTCTACTTTAGCTGTAGCTATACCAAATATGAATGGACTAGGCGGAGATAGTATAGCTCTTTACTATTCTTCAAAAAAAAAAAAAATTTATACAATTAATGGATCTGGTAGATCACCCAAAAAAGCAAGTATTAAATATTTTAAAAATCTAGGATTAAAAGAAATTCCACAAAGGAGCTCACTTTCAATTACAGTTCCGGGAGTTATTGATGCTTGGGAAACTTCATTAAAAAAATATGGAAAAAAAAAACTGAAAGATGTTTTGCAAGACGCCATAAAGCTTGCTGAAAATGGAATTAAAGTTGACAAGTATTTATACAATTTTTTTAAAGGAGATGTTTATAAAGATCTTATAAAAAAAAATAAAAATTTATCTAATATCTTCGGGTTACCAAAAGATATAAAATTTGGAAAAATCATAAAACAAAAAAAATTAGCTAAAACTTTAAGAGTTTTAGCAAAGTTTGGTTCTAAATCTTTTTATAGAGGAAATTTGTGTGATAAAATGGTGGAAGATCTTAAAAAACAAGGTGCTATTTTAAGTAAAAAAGATTTTATCAATCATTCAACATTAATACAAAAACCTATTAGTACAGATTATTTCGATAAAAAAGTTTTTTCAGCACCTCCAAACTCACAAGGTTTGGCATTAATTGGATTATGTAAATTATTTAATAATATAAATCAAAAAATAGATTTAAATAATTACTTAGATTTTAAAAAAAAAGTTTTCTCAATAAGAGATAAATATTGTTTAGATCCAAGTGTTTCTAAATTTTCTAAAAAAAAAATTAATTTTAATGATTTTAAAAATATTACAAAAGATTTTAAGAAAAATTTTGGAGACACAAGTACTTTAGTTGTTGTTGACAAACATGGTAATGCTGTAAGTTGGGTTCAAAGTTTATTTGAAGAATTTGGAAGTGGAATTGTTTCTCCTCAAACTGGTGTAGTGTTTCATAATAGAATGTATTTAGAAAAAATTTCAAAAAAAGGTTTTAATGTTCTTAAATCTCAAAAAAGACCATTTCATACTTTATGTCCAGCTATTATTTTAGACAATAACAAATTTGATTTATCAATCGCAACTCCAGGAGATCACGGACAACCTCAAACAATTTTTCAAATTTTAAATTATATTTATAATTATGGATATAAAATTCAAAAAGCTATAAATTTACCAAGAATAAGACACAATCAAGGAAATCAAATTTTAGCTGAAAAAGGTTATAAAAAACAATTTAGATTTTTAAAAAATAAAAAAATTAAAATTAAGATATACAATAAACCTCATAGAGTTTTTGGAGGTGTTACAGCAATTAAAGTAAATCAAAATATGACTTTATCGAAAGGTGTAGATAAAAGAAGAAGCTGTAATTAAGTTGTTATAAATGCATCTAAAATAATTACAACAGCACTAACAAAACATACTGTAACAATTAAATTTTTTAAATTTCTATCAACAAATTCTCTTATGAATTTTCTTCTTCCTATGTAGGTTCCAATAATCAATGCAGGAGCTAAATAAATTGACTTCATAATTTCAGGAATATTTATTAAATCAAAGTACACAAATAAGATAACTGAAAACAATGCACCAATCCCGAAAAACATATTTAAAGTAGCAACCACTTTTCTTGCAGAACTATTTTGATAAACAATTGCCATAGGTGGACCACCAATACCTATTAAGGTTCCCATTAAACCGGATGCTGTACCAGCAATAGTAATATTTTTTTTATTAGCAATAATATTCCATTTTTTTATACTCATATAAGTTGCTATTAAAAGTAATACGCCAAAAATTATTAAATAATTCTTTGTACCAAGTGTAAAAAAAATTAATGGCATAGCTAAAAGAGAACCAATTATTCTACCAGTATATGCATAAATTAAGTCTACTTTAATTATATCTTTAAAACTCAACATAGCGTTACTAAATGCCAAAAACGATCCCATTAACACGATACAACTTGGTACCATTGAAGGCTCTAATAAAACTAAAAAGCATGCAGGAATACCAAAACCTATCCCAATAGCACTTTGTGTTATTGCACCAATGATTATTAAAAAGAGTGCAAAAAAATAAAATTCAAATGAGGAAAAATAAATTAATATATTTGACACATTTATTTTCTGGGATCATCATGATCTGAATTAAATCTAGTGGGTAGTAAACCAGATTGAAACCATTCAATAAAAGTATAAATATTAAATACTGGTATCCCAAACTTTTTTCTTACATCTGCAGCGAAAGGACTCATATTTGTACATTCCATTACTATTGCTCCTATATTTGAATGGCTTGTCATCAATTTCTTTACTGCATCCAAATGATCTTGTCTTGCTTGATCTATATCCATTTCTTTTTCATCATTAATGATTACTCTCGTAAACTCTTTGCCATTTTCAGTTCCAATAATAGGTGTATCGAGCGGAACATTTGCAGCAATTAAATGTTCTTGCTTTAAAGAAGGTTTGTGGATTGTAAGGATGGCTACTTTTTTTGATTTTGGTAATAAACTTTGAACCATATTAACTTGCATTAAAGAAGATGTCGCGACAGGCACATTAACTGCTTCAGCCATTTTTTCTTGAAATAAAGATAAAAAACCACAATTTGTAGTTATTCCATCTGCACCCATTTTAACTAAATGTTTGGCCGCATCTATAAAACCTTCTAAAATATCTTTTCCTTTATCATAAACTGCAGCTTTAGGAGTTGCTCCAGGAACTACTCTATAGTGAACTGGCACACTCCAAGTTCTCGCATTAGCTATATCGCCAGGAATTCTTGGAAATTGAGTGTCTAGCATACAAACTCCAACAGTACCTCCATAAACAGTTTTGCCACCAACTGCTATATTTCTTTGATTATGCCCTAAATTATTATCACTACTTTTCATTAATTTATCCTACTTATAAAATTAAATTTAAACAAGTTATTAAATTTTGACTTTAGATAAATTAAGATATTATAAAAGTTTATGTCTTCGGAAATTAAAAGAAATTTTTTAAATGGAGCTGAAGCTTTAGTAAAACTTTTAGAATTACACAAAGTTGAACATATATTTGGTTTGTGTGGAGATACTTCGCTACCTTTTTATGACGCTCTTCAAAGATTAAATCATAATATAAAACATGTTTTAACTAGAGATGAAAGAAGCGCTAGTTACATGGCTGATGCTTATGCTCGAGTTACCGGAAAAGTAGGAATATGTGAAGGACCTAGTGGTGGAGGTGCAACATATATTTTGCCAGGAGTTGTTGAAGCAAATGAATCTTCAATTGGAATGATTTCTTTTACAAGCGATGTTCCAACTACTTCAATTGGTCATTTCCCACTTACTGAGTTAGATCAAAAACAATTATTTAAGCCACTTACAAAATGGAATGCTGTTATAAAAAAACCAAATAAATTGGCAGACAACATTAGAAAAGCATTTAAAGAAAGCACCACTGGAAAACCTGGGGCATGTCATATATGTTTTCCATTTGATATTCAAACTGCTGAAGTTTCTGAAAAAGATATCTGGGCTAACCAAAGTTATTCTAACTTTCCTTCAGAAGTTAAAAAACCTAATATTAATAAAATCAAACAAATTCTTAAATCAATTTATAAATCAAATAATCCTTTAATAGTAATTGGAGGGGCTATAAAAAATTCATTTGCTGAAAATGAATTAAAAAAATTTGTCGAAAAATTGAATATAGTTTTAGCAACCTCGGTCACAGGCAAAGGAACTTTATCAGATAATCATCCAAACAATCTTGGTGTTGTAGGTAGTAATGGTGGATCTTTATTTACAAGAGAATTTTTAAACAAATCAGATTTAATTATTTTTCTAGGTTGCAGAGCAGGGTCTGTAACAACTGAAAAATGGAAATATCCTAGTAAAAATAAAAAAATTATACATATAGACATAGACCCTAAAGTAATAAATTCAAATTATAAATCATATATATCTTTAGTAGCAGAAATTAAGCAGACACTAAAAATATTTAATAAATTCGTTGAAAAATATAATTTTAAAGGAGATAAAATTGTAAAAGAAATTAAAAGAAAAAAATTCAAAGAATTTGAGCAATTATCATCAGTAAATTCTGGTCTTATAAAGCCTGAGAGAATTGTAAAAGAACTTAATAATGTATTACCTGAAGATACTTATATAATTGTCGATCCAGGAACACCTTGTCCTTATTTTGCAGCTTATTATAGATTTAAAAAGTCTGGTAGATATTTTATAACCAATAGAGCTCATGGAGCTCTAGGTTATGCTCTACCCGCTGCAATTGGAGTCCAGATTGCAAAACCAAAAAATAAAACTGTATCAATAATGGGCGATGGAAGTTTTGGTTTTGCTGTGGGTGAATTAGAAACTGCCCTAAGATTAAAATTACCAATTATATTTATTGTTATTTCAAACAGTGTTTATGGCTGGATTAAAGCTGGTCAAAAAACAAAATTTGATAAAAGATATTTTTCTGTTGATTTTACTAGAACTGATCATTCTCAGGTAGCAACAGCATTTGGATTAAAGTCATGGAAAGTAGAAAAACCCGGAGATCTCAAAAAAATTATTTCACAAGCACTTAAATATAAAAAAGGTCCGTGTCTAATTGATATAATAAGTCAACCACTTCAAGATGCTAAAGCGCCAGTAAGCGAGTGGATTGCTTAATGGGGTCTAAAAAAATTGCAATTGTTGGTGCAGGAATTGTTGGAATATCAAGTGCAATTAATTTGGCAAGAAGAGGGTGCGATGTAACCTTAATTGATAATGATTTTAAAGGCAAACCAGCTTCATACGGCAATGCTTCTTGGTTATCAAGTGTATCTATTACCCCTGTTCTAATGCCAGGTATGATTAAAAAAATTCCAAAATTATTATTTTCAAAAGATGGTCCTTTATTTTTAAGATTTCCAGGCTTCTTGAAAATTATTCCATTTCTTACAAAATATTTATCTTATGCAAAAAAAGAAAAAGTAGATCATATATCAAAAAATTTAGCTTACCTTTTGAAAGATAGCGTTAATGAACACAAAGAGTTAGCTAAAGGAACAAATGCAACTCAATGGATAAAAGATAGTCCATATTTCTTTATTTATAAAAACAAAAAAGACTTTTTCAACGAAGAGTACACTTGGTCTTTAAGAAAAAAACATGGTTTTAATTTAATTGAAGTTGAGGAAGAAGAATTAAAATCTTTATTACCAGGACTTTCTTCAGAATATAAGTTTGCAATTAAAATAGATCGTTTAGGTTATATTTCAAATAGTCAAAATTACCTGGATGATTTATTAGATGGATTCAAAAAACTTGGAGGTAAGCTAGTAGAAGATGAAGTAACAGATATTGTTAACAAGGGAGATTTAATTTCAATTATTGCAAAAGAAAATAATATTTTAGCTGACGATGTAATAATTTCTTCTGGTGTTTATTCAAATAAATTTGCAAAAAAATTTGGTGTTAAAGTTCCTATTCAATCAGAGAGGGGATATCATCTAGAGCTTTTTGATACAGATATAAAAATTAATTACCCAGTTATGAATGGGTATTTAAAACTTGCAATTACGCCACGCCCAACAGGTATAAGGTTTGCAGGTTTAGTTGAATTTGGAAGCCTTACTTCAAATCCAAACCCAAAAGCTTTTGAATTATTAATGAGAAATGCAAAATCAATGTTTCCAGGAATTAAGTTTAATAGAAAACAAGAATGGAGTGGACACAGACCATCTACTGTAGACAGTCTTCCAATAATTGGAAAATCTAGTATTAATGAGAAAATTTTTTTTGGATATGGTCATCATCATATAGGTTTAACAGCTGGCCCAAAAACGGGCAAAATGTTAACCAAATCAATACTTAGAGATAATGATCAATATGAATTGAGTGCATTTGATCCAAGCAGAAAAATCAATTAAAAATTGTATAACTTATTTATTTGAAGTCTCTCTTTATCCGTGATCTTCTAAGCTATTAAAAAATAAAGAAGGAGAATATAAAATGAAAAATATAATTCGAGTATTTTCAGTTCTTTTAATTTCATTGTTTTCAACAATGAATGTTCAAGCAGCTGAAAAATGGGATATGCCAATGGCTTACTCAGCTACAAATTTTCATAGTCAAAATGGAGTTATGTTTGCTGATGCAGTTAGAATAGCAACTGGAGGAGAAATTGATATTACAGTTCATCCAGGAGGATCACTTTTTAAAGGTGGTGAAATTAAAAAAGCTATCCAAACAGGACAAGTTCCAATTGGAGAAAGACTTTTATCTGGACACCAAAATGAAAGCTTAATTTTTGGAACTGATTCAATTCCTTTCTTAGCTACTTCATATGACGCGTCTGATAAACTTTGGAAACATTTAAAACCAGAGCTAACTAAGATATTAGATAAACAAGGCTTAGTATTGTTATATGGTGTACCTTGGCCATCTCAAGGTTTATATTTCAAAAAAGAAATTAAATCTGTGGCTGATAGTAAAGGTGTGAAATTTAGATCTTACAATAACTCAACTGCAAGAATAGCTGAATTAATGGGTATGTTGCCTGTTCAAGTTGAAGCGGCTGAATTATCTCAAGCTTTAGCTACGGGAGTTGCAGACTCTTTTGTTTCTTCTGGTGCAACTGGATATGATAGAAAAGTTTGGGAACACCTAACTCATTTTTATGAAGTAAATGCTTGGTTACCAAGAAATTATGTGATGGTTAACAAGAAATCTTGGAAAAAAATTGGTAAAAAAAACCAAGATATCATTATGGGTGTTGCAGCAATGGCAGAAGCAGCTGGAACAGCAAGATCTGAGCAATTATCAGGTTGGTATTTAACACAATTAGCAGCAAATGGGATGACTGTTACTGAAGCAAAAGGTCAATTAAGAACTGAACTTGAAGCTATAGGTAAAACTATGTCAGACGAATGGATGGCTAAATCTGGTCCAGTGGGTAAAAAAATTATCGACGGATTTAAATCAGAGAAATAACAATTAAAAAATAACTTAACTGAGCCCAATAATTATTGGGCTCAGATTTAAAAAATAATTTAGTAAGATTGAAATAAATTATGAGAAATTTTTTAGATAAGTTGTATTTATATGCAGCATACATAGCCTCAGTAGGTCTGTTAATGATATTGCTTATTATTGTGTATAATATGTTAGCTAGATGGACAGGTGGTACAGCAATGGGAGCAACAGCTTATGCAGGTTATGCAATGGCAACTTCAGCTTTTTTAGCAATGGCGCATACTCTCAATCAAGATGGACACATAAGAGTGAAAATGCTTTTAAGCAAACTTGGTAAAAATAGAAAATGGGGAGAAAGATGGTGTTATGGAATTGGATCCACACTTTCAATATACTATTTTTATTATGCTAGCAGAGGAGCCTATTTTTCTTATATTTTAAATGATATTTCTCAACAAGATGATGCATGGCCAATGTGGATACCCCAAATGACAATGGTAATTGGAACGTTAATTTTAGCTATCGCATTTGTAGACAGATTTTATCAAGTAGTTTTCTTTAATTATGATGAATTAGAAAAAAAATGGGAAATTAAAGACGATAAACAAATTTCAGAGGAAACACATAACCAAAATATTTCTGCAAATGGAGAAAAAAAATAAATGGAAAACTTATATTTAACTGTAATATTTTTATTTACCTTATTTTTTCTTTTAGGAAGTGGTGTATGGATTGGTTTAGCCTTAATGGGTGTTGCGTATGTTGGTATGGAAATGTTTACTGTTCGGCCAGCTGGTGATGCAATGATTACTACAATATGGACCACATCTTCCAGTTGGTCTTTAACCGCTTTACCATTATTCATATGGATGGGTGAAATACTTTATAGAACAAAATTATCAGAAGATTTATTTAAAGGGCTAGCCCCGTGGATGAACAATCTACCAGGGCGGTTATTACATACAAATATAGTCGGTTGTACTTTTTTTGCAGCAGTTTCAGGTTCTTCAGCGGCGACTTTAACCACTGTTGGAAAAATGTCAGTTCCAGAGTTAAGAAAAAGAGGCTACCCAGAAAACATGACTATAGGGACTTTGGCTGGATCAGCTACATTAGGATTAATGATACCCCCATCTCTTACTTTAATTGTTTATGGTGTAACAATAAATGAGTCTATTGTTCAATTATTTATGGCAGGTATATTACCTGGAATAGTATTAGCATTTTTATTCATGGGTTATGTTGCAGTTTGGTCAACTATTAATAAAGGCAAAATGCCGCCAAAAGACTCTCATATTAAATTAATTGACAAAATTAAGAGTTCTAAATTTTTAATTCCAATATTTTCATTAATTATTTTTGTAATAGGTTCAATGTATATGGGTTGGACAACACCTACGGAGGCAGCATCTTTTGGTGTTATAGGAGGATTAATATTAGCAGCATTACAAGGATCGCTAACAATGAAAACATTTTTAGCAAGTTTAATGGGAGCAACAAAAACATCATGTATGATAGCTTTTATTTTAGCTGGAGGTGCTTTTTTGACAATGTCAATGGGATTTACAGGATTACCAAGATCAATAGCTGAGTGGATTGCATCAATTGGATTATCAAATTTAGAACTATTATTGTGCCTAATGGTTTTTTATATTGTTCTAGGATGTTTTTTAGATGGAATTTCATCTATAGTTTTAACAATGGCTGTTGTAGAGCCTATGATAAGGGATGCTGGTATCAACGTAATTTGGTTTGGAATATATTTGACAGTTTTAGTAGAAATGGCACAAATCACACCACCTGTAGGCTTTAATCTATTTGTATTACAAGGAATGACAAAACACGAAATGTATTTCTTGGCAAAATCAGCATTACCAATGTTTTTGGTAATGGTAGTAATGGTTTTTATAATGATAGCCTTCCCAGAACTTGCAACATATTTACCAAGTACGGTGAGGTCAGCTGGAGCCGGCTAAATAAATTGGCATGAATAAAAGTATTCTTTATGAAGAAAGAGATAACGTAGGCATAATTACACTTAATAGAGAGAAAGTTTTAAATGCGTGGAATAAAGAAATGCGCGTTAAAATTTGTAAAATATTTAAAAAAATAAAAAAAGAAAAAAAATAAAAGCTGTAATATTAACAGGTGCCGGAAAAAAAGCATTTTGCGCAGGACACCAACTCTTAGAG
>Ga0066836_10002020_pt1 | contig 10769 bp, 8 predicted proteins | sample ETNtaG_18_FD_71568 | JGI IMG/M metagenome (GOLD analysis project Ga0066836, IMG submission 71568) | Marine microbial and viral communities from oxygen minimum zone, Eastern Pacific Ocean - ETNP201302SV91 | ecosystem: Environmental > Aquatic > Marine > Oceanic | place: Pacific Ocean: Eastern...
TACCTCTGGCATAAGGAGGAATCGATCGCTAATGCAGATGCCGTGGTGGTGCCCGGGGGCTTCAGCTACGGCGACTATTTGCGCACCGGCTCAATCGCTCAGTTCAGCCCGGTGATGAATGCCGTTAAGGCGTTCGCCAACACCGGCGGCCTGGTTATCGGCATCTGCAACGGCTTCCAGATTTTGTGCGAAACCGGCCTGCTGCCGGGGGCGTTGGTGCGGAACCGCTCACTGCAGTTTCGATGTGAGACCATTTTCCTCAAGATCCCAACCGCTGACTCGCCGTTCACCAGCGAGGTGCCGGAAGGCAGGCTGTTGCGCGTGCCGATCGCCCACGGGGAGGGCTGTTACTTTGCCGACGATGAGACCTTGGCTACGCTGCAGGCGAACCACCAAATCCTTTTTCAATACGCCACCGAGACCGGCGAGTTGACTGATGAGGCGAACCCGAATGGTTCGCTGCTTAACATCGCCGGCATTTGCAACGAAGGCCGCAACGTCTGCGGCATGATGCCTCACCCGGAACGGGCCAGCGAAAACGTTCTTGGCGCGGACGACGGCCGCCGGGTTTTCGAGAGCATGCTCCGCCATCTAGAGGCCAAGACCGGTGTTGGCCAAGCTGCAACTGCTGAAGTTTGAGCCCGACTCGCTGTTTTTTTAGGTTGCTTTAGGGGTAAATCGGGATAGATTTCGCGCTCAGCGATCCGTGGCATCCCCCTCCCATCCCAGCCGCGGATCGTCGGCCGTCGGCAACCTCCACACCCATCCCCTGCCGGCGGCCACTTTTTTTAGCCCAGCTTGGCCAGGGGCAAATCATCATCGTCCACGCTGTCAAGGTGACGGAATCCGGGCCGCATAACTCCGAGCCACACGCCTACGCCCAGCAGCGTGCCGGTGATTGAGTCCCAAATAAAATGCTGCTTGGTGGTCATCACGCTGATGCACAGTCCAAGCCAGGCAGGCCATAACAGGCACACCGCCCAATTCCATTTGCGCTGCCGCCACCAGCGCGACAACGCCACGGCAATAATGAAACTTTGCGCGATGTGCAGGCACGGCCAGGCATTGAAAGGCTCGTCGAGGGAGTGGAACGCCTCGTAAACAAAGCCGTAGATTCCCTCCATCTCGCCCAACTGCCAGCGCATGTTGATGTGTGCCGGCAACACGGCGAAGATCGGGTAGGCGATCCAGCTCGACACCGCCCAGGCCTGAGCCATCACCAGCGACTCGGCCCGGCCCCGGTCATTTTTTTGCGCTGCAAAAAATGCGAAGTAGTAGCCAAAAAGCGTGAGGTAAAACCAGATCGTCCAGTCGATGGCCGGGATTTTGTAGTCGAGGAAGCGGCCTTCGCTGTCGCGAAAAAACGACTTCGGATCCCACACCGTGCGATCGTCCTGCTGGGAAACCTTGAGCGTGTCCCGCTGGTCGATGTCTTCCGCGCTGATCGGTGTGTGATCCGCCCAAGCCGCCATTCGGTTGATGACAATGTACGGGCTGATGAGCAGCATCACCCAGAACAACAGCAGCGCCGGGAATAGCATCCCGTTGGCCTTGTGGCGCAACTGCCAAACCGGCCGCCAAAGCCGCCAAAACCGTGCCCCGAACGGGATGGTTGATCGATCGGCCATTGGCGATTCAGCGCTTGGTCAAGCGACCTGCTTCGCGTTGGCCGCTGCCTTTTTTGCCTTGGTCGCCGAGTTCTTCGCGCATCGCCTGGCCAAGCGACTTCAGCTTGGCCAACACCTTCGGATGCTGGGCCTTCACGTCCGTCGTTTCGCCGACGTCCTTCTCGAGATTGAACAACGACAGGCCGATCTTGGTCTGGGTGTAAGCCGTTGGGATGCCGCCCTTGCCGCCGGGCCGGCCGGCCATGGTCCGGTAGCCGTGCGGAAAGTGGAGCTTCCATTTGCCGGAGCGAACGGCCTGCAACTGTTTACCATAATAAAAATAGTACGCCTCCTGCGGGCTTTGGTCGCTGGTGCCCTTGACGAGGTTCACAATGCTTTTGCCGTCGATTTTATGGTGCGGCAGCTTGGCCCCGATCAACTCGGAGACGGTCGGCAAAATGTCGATGGTCATCGCCGGCGTGTTGCAGACGCTGCCAGCCGGGATGGTGCCGGGCCACCACATCAGGGTGCTCTCGCGGCAGCCGCCGTCGAACATCGTTCCCTTGCCCTCGCGCAGCGGCGCGGCTGAGCCGGCGTGGTCGCCGTAGCTGAGCCATGGGCCGTTGTCGGCGGTGAAGATGACGAGCGTGTTTTTATCGAGCTTGTTTTTGCGGAGCGTGTCGAGGATTCGGCCGACACTCCAGTCCACCTCCATCATCACGTCGCCGAACAGGCCCGCGCCGCTCTTGCCCTTGAACTTTTCGGAAACATACAGTGGCACGTGCACCATCGAGTGCGGCACGTAGAGGAAGAATGGGTTGTCCTTGTTCTTCTCGATGAACGAAACGGCGCGCTCGGTGTATTGCGTAGTGAGCTGTTCCTGTTCCTTGCCGGATACTTGTGCGTTGACGACGACGTTCCTGTCGATTAGCGGCAGATGCGGCCAGCGTTTGAGGCGCTCCTCCATTGGCAGATGCAACACTCCGGGATGGTAAGGCCACATGTCGTTCGAGTACGGCAAACCGAAGTAGTCGTCAAACCCGTGTTGCATCGGCAGGAATTGTTTGTGGTGGCCAAGGTGCCATTTACCGTAGATTGCAGTGGCGTAATCCTTCTGTTTACAGACCTCTGCAAGCGTCAATTCGTCGGCGTTGATGCCGTGCCTGGCGCCGGGTCCCAACGCGCCGAAGATGCCAACCCGAACGTTGTAGCAGCCGGTCAGCAACCCCGCCCGCGAGGCACTGCACACGGCTTGGGTTACATAAAAGTCGGTGAACTTGCGCCCCTCCTTGGCCATGCGGTCGAGGTGGGGCGTGGGATACGCCTCGGCCCCGAACGGGCCAATGTCCGCGTAGCCCATGTCGTCGATGAAAATGACAACGACATTCGGGGGTTGCTTGTCGTCGGCAGAAACCTGGTTCGGTGAGATTTGTCCAAGCGCCAATGCGCTGATCAACCCGCTCAATAGAGGAGTTCGGATAAGAGAATTCATAGATGGCGGAGAGAGTTCCGCAAAAACAGCCGCTTGGCCAGCCGTTTTCAGTTTCGCCAAGCGCGCGGTCAATTGGCCTGTTTACGGTAATGCGCCTCGAGGCGCCGGGTCATTTCAGCCTTGTCAGGGCGGGGCCGTTCACGCACCGGCAGCGCCTGGCCATCTTCTCGGCCAAACTCGTCGAGCGTGCGAAATCTGGGTTTGGTGTCCCCCGTCTCTTGCTGCCACTTGGCCAAGGCGGTGCGGAACCGTTTAAGCCGCCTGGCTTGTGCGGGGTCACTGGCGAGGTTCTCCAACTCGAACGGATCGGATTGTGTGTCGTACAACTCCTCCTTGGCCCTCGGCTGGATGAAGGTGTTTTTTTGTGCATCGACAAGTCTGCCCTCGTCGCGCAGCCGGATCATTTCTCGGTAGGCCACCGAGCGCACGACGTCCGCCGGCGGTGTGTTGGGCAGGTCGTTGTAAAAGTTGCGGATGTACTTGAAGCGCCTGTTGCGGACTGCGCGGACGCGATCCTCGTAGTCGTGCCAGTTGCGTTCCGCGAACACGAACTCGCGAATGCCCTGTTGCGGATTGCGCAACAACGGCAGGAAACTGCGTCCCTCAAAAACCTTCGGCGTCGACAAACCGGCCAGTTCCAGGAACGCCGGCGCGATGTCGACCGAACTGAGCAGGCTATTACAGCGGCTGCCGGCGCCAACACGCCCCGGCCAGTGGACAATGAACGGCGTCTTGATGCCACTGTCATAAAGCGTCGTTTTGTCACGGGGGAACGGCCGGCCGTTGTCGCTGATAAACAGCACGAATGTGTTGTCGGCGACGTTCTGTTCTTTCAACTCGGCCATCACGCCGCCGACGAAACGGTCGAGCCGTGTGATCTCGTCGTAGTACAGCGCGTAGTCGCGCCGGGACCTAGGCGTATCGGCGACATACGGCGGCAGGCGAACATCCCCTGGCTTGTGTGGCTGCTCAAGGATGCCCTCGTCGTAGTCGCGGTGCGGATCGAGCGCGGCGAGCCACAGGAAAAACGGCTTGTCCGTTGGCCGCGCCTTGAGCACAGGCACCCATTGATCGCAGCCGCTGCGCGCATCGCCGACTGCCTTCTGCACAATTTTTCCAGCCTTGGCCGCCTTGCCGGTGGGCAGTTGAAAGCCGGACACGTCGGCCTCGCGGACCTCGTCAAAGCGATCCTTCACTGCGTTGCCCAGGTGCCACTTGCCGGCCGCCGCAGTCCAGTAGCCGGAGGCCCTGAGCAACTCGACGAACGTCAGCCGGTCGGCCGGCAGCGGCCAGTGAAGCTGCTCGGCATCGGTCTGGTGCGGGTAGGTGCCGGTGATGATACTGGCCCGGCTGGGGCTGCACGAGCTGATCGTCAGGTAGGCGTTGGTGAAGCGCATGCCACCCTTGGTTAAGCGGTCGAGGTTCGGCGTGCGAACGCCGGGGTTGCCGGTGCAGCCGAGGTCGTCCCATGCGAGGTCGTCGGCGATGATGAAAACAATGTTGGGCCTCGTATCCGCTTGGCCAAGTGCTGGCTCGGCAAAGGCGGCGAATGTCATAAAGAATAAATAAAATAGGCGCATTTAGGTGCGGCGAATTGTGACTCAGGCAGCGTCCGATCCCGAGTTTTTTCGTCGATTATCCAACTCCGTAAGCAGATCACAAAGCGCTGCCAGGCGCGGGGTCTCGACACCGGAGGCCTGCGCCCGGCCAAGCGGCAGGCGGAAGAGGGCATCGAGTTCCAGGGGGAGGCCTCGTTCGAAGTCGATCAGCGTCGAGGAGAGGTAAGCCTTCATAATGCGTGTGCGGTTGCGCTGATGCTTGCCAAGGCCGGGCGAGAGGTCGTGGCCAAGCGCACAGCCAGAGGCGATGACTTCGTCCATCAGTTCCGTGACAAGTTGCTCCCAGGGCCCGTTGTCGAGCAAGGCGTCAGTGGCGAGGCAGGGGCCGATGGGTTGGCAGGGGCCGAGCTGCCCGACGAGTGTCGCGTCGAGTCCCGCCGCACCGGCGACACCGAGACCGTTGAACGGGATATTCCAGACCAACTTTTCCCAGTGCGCCTTTTCGAGGTCGGGCGAGACATCGACTGGGATGCCCGTCGAGCGGATGAGCTCGGCGATCGCGGTGGCCAACTCATCCGGGGAACCACCGCGGCGGCCGAGGACGATCTTGCCGTGGGCGATGTGATGGATGACGCCGGGCTCGGTGCGGTTGAGGCAGACAAAGCACATGCCGCCGAAGACAGGCTGAGCCGGGAACAGTTCCGCTAGTACAGTCTCGTTGCCTAAGCCATTTTGGAGTGTCAGCAAGGCGGTATGCTTGCCGACCAGCGGCGTCAGCAGTTCGCCAAGGCAATGGTTCGCCGTGGACTTTAAGGCGACGATGACAAGATCGCACGGGCCGATTTCCCCCGGCGACTGGGCGGCGACTGGGCGGACATGAAAATCGCCGTTTAGGCTTTCGATTTGTACGCCGTTTTCTCGAACAACCTCGTAGTCGGAGCGGAGCAGAAAATGCACGTCGCGACCGGCTTGGCACAGTTTGGCCCCATAATAACTGCCTACGGCGCCGCAGCCGACGATGGCGATCTTGTCGAGTTTGCCCTTGTCCGCCGTCATTGATGCACAAAAAAAGCGCCCAGCAAACGCGGGCGCTTTTCATGGGAATGAGTTAATCCTTAGCTGGCGATCTCGTCCTTCGCGGCCTTGGCCACGGCAAACTTCACGACAGTCTTCGCTGGGATTTGGATTGTTTCGCCGGTGGCGGGGTTGCGCCCCATGCGAGCCTGGCGATTTACCAGTTTGAGCTTCCCAATGCCAGGGAACGTGAAGGCACCAGTTTCCTTGGTGCTCTTGAGTGCCAAGACGGCTAGATTGGCCAGCAAGTCTGTGGCCTCCTTCTTGGTGATTCCATTTGCTTCAGCAACAGCTGCTGAGATCTGTGATTTAGTCAACGGTTTGTCTGCCATATCGTTATTAATAGTACGGGTTATTATTACTCCTTGAGTAGTGCTGCACTACTGGGAATCGGTTGTACGAGCGGCCTTCGGGGTTCGCAAGCAGAAAAACCAATAAAATTGAACTATTTTCAACTTTTTAGAGCCGCTTTCAGAGCCTCAAACACAAGTTGAGAACAATTTATCAGCCAATCACGATGTTCGCCGTTCCCGGCTTATCCCATTGGAGGGGAACAGCCTGTGTCTTCACCCCGAAAATTTTTAACCCTTCATTTTCCATTCATTCATCAGTTCCTTTCCTTCGCGGCTTTCGTATGAGCGCGGCGTCCAGCGGCGGAGCAGCTCGAACGGCTCTCCGAAGCTCGCGTCCAGTTCGGCGGTTGTCGTGCTGAACGGCGGCTCGCCGTTGTCATCGGTGATCATGTAGTTGACGGCGAGGTAGAGCCCGCCCGGCTTGAGCCAGCTGCGCAGGGCCTGCACGTAGTCACTGCGCCGTGTCGGCGGGATGGCGCAAAACAGCGTGTGCTCGAACACGATATCGAATGGCTGATGCGGCTCATCGCTCAAAAAATCGCCAACGCGGTAGTCGATTGCGAGCCCCTCCTCGTCGGCCAGGCGCTTGGCCAGGGGAACGGAGCTTGGGGCGAGATCAAGCCCGGTAACTGACCAGCCGGCCTTGGCTAGGGCGCGGGCGTCGTGGCCTCGGCCACAGCCGGGGACGAGCGCCTGGCCGGGCGGCAGCGCCAGGTTCGCGGCCAAGTAATCAACCAAACCGGGCGAGGCCACGCCGTGATCCCAAAAGGTATCGTTGGCCTGGTAGAGGGCCTCCCAGTCTCTGTTCTCGTTGATTTGCATTGACGCCGCGCCCGAAGGCGTTAGGAACTTGGCCGGTTTTTTTGAAAGAAGCAATTGCCGGCTGGGAGTTCTCACGCTTGGCCGGGTGCTTGGAGTTTTTTTCGGAAGTTGATGATTATTTTATCGGGAATCCAGCCATCGGGGACGCTGCATGTTGGCAACTACTTCGGCATGATGAGTCCGGCGATCGAGCTGCAGGAGCAGGGCGAGGCGTATTATTTCATCGCGAACTATCACTCGATGACGTCGGTGTTCGACGCTGACGAACGGCGCAAAAACACGCTTGACGTTGCGCTGGATTTTCTCGCGTGCGGGCTCGATCCGGCCAAGTCAGTGTTCTTTCGCCAAAGCGATGTGCCGGAGGTGTGCGAGCTGACTTGGCTGCTGACGACGCTCACGCCGATGGGGCTGCTCGAGCGTTGCCACAGCTACAAGGACAAACTGGCCAAGGGTCTCTCCCCGAACCACGGGCTGTTCGCCTACCCGGTGTTGATGGCGGCGGATATTTTAATTTACGACTCGAACGTTGTGCCGGTCGGCCGCGACCAAAAACAGCACGTCGAGGTGACGCGCGACATCGCGATCAAGTTCAACCAGGCCTACGGCGAGACCTTTGTCATTCCCGAGCCTAAGATTCGCGACTCGGTGGCGGTGGTGCCCGGCACGGACGGCCAAAAAATGAGCAAGAGCTACAGCAACACGATCGACATTTTCGGCGACGAAAAGGCGCTACGCAAAACCATCATGCGCCTCGTGATGGACAGCCGACCGCCGCAGGAACCCAAGCCGGATGCTGACAAAAACATCGCCGTGCAGCTTTTGCGCCTAGTCGCGCCGGAAGACGTGGCCGGTGACTGGGAGGAGCGCCTGCGCGCCGGTGGGCTGGGATATGGCGACCTGAAAAAGGCGCTGTTCGAGCATTATTGGGAATACTTTGCGGAAGCGCGGACCAAGCGGGCTGAGCTGGAAAGCAATCTGGACCACGTCAACCAAGTCCTGAGGGACGGTGCCGATAAAGCCCGCGCGCGGGCAACCATCGTCCTCGACCGCGCCCGCAAAAACTGCGGCTTGGCCTGATCAAAGCCAGATTCCGAGCGCCTTCAGCAGGTAGAAGACCGTGATGGCGAAGCTGGCGACGATCACAAGCGCCTCGATGATGAGCTGAGCCACCGGTGGCAGGCCAATCGCGGCTTGGCCACTTTTTTGGACGGTCGGTTTGCCCGCTTGGCCAAGCGTGCCGAGCATCAGGCCACCGGTCATCACGACGATTTGCATGCAGACGAACACCATCAACCAGGCGAACGCCTTGTCCATGAAGCCGTACGAATGCAGCCCGATGCCGAGCATGTTCGTTCCGAAGAAGGACCACGCGGTGACGGCGTTGCCAAAGATCGCCATGGCGACGAGTCCGCGCTCGCGGATTATCCCACCCCAGCGCGCGTGCAGGATGGCGGCGTTCCAGATGACAATCATCAGTGCGCCGTTTTCCTTCGGATCCCATCCCCAGAACCGGCCCCAGGACTGGTCCGCCCAAATGCCACCTAGAACTGTGCCGACGAAACTGAACAGCGTCGCAAAACAGACGATGCCATAGATCATCTTGGTGAGGGATGAGCGATCCGTCTTATTGAACGGCATCTTGTTGGCGACAAAATCGCGCACTACATAAACGATTGCGAGGAAGCCGGCGACGAAGGTGGCGGAGTAGCCGATAGTGATGATCACCACATGTGTTGCGAGCCAGAAATTGGTGTCTAGTACGGCCTGCAACATCTCCATCGTGTCGCCGCTGAGTGAGAGTCCGCCGGCGACGAGCAGCGTTACAAAGCCGACCGAGCTGGCGACGACGTTGCCGATACCGTCCCGATAGATACGTTCCAAAATCAGCCCGAGAATCACCGCGCCCCAGCCAACGAACACCGCAGCTGAGTAGAGGTTGGTCACCGGCGGACGGCCTTCAAGCCACATGCGGAAAATCAACCCGGACGTATGGATAACTGCGGCAAGAGCGATCAGGTAATAGGCGGTTAGGTTTGGCCACTTAGCTAGGGACAGCCAGCCGCCGCAGGCCAGCAGGAAAGCCAGCACGTAAAGGATTTCGCACTTGTAAAACGGGTCGAAGTTGTTGAAGGCAAACTCCTTGCCAGTCTTGCTGAGTTCGATGGTGAAGCCGTTTTTCTTGAGGTAATCTTGATACCCCCGGAGCTTGTTGTTGAAGGTGGTGGCGTCGTTTTTGGCGTAGGCGGAGACCATGCCGGCATAGGCCTTGGCTGCGGGATGGAACTGAATTTTCCAGTCGCTCTCGGCTAAGGCTGCTGTGCTGATGCTACTCAGAAGATTAGTGCTGAGAGATTGCCATGACTTGTCGACCGGGATGATTCGTGGCCAAAACATCACACCGCTCCGGTCGCCGTCCCGTATGCTGGGATCGATCAGCGTTTCGATTAATCCTGAAAACAGATGATGGTCATCCTCGTTGTGTTCAGCATTGGTTTCGTGTGCTCGAACGGCGGCCATGCCGATCGGGAAAATGGCCTCGAGTTGAGTCAGTTCAGCGACGAAGTTGGTCGAGTTTTGCGGCCGAAAGCTCTTGGATAAGCGCTGGTAAATCAACAGTGAGTCAGCGACGGCCTTGAGCGATTTCTCGTAGGGCGTGCGCAGAGAGGCGTCCTTGGAGTGGATGCGCCCGCTCTCCCGGGCCAGGCGTTCGAAATTGTTGTCGGCGGTGATGTCGTCGACCGAGAAATGTTTTTTGTCCTTGTCCAATCGGAGGTTGTCCTTGGTTTCCTCGTTGTCGATGCGGAACACCGGCCGGGTGCGAGCCACATCCGGCTTGGCCGCCAGCTCGAGCAGCCATTCGATCGCCGGGATGGTTTTCTCCTCGCCGCCGTTTCGGTCGTAGCGCCCCGTGGACTTGTGGCGGATGACCTGCATGGCATTGCGGGCGGTGGAGTCGATTGGCTGAATGCGTCCGTCGAGTAGCACCGGTAGTTGGCCGAAGCCGTAAATGTCCGGCTGTTCGCTAGCGACTTTTGGTATGCGCACCAGCCCCATCAATGCCCACAAGGCCATGACCACGACGACAGCGACCGGCACGAACAGTTTTTTCATATGGCGGCCTTTCGTTTTCTGTTGAACGAAAACAGGTGGGTCAAAAACTGGGTGAGCAGCCCAAGGCCGACCAGCGCGCAGGAGATATACGGCGTCATCCAGCCGGGATTACGGACAACCTGCAGGACGGTGGCCTTATCGTTTTCCGGGTCGAAGCTGGCCTGAAAGTAGGTCTTGCCGTCGGTGCGAAGCGGGTGGTTCATCCAGATGTTCACCTCGCGCTCAGCCCCGCTGTCGCGGTCTCGCACGGTCACCAGGCTGGAGAAGTTACGCGCCTTTTCCGTCCCTTGAAACTTGTCGTGTTTAAAATCGATCAATTCGATGTCGTACGGCGTATAGTAGCGCTTGAAGCGCAGGGCCAGCTCGTACTCCTTGCCGCCGTGCTCGAAGGTCTGCTCGGGGATCGGTTGGCGGAGTGCGCCGAATAGCGCAGAGACCATCCAGGTGCCCAGCTCGATGCCCTCGGTTGATTGCAGCTTGATGTAGGCGCCGGGGAAGTTGACCTCCTCGAGCGAGGTGACCGATTCCTTGTCGATCGTTGCCAACTCGAGTCCCTTGCCGTGCGTGGCTTTGTTTGGCTGCCCCTGGCCTAACTGGACAAGGTCGGAGTTCGTAAAGTAGTTCAGCACGGTCATCTTGAATGGCAGGCTGCCGGCCCGGTAGGTTTTGTTTTTGCCGAGCCTCTCCGCCGGGATGGCGGCGACGGTGTCCGTGTTCGGTTGGCTTTTATCGATGATCACTAGTTCACACT
>Ga0066836_10002021_pt1 | contig 10768 bp, 16 predicted proteins | sample ETNtaG_18_FD_71568 | JGI IMG/M metagenome (GOLD analysis project Ga0066836, IMG submission 71568) | Marine microbial and viral communities from oxygen minimum zone, Eastern Pacific Ocean - ETNP201302SV91 | ecosystem: Environmental > Aquatic > Marine > Oceanic | place: Pacific Ocean: Eastern...
GCTAAGGCAACTAACAAAACACTAAAGGCACTCGCGCTGCTCGCTGGGACGCTAACACATGGGCTGCGTCACTTCGTTCCTAATTTTAGCCCATGTGTTATCGCCCCTTAGTGGGGTGTTGGTATGACTCCCTTTGTCAACCCTGAACGAGCGCTTCCCTGACACTCTTTCAGCCCATAATTAGCTTTGTTTTTCGCTCATAATAAATGAACTAACGCACCGGGTGAGGCAGTAATGTCGTCGGTTAGTATGCTGGTATTCGTAGGTTACTCATTCGTTGAATGAGCAGAGCTGACCTTACATGTTCCGCCGTAGCACCTTCTCATCAGTCTAGGCTCGTGGATCAATCATGATTAAGTGATTGCCATCATAACGCCCTCGTAGGTTGTGCCACATTCCGCGGCCTGATCCGAATGCGTTAGCTCAAACTCGTTTATCATGCAGGTACTCGGCTCAGCCTTAGTTTTGGATTAACCGGTGTAAGTACCACTTCTTTTGCGATAGCCCAGATATATGCGGCCATTTCTCTGGCTATCGCGGTAATGATTAAATTGTAGTGTTTACCCTTTTTACTCATGCGCTGATAGCGTTTGCACAAACGCAGCTGAGCTTTCCAGGCGATATCAACAATGTCTTTGGATAAACCTTCTTGCCTTAACTGTAATTCGGTAGAGACATTCGCTGGATACCGGTAGCTATGCGCTCCTTCAATCAGTAAACGCCTTGCTCTGCCGTTGCCGGCTTTGGTAATGGCTCCTAAGTGTCGCTTTCCACCTGATGATTGTTCACTGGGAACTAAGCCCAGATAAGCCATGAGCTTTCTTGGGTGGTCGAAGCGATGTAGATCACCGAGTTCCGCCACAACACCAACGGCGACTAATAATCGAACACCGCGCATCGCTTGAATGGCTTTCACTACTGGATAATAACGCCATTGATGAACGTGGTGAGTTAATTCATTATCTAGCCTTTCCAGTCGACGGATGCGCTCTTCTATGGTTTGCAATTGTTCCTGCAAAACTATTTGCTGCGCCGGATGAGGCAATATCAATTCTGTAAGCCAGCGAAGGTGCTTCTTCGACCAGTTAGCAGTGCCTTCATAGCGTATGTTGCTGCGAAGCAGTAACGCTTTAAGCTGGTACTTGGCTTCCTTTAAATCCTTCATTGCGGCTTCTCGAGCTCGAGATAAATCCCGTACAGCTTCGTCCTCCGGCTCTGGTACATAGATGGGGGTAAGGTCTTCAGACTTTAGTGACCTAACGAGCTTAAGGGCATCCCGTCGGTCGGTTTTAATTCGCTCTCCTGGCTTTTTTGGAATAAGAGACGGTGCCACAACATAGCAACAATGCCCCAAGCTCGTTATCAGCCGATAAATCCAATAACCACACGGTCCTGCTTCATAAACCACGTGCAGTGTCGAGCCGGGATATTTAGATTCAAACTGACGTAGCAGCTTTTTGACACTGACTTTGGAAGAAGAGATACGGCCATAATGAACCGGACTCGCCCCACGCTGTTCCTCACAATAAGCAACCTCATGAAACTCTTTATGCGTATCCAACCCTATAAAAATCATGCTATGTTTGTTCATGCTAGCCTCCAAATTGATTTAGTATTGAACAAACTAATTATGGCTCTGGCTGAAAAGTTAACCCACGAAAATGCGGGGGCTAGCACTTTTACAGGGAGTCATTGTGTCTAGCTTCCCAGAGGTTTTAAATTGAAACTTGTATTTTTTTTAAGTCTATGTCTTTTATTAGTCGGATGTTCAAGCACATCTGAACCAGTTTCTTTCAAAAATAGTCGAATCGGTGTTGACTACAAGCTAAATGAAACTTTAAAACTATGCCACACCCACCTTGGCAAGACAGTATTCCAAAACACTGAAGAAATTTACCCTATTACTGAAAATGTCAACGCCTTAGTCACAAAAGGCTATGTTGAAGGAATTAAAAACACTTTTAACACTCCCGTTCAAATAGACTCTAGTATTGATTGGAGCAATTATTTAAGTTACTCATCCTGGGACGCTAGTGCCAAATTGGTGCCACAGGGATTAAATAAGCTTAGAGAAATTCAAGCTAAGTATGACTTAGACTTTCTCCTTGTCGCGAGAGACTACGAAAACTTTTATAAAGGCGAGGCTTGCAGTGGCGCATGGTTCAAGACTCAAATGAGCGACGTCAGGAGTTTTGTCCCTATTTATGTAGCGCTAGTATTTGACGCTAATTCTGGAAAATATGTTGGTAGTACATTTATTACAAATGACCACCATAGCTCTGTTTATCAAAATTTTAACGACGTTTCGAAACTAGAACACAGTGAAGTCTTAAAACTTATTTATTATTCTGAAGATGCAGCAACTAAAGCAGCAAGTATGTTCTTCGAATAACAAGGAAGCTAACAAACGCATTAACACTCGCTACGCTCGCTAGGGACAAAAACACGTAGGCTCCCTTCGCTTCGCTCAGTATTATAGCCTACGTATTTTTGCCCGTTATGCGGGCCGTTATATTTTCGGAGTAAGTTCAAATTGAGATGGATTTTATTAAGTTTATTATTTTGCGGCGCTTCGAACGCATCAACTTGTATTGTTACTGAGGAACAGGCATTTCTTTGGAATGAAAAATATCAGCCACTTTTTACAGTTAATACTGAGTATTTTGATGGCAGTTATTCAGTAGAAATCTTATTACCCAACAAAATCGAAGATCGAGAATATAAAAATTCGGCACTATTCATCGACAGTCTCGAGGAACCATCACTGTTTATGCCTGCGGAAGCTCTCGAGCGTGATGAAGGAAAAGTAGTTTGGTATACCGTTGGAAATGAGCTCGTTCGAAAACACTTTTTTGTTTTTTCATACGGCGAAGGCTGTGGTATTTCGGTAACATTGCCGGTTGTTTTTAACTAAAATATAACACATATGAGCCTCCGGGCTGTCAATGAAAAAAGATAGCCCCTTGACCACTATTTCAAGATCAATACCGTTGCCTTTTTAGAACTCGTTTACTTCGTCTGTCATGGCTGATGTTAGGCAAATTGCCTACGTCAAACACATGTAGAGCTGCGCCGGTCACCGGCTCTTGTTGTTGCGCTTTTCAATTCCTTTTGACTGGCAACGGCACTAGACATTCATCGGTTAACCTTCCTCTGTCCTATTCAAACCTAAGTGGCTGCATTGACCAGTTAGTATCAGGTTCAGTGAAGGTGTAAGCAAATTCGTAAAAAGGTATAGATGCGCAACAGCCGCATGTCTAATCAAACCAACAGGTTTTGGCATATCGGTATATTTATCGATGCTGCTTTTGCAGAGTACTTTGCGATAAAAGAGATACTCACCATTTAACCAGTTAGATGTTTAAGCTCATGCCCACTGTGCGACTTAACCGTTTAAAAAGCGCTCTTCATCGAATACCTGCCGGTTCTTCAACATAAAGTAAGTACATCGCCCAATTTTATGAGCGAGTGCAGATAAAGCCTTCGCCTTGCTCATTCGTTTTTGCAGCTTGGCTAGATACCGTTTCGCGTTGTCATTACCTTTAAGGTACAACACTGCTGCTTCACTAAATGCCCATTTTAAATGAGCATTACCAATCTTATTTCCCTGCGTACCATGCGTTTTACCGGCCGACTCAGCTTTGCATTTGACTAACCGTGAATACGAGGCAAACTTCTGAACTGATGGAAACCGTTTAATATCGCCAACTTCATACAAAATGGTGAGGGCTAGAATTTTCCCGATACCTGGAAACGACTTTAGAATATGTAAATCTGTTGCACAGTGTGTTTGTGCTTGAGTCTTTACATAATGTTCAATCTTGTAGAGCTCACTCACCATGGTTTCGATTATATTTAGATTTAAATCCATACTCTTTTGCACAGCTTCGTCTGGAAAAAAGTGGCGCATCTTTTCTCTATCAGGTGAGTTTCTTAAATCTAACCGCGTTTCTAAAGCGGGTAAGTTGTATTGACTGACTGTGCTAGCAACGTGCGCTTTCAGTTGAGCACTCATTCTCATTATGTGCGTGCGACGGCGAAGCGCATCTCGAATCGAACGATGCTCCTTCGAATAAGCATGCGCAAGCGGGAAGTTCCCTCCGCGCATTAATTTCGCTATCTTTAGCGCGTCTATTTTATCGTTTTTCGTTTTACCTGCATGAATCGCTTTCATATAAAGCGCGTGGCCAAGAATAAAATCGATATTGTGCGCTTCGCAGAAGTCAGAGACCCAATACCAACAGTGCATACATTCCACTCCAACAACAATATTGCCCAGATATGGCGTTAGAAGCGCTAACAGTTTATCGGGTGAATCATCTATTTTTTTGTGAACAAGAATGTTGTTTTCATTATCAATAATGCAGACGTAAAGCAGCCTTGTGTGAAGATCGATTCCACAATAGTACGGATGTGTATTAGTATAAAAGTTCATTGAGTTTTCTCCCTTGGTTTGGTCGCCTATTAGGATAAACTCTGTTTATGCTGATAGGGAGGAGGCTCAATGATTATCAAACCACTCAAGGCTCTAGCTTCGCTCGCTGGGACGCTAACACATGGGCTGCGTCACTTCGTTCCTAATTTTAGCCCATGCGTTATCGCCCCTTAGTGGGAAGTTATGTGTCACAGGAATTTTATGGATAAGTTGATGAAATGGAAGCTAATTGAAAATGAACTTTGGCAAGCTCATCAACTCCTTCCAAAGAATATCAAACAATCTGATTTTGGTTATAGAGAAGTAGATTTCTTAGAGTATCTCAGTCATAACGAGCTTCGGTTGGCGATGGAAGAACTAGATGGAGTTATAGTGGACAATCCTTCTCCGTCTAAAGAGTTTTGGCAACACTTGGTGAACGCCGCAAACCTTATGAATAGTAAAAAAGAGCCAACTTATAAGCAGTTTATAGATGCCACATAACAAAAAAATTAAGTCACTCACTTCGTTCGCTGGGACGCATACATGCGGGGCGGCTTCGCCATTATGCCCCACATGCCTGCGCCCCTTATTTAAAAGTTATGTGCCAGTCGGATATTGAGTAAATGAGCTTTTATGAGTTAAAAAATGTTTCTAAAAAGGCCTTGTGGGCCGCAGTCACATTTTACCTAAAAGTTCTGGTCATCTTATTGCCTTTGTTCTTGTTTATCTATTGGCCAGAAAGTACGGAATTCAGCATCGATATACTGTCAAAAATCTTAGTGGCATTTTTCATAAACCAATTAACAGTCATCATGCCCAGTATTTTATTTTTCTTATTCTTGTTTATCGGTATTGCAGGTAAAAGGCCTAATCAGTAATGTCACATAACAAAAAAATTATGGCGCCCGCAAGCGGGCTTGGACACAAACAGGCAGGCGGCTTCGCCATTTTCGCCTGCCTGTTTGTGCCCCATATTTAGGTGTTATGTGCTTGCGTCAATTTGAAAATAAGGAAGTTTTATGAGATTCACCGATGAAGAAATGATAACTGCGTTACAAGAATTGAACGCAAAGCAAAAACCGATGCAAGGACTCTTTGGAGCAATCATCGGAGCATTTGTCGGATTTGTTTTTTATCTTTTCATTTCACAAATGGGGGCAGCGATTATCATTATGCTTGCTGTCCCGCCCGCATCAATTGGATTGTTTGCTCGATTCACCGGGCAAATGTATAGTTTGAAGTATAGGCTTCCTGTAGGCGCTATTGGTGCATTACTTCATATCTTCGGCTGCTATATGTTGGGCCTCACCCCGCTAGCATATATTCTTACCCCTGTTGCGTTTATCATCGCGGTTACCCTCAGCAAAGTGAAATTAGAGCGGGTTCACATTTGGGCAATTTCACAAGAGGAAATCGGGAAACTCAATGCGAAATAACGCTGTAAGTGGCTACGCACATAACAAAAAAATTATGTCGCCCGCAGGCGGGCTGGGACACAAACAGGCAGGCGGCTTCGCCATTATAGCCAGCATGTTTGTGCCCCATATTTAAAAGTTGTACATAAACTATGAAATCATCACACAAGACAATTTTTATAATTTTTGTTTCATTTATCCTTTCTTCATTAGTGGACGAATACCTTTTAATTACTCGCGGTATCGAGCTCTTCACCTACCACATTCATACGATTTTCGTAGCAATTTGCCTCTTCATTTGGTCCAAACAACACGGTAGAGAGAATGGGCATACACAGCTCAGAATGTATCCCTTGTTTTGTGCATTAATAGGCTTCATTGGTGTTCCGGTGTACGCCTATAAATTTTATGGCCTAAAGCACGGAACGATTCTTCTATCTAAAGCGATTGTTGCATTAATTGTTACCGTAATAGTTTCTATTGGCGCCACTACCCTTTTCTCAACATTTTATGTATAACAAAAAAATCAAGTCGTAGGCTAAAGCCCACTGGGACAGTAACGCAGCGACACTTCGTAAATATTTAGCTACGTCACTGCCCCAAAGCTTAGCGTTATATCGCGGGATAGTTCGATGGAAGACAAGGACTTAGTTATTTACGATGGGGTGTGTAACTTCTGTAATGGAGCAGTTGCCTTTATTTTGAAGCGCGACAAAAGTGAACGTTTTATATTCTCACCAATGCAATCAGAATACGCTCAAGAAGTTATCAAACGTTACAAAGTTGATACTGTAGGTGTTGATACTTTTATGCTGGTTAAGAACGGAAACGTTTTTCTTTGGTCTGACGCTGCACTAGAAATCGCAAAAGACTTAACCGGATTTTGGTTTTTATTCGATGTAACTAAAATCTTGCCGAGTTCTTTTAGAGACTTCTTCTACAGAATTTTTGCCCGCAACCGTATTAAGCTTTTCGGTGGTACAAAGCATTGTCAAATACCCGATAAAAAGGTCTTAGGGAGGTTCAGAGGTCTTGCGATGTAACAAACAAATAAAGCCGTTCCCGTTGGTCACTAGAAGGCATATATGCGGGGCCGCTTCGCCATTATGCTCAGCGCATATGCGCCTCTTAGCTTAATGTTAGAAGCTTCTGAGAAATCAATGGCTAAATCAGAAATAAGACGATTCTTAAAAGAGATCCGCACTAAGTTTCCTGACGTTGTTCCTCTTATGGAAAAACATGAGAGTTGGGCGCTTACATTTCTAATGGGAGAGTTTGCAAATTTGACGACTATTTTGTTAAACCAAGGCGACTTAGAAGAAGCACTTGAGCAGTTGCATTACATGAGCGAGAAACTAGATACTGCAACCGAAGCAGAATTCGAGTACATAGATGTATATTATACAGAGCACTTATTCTGGAAAGGTACCAAAGAAGGTATTGAACGTGGCTGGCCTCTCGTCCCAGATAATCTCAAAAAACTGTACTTGGACTTTCATGGTAAACCACCTAGGGTAGTGGTTTAGATAAGGTTGAGGGAAGTACAATTTTACAAAGTACGATTGATGGCTTTTGTGAAACTCAGCGCTCTAAAGATGTCTTTAAAAAATTAAAACGTTTTATATCCAATAAAGCGATTAAAAAGTCTGGTGTTCTATTTTTCCCTGAGGCTCACGGTAATCTGAGAAATGGTTGGCGATTAACCCCAATTCTAACTGGTGTGCCTGAGTTAGATGTTAAGCTTTAACCTTACAATTAAGAGTGTTTTAAACATAACAAACGCTTTAACCAAGGGACGAAAAACAGCAGGCTTGCGCTCCTTCGTCGCTAATTTTAGCCTGCTATTTTGCGCCAGTTTAGCTAGGCGTTATGCATCAAGGTAAATAATGAATCGAGCGCCCCTTTCAAAAGAACCAGTTAACCTATTTATTCTTTTAAAGATGGCCTACACCGATTCTTTGGGTGCCAATGTGCTGAACAGGCATCTGAGCAGACTGCTCAAGCAACTATTTTAAAATTGGAGCTAACTATTCGTTTTCTCCATTCAAAAGTAAGTTATTTGGAAAATGCGTAAACTAATTCCAAGACAGACACTTCAAAGTACTAGACCTAGTCTAACTTTATAAAACGCGTTCTCTAAGTTAAAAGTCAAGGAGACAATATGCATCTCGCTCAATTGAATATTGGAAAAGTCAGGTTTAACTTAGAGGCCCCCGAAATGGCGGACTTTGTAAATAACTTAGACCCTATCAACGCCATTGCTGAACAAAGTCCAGGATTTATCTGGCGTTTGAAAGACGAATCAGGTGATGCCACTAATATAGAGGTAGAAAATAACCCAGATATCATTGTTAACATGTCTGTTTGGGAAAGCGTAGAGTCCCTTAAGAACTTCATGTTCAAGACGCATCACATTGATTTCCTTAAGCGTAAAAAAGAGTGGTTTTTGCCCTTAAGCGAAGCATCTTATGTGCTTTGGTGGATACCGAAGGGTCATATTCCAACCCTTCAGGAAGCTATCACTAAATTAGACCATCTTCGGGAAAATGGAGAATCTCAGGATGCATTTAGTTTTAAAAGTAGTTACCCCAAGCCTGAATTGGAGAATCATTGATGTTTCCAAGGTCAGAAGGCAAACTAGTAAGGAGCTCGAACTGGCCGTTGAAATACGTAAGCACGGATCCCGACACGTAGATTCTAATTTTCGCACACGAGTTTCACATCTTAGATGGCTGCCGTGTTCTCTATTAGATAGTTTAATAAGAAAGGATATTTTATGAACTTATCGTTTTTACTTGTACTTTTTATCTCTTTTTTCACAATAAATATCCTACCTTGGGTTCTAGCACTTATATCTAAAAAGGCTTCTGGTAATAACAAGGTCATCTGGTTCTTGATGTCGTTTTTATTATCATGGCTAGGCTTTATCGTTTATTACTATCTTGTGATTAAGCCAGAATGGAAAGCTGAGTTAGAAAGAAAAAAATCAAAAAGAATACTCAGAAATGAAAATGGAATGCCTATTAAAATGTATGAGCAATCTTAAGGTTAAAATTGACACGCATTTTATCAACGCTTATATGTAGATGAACACTAGTGATAGCCTAAATCTATATTTTGAAAATTTACGAAGGAACGACAATGCCTATAAAAAAATGGACTTTACAATACCTAGTCGCATTTCCCTTGCTGGCCACTATTTTTACCAGTGTTCAATACTTTAAAGGCCAGTCTTTTTCCTACTCTCTTGAATTCGGGGTTACATGGGCTTTTATATCTATTTCTATATTTGCAGCTCGCCGCATTTACAATTTTAAAAAGCGGATCCATTGCGAAATATGCAACGATATACAAAATCATAAGACCATTGAATAATTGAGCACGCTATTTCAGTTGAGTACTCAACCTTAATTTCATGTTAAAAAAACGGGTAAAAAAATGAAAACACAAACCTTACTTATCTATTTTTTCTTTTCCTTGCTAGTCTCTTTCTCGTGTGAAGCCTCTACGCGCTCACTAAAAATAGAAGATGATGGTTTTGTTGCTACGTATTACTCTTCAGCGTCACAAGAACGTAAAGTTGGCGTTTTAGTGCTTGGAGGATCCGAGGGAGGCGTGCCAGAAAAACTCGCTAGTCCAATCGTTGAAGCGGGATTCCCTACCCTAGCTTTAGCTTATTTTAAGGAAGAAGGCTTACCACCAGAGTTAGAGAGAATACCTCTTGAATATGTAATTCAGGCTATGTCGTGGTTAAAATCACAACCAGAAACCACGCCGGACGACATTATTGTAGTTGGCTGGTCGAAAGGCGCTGAACTGTCACTTCTTCTAGCGTCAAAAGAACCAAGTATTTCAAATGTGGTTGCTATTGCGCCTAGCTCTGTTGTTTGGGCAGGTATTTTGAAAGATTGGAGTAAAGTGCCTGGTTCCAGCTGGACTTACGACGGGCAAGACTTAGCGTTTGTTCCTTTCAACCCGTCGGGTGAAGTTAATGGTTTGCTAGATCTCTATACGCAATCTTTAGAAAATCGAGCAGACAACGGTAAAGCTAATATTCCTGTACAGAAAATCAGCGCCGATGTTGTGTTAATGACTGGCGAAAACGATGAAATTTGGCCCTCGCCTACTATGGCTGAAACAGTTTGTGAAAAAATGAATGCGCGCACTAAACATAAGTGTAAGCACATAAACTACCAAGGGGCAGACCACTTGCTTAACTACGAGTTCTTAAAAGAGGGTAGCGATATGAACCAAACCTTTATTAAGATGCTTACTAATCACAATAACCACTAGTCAGCTTCTTCAATAAATAGAATCATATGACCATTGATGAATTCAATCACTATTGCAAAGCACTCCCCCACACTACTCATGTCGTTCAGTGGGGAAATTCAGAAGTATGGAAAGTAGGTGGTAAAGTCTTTGCTATAGGGAGCATTGGCAAGGACGGACACCCTGCTTTTACCTTTAAAACATCTGAGCAAAACTATTATTTTCTGGAAGAAAAGCCTGGCTATAGGCCTGTGCCCTATCTCGCTAGTCGTGGAATGAAGTGGATACAGCAGTACAATTGCGAGAGTGATGAAGATGAGGAATTAAAATATTATTTAAGCGCGTCGTTTAAGCTAGTATCGTTAAGGTTAACCAAGAAAATGCAAAAAGATCTTGGTTTAAATCAACCTCAATAGAAGGTGCTTACACCATGTTGAAAGCAAAAATCTTTACGCGAAACATCCGTCCTTATGTTGAAGAGGAGTTGGCATTAGCCCGCAATGAGCAAAATTACGGAAATAAGGCTGAAGCCTTCGCTCATTTGGAAAATGCCCACGTTCTTGGTCAAGCCTCTACAAGGCTACACGTTAAAGTACACGTTCAAATGCTTTTGTGGGCAGTGAAACAAGGCAATATTGGTGAGTTTTTTGGTCAACTTTTCAGA
>Ga0066836_10002022_pt1 | contig 10768 bp, 11 predicted proteins | sample ETNtaG_18_FD_71568 | JGI IMG/M metagenome (GOLD analysis project Ga0066836, IMG submission 71568) | Marine microbial and viral communities from oxygen minimum zone, Eastern Pacific Ocean - ETNP201302SV91 | ecosystem: Environmental > Aquatic > Marine > Oceanic | place: Pacific Ocean: Eastern...
ATTATTTCGCATTTTTATTATTCAATAGTTGTTCTTCGTTTTTAATATATCGCAATAAATCACTATCAGGATGTGTGCTTTTAAAAAACCTAATTTGATCTTTTGCGATATCAAAATATTTTAATTTAATATTGGTTTTTATTAAATATAAGAGCATTTCATCTGTTAGCTGGTCTTGAGATATTTTATCTAAAATGCTTTTAGCAACACTATACTGATTAGATTTATAAAGATTTTGAATATATAGGGTATTAATGTTCTCTATTTTAGAAACCTCATTAATTTTTATCTGTCCATATAATGAAAAAAACCTTCCAAACTGTTCATTTAAAAAAGATCTTTTAATATGATTCACTGCATCTTTTGTTGTTAAGGAAAAAATAAATTCTTCATTTTTAGATATTCTATTGGGAGCACTGATAATTGGATATTTGAAGTTGTGTAATATTGGTGCAATAAAGTTATTTGCCCTAAAGGCCATGATTTGTTCAACATTATCTTCAGCATCATCTAAAAATCCGATAGTTGATGGATCTACCTCTCTTTGAACAACCATATTCTCGTTTGTATCAATTACAACACCTAAATCCCAATATTTTTGTGTTGAGGTTAAACACAATGAAAACAATAGGCCAAAAATTAGTATGTGATTAAATCTAATTATCATATTGTTCCCAATCTATAGAATAGGAATACCCTATAAACTGTCCGAAGTCGGGCGGTATAACCAGCTCAAATCCGGCCACTGCGCCAATCTCTATGCTTGAATCTGATTCTATTTGAGAGTCTGGAAAAACATGTTTGGACCCCTGTACAAACGCCGTTAGTGACTTGGTGCTTCCTTGCCAATTCATTCTAAAAACAAAATTTATTTTTACAAAGTCTGCTCGTGATTCCCCAATATTTTTGATGTCCCCCCTCAATGTTCTATTTCCCCTAAAATCCACGTCTTCGCTAATGTCTCCCAACATAATGGCGTTTGCAAGAAGTTTAGTTGTGGGTTTAAACATTGTGTTTTCTTCATCTTTTTTTATTTCAATAATTTGACTTCTTCTTAAATTATCTGTTACATCAACGCTGTCTGGTGATTGCGTTATGTTTTCAATAATGCGTTTAATTGTCTTTCTTTGTATGGTAAGGTCACCAATGAGCGTTTCTACGTGTAAAACATCTTGGTCTTGATATTTGATTTTACCGTAGACTGTCGATCCATTTGTTAAAATTATTTCTTTATTATATATAGAAAACGGATTGTTCCATATTTGAGATTGTGCTTTAAGCTTATATAGTTCTTCTGTGTTTCTATCAAGCTCTGATTTCAACTTAGTTATTTCGTCTTGCATGTTTTGAATAACATCCTGATAAATATTATCAGTATCATTAAAATTGATTTCTGATGTATTGGAATCTATTATATTAGAATCAAACGATTCAAATAAACTGTTTACATCAATAACCCCATCCTCAAAATCTAATGAAAGGGAGTCGTCTGAAATTAGTGTGTTGTCAATTAAGATAGAGTCTGTAAACATCGTATCCATGGCAATCGCTTCAGCGCCCAAACTGTCGACTGACGATTCACTATCAATAACCGCAGGGGCTGTTTCTTTTTTGCCAAACATACTGCATGAACTTAAGATTATAGATGTACACAGTAGTACGATAAAACGTATTTTAAACATGTTTGTTTCTGCCTTTGTCCTCGTTAAATACTAATTAAATCTTACAAAAAATGATATAGCCAATGAAAATATTAATAATGCACTGCTAATACCAAGAATTTTATATATTTTTTTGTCTTTCTCTTGTAGCGGTCTTGTATTATAATACTATATATTGTGTTATAAAATATTTTTTTACTATAACAATCTTATGATTGCACCTTCTATTCACTAAGTGTTAATTTTTAAAAGTTATTAGTGATCAAAAAAATATATAAATATAAACGTGGTGATTATATGAAATTGGAAATATTAAAATCAAAAATCCATAGGGCTACTGTTACAGATGCAAATCTTGACTATGTGGGCTCTTTGTCACTTGATCCTGTTTTAATGAAGGCTGGAAACTTAAATGAATATGAAAAAATTCATGTTTTAAATATTACGAATGGTAGCCGTCTTGTTACATATATCATTAGGGGGGCAGAGGGCTCAGGTGAGGTTTGTATTAATGGGGCTGCTGCACATTTAGTTTCAAAAGGGGATCTGGTTATCATTGCCTCTTATTGTTCCTTGAATGAAAAGGAAGTGGTTTCTTTTAAACCTACTATTGTTCATGTGGACAATAAAAATCTTGTGGTCTCTTAATGTCTAAGGTTACTATTAAAACAATTCAATCTTGGAAGAATAAAAAAAAGTTTAGTGCAATCACTGCGTATGATTTTTTATCCGCTAAGATTGTTGATAAATCTAATATTCCCGTGGTTTTGGTTGGTGACAGTGCGTCCATGGTTACATATGGATATGATTCAACCATCCCAATTTCAATGGATGAACTTTTGTTGCTCTCTCGGGCTGTGGCGCGGGGAGTTGAAACTTCTCTCGTTGTGGGTGATATGCCCTTTTTAAGCTACCAACATTCTGTTTCTATTGCGGTTAAAAATGCTGGTCGGTTTTTAAAAGAGGGGCGAGTGTCCGCAGTAAAGCTTGAGGGTGGTGTTAAAGTAAAAAAACAAATAAAAAGTATTGTTGACTTTGGTATCCCTGTAATGGGGCATGTTGGACTTACTCCTCAGTCTGTCAATCAATTTTCTGGATATTCTATCCAAGGTAGAGATGTGGCTTCTGCTCAAAAAATATTAGATGACGCGCGCGCCGTAGAAGAGTCTGGCGCCTTTGCTGTTGTTCTTGAATGCGTACCTTTGGAGCTTGCTGCAAAAATTACACACACTCTTTCTATACCAACTATAGGGATTGGCTCTGGATCAAATTGTGATGGTCAAATACAGGTTTTTCATGATGTTCTGGGCATGATTCCTGATTTTTCACCCAAACATGCAAAACAATTTACAAGCCTACACAAGCATATGCTAACCGCCTTGAAAAAATACAACTCTTCTGTTGAAAAAAAGAGCTTTCCTGGTGCATCTCACTCTTCAAGCTATAAAACTAACGTTATTGATAAATTAAATTAGATGAAGGTTTTTTCGTCTTTATATGATTTTTTTCATTGGCGAGAAAGTCTTTCTAAATCACTATCAATAGGATTTGTTCCTACAATGGGGGCTCTTCATGATGGTCACCTTTCCCTAGTGTCTGGCTCTCTTTCCGATTCCAACCTGACTGTTGTAAGTATATTTGTTAATCCCGAGCAATTCTCTGAGAATGAAGATTTTGATACATATCCACGAACACTCTCAGATGACTTAAATAGATTAAAACAATTAGGTGTTGATGTAGTCTTTACTCCGGGGATAAAAGATATATATAATAAACGGGTTAATTCTTTTTCTTTGAAGGACCCCTTTGCGGAAACCTTGGAGGGTGCAGCTCGACCCCATTTCTTTCCAGGCGTCATCAATGTGGTTTCAAGATTATTTAATATTGTAAATCCAGATTTTGCTTATTTTGGAGAAAAAGATGCCCAACAATTATTGCTAATTGAGCGGCTGGTTTCCTCTGCGGGTTTTTCTATTAAAATCGTGCGTGGTAAAACGGTGCGTGAAAAGAATGGCCTCGCAATGAGCTCAAGAAATCAATATTTATCTGCTACTGCTAAGGGCGCTGCCTCCTGCCTTTATCGCAGCTTGCTATTAGCAAAACAGCTTTTGTTGGATGGTGTGGTTGATTCTAATATAATTAAAAATGAAATGTCTAAAATTATAGAAGGGGAAGATGCCGTTGTTGTTGATTATATCTCTATAGTGAGCCTTAATAGCTTAAGGGAGGTTAATGGGCGGGTTTTAGAATCTGTATTAATTTCTGTCGCTGTTGTTTTAGAGGGTGTTCGCCTAATAGACAATCTTTTTTATGATTCTATGTCTAGGCCTATGTCTACGCTTTGACTTTGGTGGGTTAGCGCACCAATCGATATTCCGTTAATCCCATCTATATTATACTGCAATATGTTCTTAAGTGTAATTCCGCCAGAAGCCTCTATGAATATTTTATGCTTGTCTTTTAGTTTGTTTATTTTATCAATACACTTTTTGATCTCTGTTGGCCTCATGTTATCTAATAAAAAGGCGTCTACCAGCAGTGTGTTTTCGCGTGTTATTTGATGTATGTTGTCAATTTCTATTTGAATAGGAATTTTGTTTTTTAACTTTTTAAGCCTTTTTGTTGTTTCGTGAATATTTTTTCTTATGTGATTATCTTTTACCATAACCCCCGAAGAAAGATCTAGGCGATGATTGTTACCCCCTCCGTGATATACGGCAAGTTTTTCAAAAGCTCTAAGTCCTGGGGTTGTTTTTCTTGTGTCTAAAATTTTTATTTTATTATTATTAATTTTTTCTACATATTTTTTTGTGTTGGTTGCAATTCCAGACATGTGTTGTATCATATTTAAAACTAATCTTTCCTTGGTTAATATTTCTCGTAGATTTCCACTTATTTGAGCAATTTCTTTGTCGGCCTTAAGGTTGTCTCCATCCTTTACATACATTTTTATATTTACTTTATCAGAAAATATGTTTTTTATTATTACTGCTCCAGAAAATATTATTTCTTCCCGGGTGCGCAATACATATTTTCCTGTTTCGTTTTTTTTGATAACTGCAAGCGTTGTGGGGTCTCCGTTGGGAATGTCTTCTCTTAGAAATCTGGAAAGTTTTTTTCTCACGTAATCTTTATTAATTGTTTTTATCTGTTTATATAATAACATTTTTTATATTTTATCTTATTAAGAATATTAACAAAATCTATTTATTAAAAACCCTTTAACTTTATTTTTACCAATCGCTTTTGCTATTATAGAAACCTGACACATGTGAGTTGAGGGATATGCAAATTTCTCTTTGTGTGTTTCATATTGCCCTCCTAGGCATGTTGTCGTTACTCCGTTTGGGTTTTTATATAGTTTTGAGATATCAATAAACTGTTCTTTTAGCTTGTGCTGGTTCCCAATAAGGGGGTTTTCTCCTGTTTTATTTATATGGTCCCCAACCTCTACCACCTCACCCTCTGCCGCCTGGGGTCTATATGTCATATCATATATGTTAATCTGGTCAAAGTTTATTTTTCTGATTTCTTCAAATAGATCTTTGTTTTTTTTACAATTTATATATATTCCGTTTTTTATGTAATCTTTTTGACTTTTAAATAAAATTATGTTTTTTATCATTGTCTATTTCCAAATATTTTTGATCCTACCCTTATAATTGTTGCGCCACATTCAATTGCCTCTTTATAGTCTTGGCTCATCCCCATTGATAGTTCAAGTGGTGTTTTACATCTTCTTGCTATGTCGTCTCTAATTTTTTTTGTTTTTAAAAATAGTTCTTTTCTCTCTTCCTTCTTTTTGTTTTGTGGAAGAATGGTCATAATTCCTTCAAGTTTTATATTGGCGAATTTTTTTGTTTTCGGTATTACTTCAATTAATTCTTTTTCTGTAAAGCCTGATTTGTTTGGGTCTTTTCCTATGTTGATTTGATAATATATTCTTTGAATTTTATTGATTTCTTTGGCTTTTTTATCAATTTTTTGCAAAAGCTTATATGAATCAATGGTTTGTATAACATTAAATAGTTTGAGCGCTTTATTTATTTTGTTGCTTTGTAGGTGTCCTATAAGATGAAGTTCTCCTTTTTCAGGGAAGGCTTCTTTCTTCTTTTCCGCTTCTTGTACTGTGTTTTCACCAAAATGTAAAACCCCCAACTTTGTTGCTTGTAAAATTTTATTTAATGGGTGATTTTTTGATACCGCCAATAACGTTATCTTCTGATTTGGGTCGGATATTTTTCTAATATCCTCATATACTTCTATAAGTTTATTCTTCAGGGTTTTCGCTATCTTCTGTTTTTATTTCCGATTTTTCTTCTTCTGAATCTTCTTCTGAATCTTCTTCTTTCACAACTTTTGCAACTGAAGATATGCTCGCCCCCTCATCTAGTCTTATAAGCCTAACCCCTTGTGTGTTTCTTCCTATGGTTCTAATTTCGTTTGTTGCCTGTCTAATCATAACGCCAGCGCTTGTAATTATCATGATATCGTCTGTTTCTACCACCTCTAAAATACTTATTAGCGACCCTGTTTTGGGTGTTTTTTTAAGCGTATAAACACCTTTTCCTGATCTTTGTTGTATTCTATATTCTTCGGTTTGGCTTTTCTTTCCATATCCATTTTCTGATGCGACTAATACGTGACCATCGTTTTTAAGAACAAGCATGCCTATTACTTCGTCTTCTGAGCCAATTGTTATTCCTCTAACTCCTTTTGTCCTTCTTCCTGTGGCCCTAACATCTTCTTCTTTGAATCTGATCGATTTTCCATCTTTAGTGGCCATTATAATATTATCATATCCATTAGAAATTTTTGCCTGTATTAGTTCGTCTCCATCTTTTATCTCCATTGCAAAAACCCCACCCTTTCTTGGTTTTCCATATAGAGAAAGAGATGTTCTGTTAATCATTCCATTTTTTGTGGCCATAATAATGTAGTTTGTTTCTAAAAATTCCTTTACAGAAACAAATGCGTTTACTTTTTCACCCGTTTCACAACCAATTAGATTGACAATTGCCCGACCCTGTGATGTTCTGCTGGTTTGTGGTATTTGATGAACCTTTAACCAGTAGCACTTTCCCTTATCTGTAAAAAATAGCATAGTGTTGTGTGTTGAGGCGGTGAATAGGTGTTCTACAAAATCATCATCCTTTGTTTTCGCTCCCTTCATTCCCTTTCCACCTCTTCTCTGAGTTTTCCAGGTATCTGCGGGTAGCCTTTTTATATAACCTTTGTGCGTTATTGTTACAATCATTTCTTCATCGGCTATCATGTCTTCAAGGCTTAGGTCCCCGCTGAACGGAATTACTTCTGTTCTTCTTGTATCTCCGTGCCTTTCTAAAACTTCTGATAGCTCTTCTTCAATTATTTGGCTTTGTTTTTCATAGCTTTCTAGAATATGTTTTAGATTTTTAATTAACTCTTGTAGCTCGTTATATTCTTGGACAACCTTATCTATTTCTAGAGAGGTAAGTTTTTGAAGCCTCATGTCTAAAATTGCTTTTGCCTGTTTATCGCTAAACTGATATGTTTTTATTAGGGATTCTTTTGCTGTTTCTGGGCTCGCCGAACCTCTTATTATTTTTATTATTTCATCTATATTCTCAAGGGCTTTTTTTAATCCCTCTAATATATGAGCTCTGTTTTCCGCCTCTGTTAATTCAAAGGTTGTTCTTTTTATTATTACTTCTCTTCTAAATTCTAAAAAATGACCTAAAACCTCTTTGAGGTTCATTATTTTTGGAACGCCATTAACAAGCGCCAGCATAATAACACCAAAGGTGTCTTGTAGTTGAGTAAATTTATATAGGTTGTTTAAAATTATTTCTGCTATTGCATCTCTCTTGCACTCAATAACCACCCTATTTCCATCTTTATCGGATTCATCCCTAAGGTCTGATATTCCTTCAAGCTTCTTGTCTCTTACTAGGTCTGCTATTTTTTCAACAAGGTTTGCTTTGTTTACTTGATATGGAAGCTCTGTTATTATAATTCTTTGTTTTCCTTTTTCGTCTTCTTCTATGTTCGCTCTTCCTCGCATTACTATGCGACCCCTGCCTGTTTTATATGCGCTGTTTATTCCATCGCTTCCCATTATAAATCCTGCTGTAGGAAAGTCTGGACCCGTAACGTGGTTTTCTATTAATTCTTCAATTGTTATTTCGGGGTTTTTAAGTAAAGCAACCAATCCAGTGATTAGCTCATTTAGGTTGTGGGGTGGGATTTTTGTTGCCATGCCAACCGCAATACCCTCAGATCCGTTCATTAAAAGGTTTGGTATTTGTGTGGGCAAAACTGTTGGCTCTTCTAGGCTATCGTCAAAGTTTGGCGTAAAATCTACAGTTTCTTTATCAAGGTCTTGTAACATTTCTGAGGCCACCCTGTCCATTCTTGCCTCAGTATATCTCATTGCCGCCGCATTGTCTCCATCTACAGATCCAAAGTTTCCTTGTCCATCAATTAGTGGATAGCGAAGAGACCAGTCTTGTGCCATCCTAACCAATGAATCATATATTGAGCTGTCTCCGTGCGGGTGGTATTTACCCAGCACGTCTCCAACTATTCTTGCGCTTTTTTTGTGTTTTCTGTTCCATGTTGCGCCCTGCTCTAAAGCTCCATATAAAACTCTTCTATGTACTGGTTTCAACCCATCTCTCACGTCTGGAAGGGCTCTGCTACAAATTACTGACATTGAATACGTCAGATATGATTCTGACATTTCTTCAACTATGTCTCTATTTTGAATTGTTTGTGGTTGTTCTTCGCTCATTTTTATATATCTATATTGGTTACTAGTTTTGCGTTTTTAACAATAAACTCTCTTCTTGATTCAACGTCTTCACCCATTAGTGTAGAAAATATTTCATTTGCTTCGTATGCGTCAGATATTGTTACCTGTAAAAGAGTTCTGTTTTCTTTGTTCATTGTTGTTTCCCAAAGCTGGTCTGCATTCATTTCTCCTAAACCTTTATATCTTTGGATTTCTATTTTTTGACCCTCTGTTTTTATTTCTTCTAAAAGCCTTTCTCTTTGTTGGTCTGTATATACCCAGTGTGCCTTTTTACCCTTGCTTATTTTGTATAGGGGCGGGCAAGCTATATATACATATCCACCAGTTATAAGCTCTGGCATTTTTCTGTATAAAAATGTGAGTAAAAGAGTTCTAATGTGGCTGCCATCTATATCTGCATCTGTCATTATTATAACTTTGTGATATCTTAATTTTGTTATGTCAAAATCTCCTGCAGAGGTTTCCTCAAGGTCCGCGTCTCCACCAAACCCTGTTCCAAGGGCTGTTATTATGGTTTGTATTTCATTGTTTGCTAAAACTTTGTCTATTCTGGCTTTTTCTGCATTTATTACCTTGCCTCGTAGTGGAAGAATTGCTTGGTATTTTCTGTTTCTTCCTTGTTTAGCAGAACCTCCCGCTGAATCTCCCTCCACTAAATATATTTCACTTAGCGTTGGATCTTTTTCTGAGCAGTCTGCCAGTTTTCCTGGAAGGGCGGAAATATCTAAAACATTTTTTCTTCTAACTAGCTCTCTTGCTTTTTTTGCGGCTTCTCTTGCCCTTGCTGCGTTTTCTGCTTTTTGTATTATTGTTTTTGCAGTATTGGGGTTCTGTTCAAAAAAATCTGTCAACGATTCTGTTATAATAGAATCGCAGATTCCCTTCACTTCTCCGTTTCCAAGTTTTGTTTTTGTTTGACCTTCAAATTGTGGCTCTGGCACCTTTATTGACAATACCGCTGTTAGTCCCTCCCTTACATCCTCTCCTCCAAAGGTTGGGGCTTCTCCTTTTTTGTTTTTTATGTTTTTTGATGCATATTTATTTAATGTTCTTGTAAGGGCTGATTTAAATCCAGCTAAATGGGTGCCGCCTTCAATTGTATTTATGTTGTTAACAAAGGTTAATAATGTTTCTCCATATGAATCATTATATCTTAAAGAAAGATCTACAGGAACATTTTCTTTTTCCCCTTTTATGTGGATGGGCTCTTCAAACAAGGGGGTGTGGCGCTTGTCTAAATGCTTTACAAACTCCATTAATCCTCCCTCATAATAATGTTCTTTAGATTCTCCTGTGGGCTCATCATATAAAATTATTTTTACACCACTGTTTAAGTATGAAAGCTCTCTTAATCTTTCATCTATTGTTTTTATGTCAAATACTGTTTCTACAAAAATGCTGTCATCCGGATAAAATATTATTTGTGTTCCTGTTTCGCCTGTTGCTCCCTTTTCTATAAGCGGTCCCGTTGCTATTCCTGTTTTATAGCTTTGTTCAAATATTTTTCCTTCTCTTTTGACGGTTGCCGTGCAGTCTTTTGAAAGAGCGTTTACAACAGAAACCCCTACTCCGTGGAGGCCCCCTGAAACCTTGTATGTGTCTTTGTCAAATTTTCCTCCGGCATGAAGAACGGTCATAACAAGCTCTAATCCAGACTTTCCTTCTTCTTTGTGTATGTCTGTTGGAATCCCTCTTCCATTATCTTCTACTTTTATTCCGCCATCTGTTTGCTTTGTTACTTTTATTTCTGTACAGTGCCCTGCCATGGCTTCATCTATAGAGTTGTCAACCACCTCCCATATAAGGTGGTGCACTCCCTTTTTTCCAACATCTCCAATATACATAGCCGGTCTTTTTCTTACGGCCTCTAGTCCTTTTAGTACTGTTATGTTTTTTGCGTTGTAGTCTGTGCTCATATTAAAACTATGTTCTTTATTTTGTTTGTATGTTTGTTTATTTTTTTTAGAATTTCTTCTTTTTGATATTGAAGTTCATTTTTCCAGCTTGGGTTTTTACATTTTATATATATTGTTTTGTTTTTTACTTTAATTATTTTTGTAGCTTCGCTTATTTTTTTCCCAACCACTTTTTCCCATTTATTTTCAAGCCCTCCCATAAAAATGGGGGAAAATTTTTCTGTGTTTAATAGGCCGCTTATTGATTTAGATAGTTTTATCATTTACTTCTATTGTTTTTACAGAGTTCTTTTGGGATTTTTTTATTTTTTTTTCCATAGCCGTATCTTTTATAGTTGTGGTTGTTATTATTGTTTGAAATTTACGATGAAAAAAGGTAAATATTTTCATTATATTTT
>Ga0066836_10002023_pt1 | contig 10767 bp, 5 predicted proteins | sample ETNtaG_18_FD_71568 | JGI IMG/M metagenome (GOLD analysis project Ga0066836, IMG submission 71568) | Marine microbial and viral communities from oxygen minimum zone, Eastern Pacific Ocean - ETNP201302SV91 | ecosystem: Environmental > Aquatic > Marine > Oceanic | place: Pacific Ocean: Eastern...
CGTGCTGACTGAGGCCGCCAGTCGGGCTCCCGCATGTATGACCGGTCATCGAGCATCTTACTTCAATGTCGCCAATTCTGCCTGCACCAGTTCTATTAAAGGCTTAAACGCTTCTGTATCAAACCTGAAAGGAATATTAGCTGCTCCAAAAAGTTCTGGCAGCGGGCGCGAACCACCCAACGCCAAAGCTTTCTTATAGTCCGCCAAAGCTTTGGCTCGATCAGACTTACTGTTATTCCAAACCCCTAGAGCCCCAAGCTGCGCTATGCCGTATTCTATATAATAAAATGGAACAAGAAATATGTGGCTTTGGCGATGCCACATTTTGGTTCTGGCCAACTCATACCCACTCCAGTCTATATTGCCACCAAAACGATCCAGAAGCTCATTCCAGAAGTTATCCCGGTCTTCCAATGTGTGCTCTGGATTGGTATATATCCAGTGCTGAAAGGCATCCACGGTGGCAATCCATGGAAACAGACTGATTATCCCCTCTAAATGTTGTCGCCGTGCTCGCACACAATCTTCCTCTGAATAGAATTCTCCAAGATATTCGTTACCAACCAACTCCATGCTCATTGAGGCAACTTCACAAAACTCCAACGGAGCGTGTTGGTAGTCGTGTATATCTTCTTCCTGAGCTGCCAACGTATGAAAAGCATGCCCGGCTTCATGCAACAGTGTTTCTACATCTCGCTGCAAGCCTACCGCATTCATGAAGATAAATGGCAATCTGGCTTCCGGAAGACTACTCTGATACCCGCCAGGCGCCTTGCCTTTACGGTTCGCCAAATCAAGAAGCTTTTGATCGCGCATAGTTTGGAATCCATCAGCTAATTCTGAATCCACATGGTCAAAGATAGCCTTTGTTTTAGACACCATATCCTCGACTTCCGTAAAAGGTTTCAAAGGATCTAAACCATCAGGATCAACCGACGTATCCCAGGGACGCAAGGAGTCCACGCCCAGTTTGACCCTTCTTTCATCCAGCAACTGGTTGTAAGCAGGCATGACAACCTCCTCAACGGCTTTGTGAAACTCAAAACAATCTTCAGGACGATAATCAAAACGACCCTTAGCAACATGCTTGAAATCTCGATAGTCAGAGTACCCGGCATTTTTGGCAATCCGAATACGAATATCCTTCAAACGATCAAACTGACTATCGCAATATTCTGATACATCCAATCGCTTGTCTGCAACCAATCGCCATGCTTCTTTACGTAAGCCTCTATCGGTTTCCTGCAAATAAACCCCCATTTGCACCAAAGTTTTTTCCTCGCCCTGAAACTCGACAGTGAGTGCTCCCATTTTCTCCTGATACTGCTGGCCTAATTTTGATTCCTCGGTTTCAAGCGGCACATTCTTCTCACGGAATAAATCGACGGTAGACTGCCAGTCCCGGTTAAGGATCTCGTACCTATCTTCGGGCAGATTACACTTATCAGGATGATCTACAAATTTCCGGGCCAGAACAAAGAATTCCTCCTTAAGGTGTGGCTCTATATTTTCGATAAAATCCAAATAAGCCTCCTTGGCTTCTTGAGCAGAACTGTGGCAAGTCATAGCGATATACCGCCTCGAGCCTTCTTCATCCAAAATCGCTCCAAACTCACTGACTTTCAAAAGCCAACCTTCCAAATCAGACGCTGAAGAACAATCATCTAAACAGGATTCTAATTGATCAAATACTGGAGCTATAGTCTCCCATCTTTCAATCTTCATATCAGATGGGACAAATGCGCGAGGCTTGTAAGCCGGTAAATTTCCAAAGGGAAGTAATTCCATGCGCGAAATGTCTCAAATCAAAGGGCATTTGGAAATGCCATTTGATTAATCAAGCATGTATTTTTCTAACCAGCTCTGAGGCAAGGTTCCATGAGATAAGAGCCAATCGTTGAATTTTTTAAGACTCCAGCCACGTTTTTGTACTAGGCGCTCATAAAGCCGGGCATTTTCTAGTCGCCCCAACCAATAACTCATGGGAACCCCTGGTGAACTTGTGTACCAATTTACATCAGCCTCAGCTCTCGCCTTAGTGAACCCAACATGCTTCTGCAAGTGCCTCACTCCCGCTTCATAAGTGTAGCGACCCGTGTGGAGCCTCAAATCAACCAGAATACGGTGAACACGCCAGAGGGCATCATGAAGTTGAATAATTTTGCTCCAGCGGGAAGAATCAATCCTCAGATCGGTCATCATCTGCTCACACCACAAAGTCCAGCCTTCATAAAAAATTGCATGAGCAAACAGCGGGCGCCATTTACGATGATGCGTATTGGCTGTAACAAACTGTAAATGATGCCCAGGATAAGCTTCATGCGCACAGGTTAATGAAACACCAAAGTGCTGTTGAACCTCGGCCAGCTTTTCTGCTGGATTGGATTTCGTAAGACTCAAATCATTCACCCAAAATATTCCTCTTTGACGCTTTTCAAACGGCCCTGGTGACGAATACGCAGCCGTAGGATAAAGGTGTCTCATGAATTCAGGCACCAAACGAACCTGCAATTCATCTCCTTTCGGGAAACTAACTGCCTTAGCCGTTTTAAACCCCTTGGAAACACGATTCGTTTCAGCCTGATAATAACTTAACAAATCCTCGCCTGGATTCCATTTTGATCTAGCATCTTCAATAATTTCACCAACAAATTTGCCCCCCTTTACTCTTCGGCAAGCAGTCACTAGCAATCCCTCTATTCTATCGGCTTCGCTTAAGGCAATGGATTCAATTTGCCCTAAAGAATAATCCAAACCCAACTCCTCATTAACCCTGCGCTGCAAACCTTTTGCACCTAGGGAAAATGAATTTACCGGAGCCAATGGCTTTGCCATCACAGCGTCGTGGTAAAACTCTACACTCCGTTCAAGTTGGCAAATGAGCTTTTCATCACTGGCTCCCAAAAAACTCCTAAGAGCTTTATAGAAGGCACCTGAGCCATCAACTGTCTGCTCCATTATCCTCAGCCAGACAGCTTCAGGCGTTTTAACCAGTTTGGCAGACTGCCTTAGATATCTTTGTGACTCTTTGAGTAAATTATGTATGTTGCGTTTAGCTCTTGCCGGCTCGTCTTCCCCGCGTTGCAACTCCTGTAATAGCACCCCAAAGAGATCATCAATCGCCGATGGATCCATTAAATGGACGCCACGACTAAAATCCTCACATTCGCCCATTAACATTGAGTGCAAAGCCAATCTGTCCAATTGTTGATCTGCATTCAGTTCATGCGCAGCCAATCGATCCAGATCGGCCAAAGCCTTCTGGCGTCGCTTTTCATTACGTTTAGCTTGCTTCAGTGTCCCTTCTTCAATATTTCCTTCAGCCGACCTTATCCCCAGTGAGCTCGCCCATGTAGGATGTTCGTTGAGGGTTTCGCTGAAATAGCCATCTAAAAGTGATTCGAATTTTTGTTTTGTGCTTCTACTCATATTGCTTCAAAAAATTCCATACGCGTAATGCCTCACTAACACTCCAAGCTTGCGCATCACAGCCGCGCTGTCTATGCGGTGCGTCCCCGTCCATAATCTCAGGCAGATGCCCCAAGCACCCCTCATTCAGCAGTGATTCGGTGGACAACAGGTAGCTTCTGGCCGCGCGAACAGCATTAGGATCGCCCTTCCAAGCCTTGACCAAAGCTTCGCAAAAAACCGGAAATAACCATCCCCAGGCCGTACCGTTATGGTAAGCAGGTTTGCGTCGGGTATCCTCATCCCCCATATATTTTCCCCAATACGGATTAATGGGGTCGTTTAGAAGCCTCCCATCCGCAGCACGAACTTCAAGAGGAACCTTAACGGGCAAAGGCGCCAGAGTTCGGATTGCGCCGGGTACTATAAGGTGTTCTTTTGCCGCAAGTACAGTCTTCCGCGCAACGGAACCACTAACAACTCCCAAAGCTATCGCTATAAGAGCATTAGGACGAAGGGCATCATCTCTTACCGCATCAAACGCATTCCTACCTTCTTCGGCGTGTAAATGGTCAGAAATCCATCCATTATCATTTCCTCCAAACAACTGGTCTATTGAAACCATTGCCTTATTAAATATCCCGTCCCAGCCCTTCCCTGGATCTATTCGTTTTAAATGACTCAATAATCTCACCCAAAGAGCCTGGATCTCTATCGGATAACCCTCACGCGGGCTCCCAGCTGGATAATTCGTATCCATCCAAGTGTAGTGAGACGGGCTCCACAGCAACCCGCTTGATTCATCCATTTTAACACCGTTTGGGGCTCCGTCACGACACCCAGTTCCAATTGAAATCAAAACCTCGGACAAGGGCCCTCGGCCACTGATAGGATTATCAAGAAATTCTTCGCCCAATTCCTCGACAACCAAACTGAACCAAAGAGGAGCATCTGAAGTCTCTCGATTAGAATTATCATCACCATTCAGCGTATTTGGGAGAGTCCCATTGCTCTCTAGCCTCGCAAACGTTTGGACAATTTCCGCCACATCTTCTTCACATCCTGAGGACAGCAATCCTCGGGCAACAATAAATGTGTCACGCCCCCAGTCCAAAAACCATGGATATCCCGCAACCACGGTCTGCCCTTCTCCACGCCGAACAACGAATTGTTGCAGAGCCGATATCAATCGACTTTCATAATCCTGCTCTATATTGGGCGAGTCTATTACATCGACACACTCAACAGACGCTGGTTCTGCTGATAGTTGTATTAATGACGAACCTCCTGGAGCAAGCGGAACCTCAAACCAACCAGGACTGCAGGCATCCCCCTCACCACATTGCCCGCGACCTGCCTCCAGAGAATGCTCAACACCTCGACACCATTCCAAGGCTGAATGAAAACAACCTCCTTTAATCGAAACCTCCATACGCCTGTCATCAGCCGGCTTAAACACAAACCCACCATCATTGGTTGAGATATGATTCTCAAAAAAACTCTCAACTGCATTATTAAGCTGGGTTTCGGAATGAAAACTGCGGTCTTCAACATCTATCCGGACCGTAAGACTGAAATTCTTACCCTTTTCAAGTCGCTCGCCTTTTAAAGGAGTAATATCTGGCCTCACCAAATGAAGTGTGGTTATGTTTTTTCCTGTAGGCATATGAACCTCTAACTCAACCTCCACCGCCCTACTATCACCCGCACTGACCAAAAATTTCCAGCGGGCCGGTGGTCCGGGCGAAAAACTCAACAAATTATCTATGTTGAGAGGAGTAATTAGCCCATCAGCTACAGCCCATAGCCGTAAACGTTTTGCAAAAACATGCCGATCAACTGGGCTATCCTCATGGAGGTTCGCCCCCAGGAGACAATCATATTTCGATTGAACTTTACCCAAATCTATAGCCATACGGACCATCCCTCCCCTGTCATTAGTCAACAGGACCGTATGCCCGACCGACTCAAAACACTTTGCCCGCATTGAATCACAAGTAACAAACTCTTGCAAAGGGCGTGAAGGAAGGCATCTCACAACGCCTTCTAGTGGAGGACTGTATAATCTTCTAAGAATGATCTTATTGTCGCCCACGATATCCTCCGGAGAAAAAACAGCAACGTGAAGATCATTTGCCGATATTGAATCGACATGCCTCCTTCCCAAACTGGCACGGAATGGCTGGGCGTCAGTTACCAAAAGCCAATGATCTCGGGGCAGCGGAAGAACTCTCGAAACATCCGAACTTTTCCAAAGACTTACTTTGGGATAACGGTTATGCAGCGCATCCCTATTATTAAATCTAAGAATATCATCTGCAGAATCGGCACTCGCAATTAATCCTATAAATCTAAGAGGATCACTTGCAGCTATTTCAGCCAGTTCTTGCAATTGAAAATATGCGATTTGCTCTGGCTCAAATCGGCGACTCAAACACTCGGTCACCCAAGCCAGTCGCGCGTGATTCTCTGCATAACAATTGTCTGTAAAGCTTTCTTGAGCGACTCCAGAAAGACACAAAACTTGAGAAGCTTCCAGCCGGATAACTCCATTACCGTTTTTGATTTTCTCACCGGAAATCAAGTCCTCCAGAGGGCTCTCTGCAAAATGGAATTCGTGGGCTGAATCTCCGTCTGTGTTAGCCAATATAAATAATTCGTGCATCGAATCGGCTGATACTCGGTGAAGCGCATAAACCGGGGAAACATCATCACTAATCCGAGTCAGTTGGGCCCCATCAAAAAAACATGGGTGACTGGATAATATATCGTTCAACTGCGCCAACTCTTCAACAATATTGTCATCCGTCCCCCAATTGAGCCCTCTGGCTGAGTGAACATTCACACGCTCTTGCGCAAGCCATTCAACCCCGTTGGTAAATCCGTAAGCCCCATTGACACTGGTCAAAGCACAGAGTCGATTCCTCATTAATGACCATGATTTACCCTTAGAAGATAACCTCTCATTGTCGTGTGTTTCGCTGTAATGAACTAATGTACCAACCTTGGTGCTTTGTAAATGAGCATGATCCAAATACCCAGCCACATTTTCTCCCTTAAACTCCTGAAACAGTTCTGAGTAAGCCCACTGCATCCCCCCCTCGGTTAACAAGGAAGCCGTATCCTCCCAGCCTCCTCCAAGGCCTTCCAAGAGAAAAACTGCATTAGGAAACTCTTCACGAACCCGGGCAATAATATATCTCCAGACCGGCAGAGGAACTTTATATCCGGCATCACAACGGAATCCATCTACTCCACGACGGCACCAAGTAAGGAACACATTAGCTAAATACTCCCAAAGACCGCTATGATGAGGCTCTAATTCGACCAGGTCGCCCCATGTCACACCCCATGCACCAGGGCTGGCAAAATCACCATTGGATTCGCGTAAAAACCATTCTGGATGATCATTCTGTAAAGAACTGCCCCAACCAGTATGGTTTATCACCAAATCCAAAAAAACCTGAGCCCGATATCCGTGGGCCGCGTCAGTCATTTCACAAAACTGATCCACTCCAGTTGTGCGTTTATCAAACTCAACTAACGCAGGATCGATTCCTGTCAAGTCCTCACATGCGTATGGGCTTCCAAACCGCCCCATACGAGCAAAGGTTGTGGGAGTGGGGCCGACCGGAAGCAAATGAAGTATCCGACACCCAAGCGTTTCAAAGATATGTGGAAACTCTTCTTTTAATGATCTAAATGTACCGCTTGGAGGAATAACTGTATAACCTTTTTCATCCAGTAAATTAACATGGTTATCAATCCCCTGAGTTTGAGTATTATCCGAATATTTATCAGGCCCAAACATCCTGGGAAAAGCACAATATATTGAATTGGCCATCCGGCAACTGTCAGGATGGACAGATAACCCGATATTATCACCTTCAGGCCAATGCTGATTACCTTCAGAATCTATCACATAAGCCTTTGATTGAAACCAACCCACCTCCGAAAGCGCAAACGAAAGCCCCCAGCAATCGGAATCTTTACGCATAGGCACATCACGCCAGCTGGTTTCCAGTTGAACTTCAGGGCCCTGAATAGAACCAATAATCCCCTGCCTTACCTCCCTTGCTCTTCCAATATTGGTACGGAGAAAGGCTCGATGACCAGCAGGCACATTGTTTAAAACAAAACGAAGCGTATCCCCTACATAGCGGACAACCCGATCGCCGCAACCTGGATCCATGAACAACGCACACACCGGTGCATCATGCGCCTCAAAGGGTTCACTGCCGATAAAAATGCGGACCGAAACCTACAATGGGAATAAATTGTTAGTATCGGTAATGCTCAGGTTTGTAAGGCCCGCCCACGGGAAAGCCTATATAATCAGCCTGTTCCTGAGTAAGCTGCGTAAGCTTGGCCCCCAGTTTATCCAGATGCAGCCTTGCTACTTCCTCGTCTAGCTCCTTATCCAAACGATAAACCCCCACCTTGCGGTCAGGGTTCTTCTGAATATCAATTTGGGCGATCGTCTGGTTGGTAAAGCTATTGGACATAACGAAGCTAGGGTGTCCTGTTGCGCAACCCAAGTTGATCAGGCGACCTTCAGCCAATAAGAAAATTGAGCGGCCATCAGGAAAACTGTAACAGGTAACTGGACCTCCAGGAGTAAGATCATCCTTAATGACCTTACGCTTAACACCTTCCATTGCCTCCAGACCTGCAACTTGAATTTCGTTATCAAAGTGACCTATATTACAAACAATCGCCTGATCCTTCATCCGAGACATATGTTCGGCTGTAATAATATCCTTGTTTCCCGTTGTCGTCACATAGATATCTGCTTCGGGCAATGCAGCTTCAACTGTAGTCACCTGATAACCTGCCATACAGGCTTGCAGAGCGCATATTGGGTCGATTTCAGAAACCATCACTCGGGCGCGTTCATTAGCTAATGATTCTGCTGATCCCTTCCCTACATCACCATAACCACAAATCATGGCGACCTTCCCCGAAATCAGTACATCTAGGGCTCTCTTGATCCCATCAACCAATGAATGTCGACAACCATATACATTATCAAATTTGGACTTGGTGACTGAATCATTCACATTAATGGCCTGAAAAAGTAACTCATCGCGTTTCTCCATTTGCAATAGTCGATGGACACCTGTCGTGGTTTCCTCAGAAACCCCAATAATGGCCTCAGCCACTGGGGACCAATGGCCCGGCCTATCAAGCTGAACTTTTTTGAGAAGATTCTTCATTACCTGTTCTTCATCACCTACTGAACTTGCATTAACCCAATCACTCCCATTCTCAAGTTCAACACCTTTATGGATCAGAAGAGTTGCATCCCCTCCGTCATCAACAATTTGGTCCGGACCTGAACCATCAGGCCAGGTAAGAGCATTGAAAGTACAGTCCCAGTATTCCTCCAGAGTTTCACCTTTCCATGCAAAAACAGGGACCCCGGCCTCGGCAATCGCGGCTGCCGCATGATCTTGCGTTGAAAATATATTACAGGAACACCAGCGTACATCAGCCCCAAGCGCAATCAATGTTTCAATCAACACAGCCGTCTGGATGGTCATGTGCAGAGACCCCATAATCTTTACACCTGAAAGAGGCTTATCGGGACCGTATTTTTTACGGGTCGCCATAAGCCCGGGCATTTCCTTTTCGGCTATTGTAATTTCCCTCCTGCCAAAGTCAGCCAGTGAAATATCACGCACCTTGTAGTCCTGTTGTTTCTCATCCAGAGTCGTTGTCATAATAGTCCTTACTTAACAGCTTTTTTTAAGGCAGCAACCTTGTCAGTTTTTTCCCAGGTTATATCCTTATGATTCTTCCCAAAGTGACCGTAGTTTGTGGTTAGCGAATAAATAGGCCTTAGCAACTTCAACTGCTTCACTATATCTGCAGGTTTAAATTTGAATATCTTGTTTACCGCCTTGATGATTTTAGCTTCAGAAACCAGATTAGTCCCAAAAGTATCCACGTGGACTGAAACAGGATTTGGATACCCAATTGCGTAAGCAAACTGAACCTCACACCTGGCCGCAAGACCTGCTGCCACAATATTTTTTGCGACGTACCTCGCCATATAGGCGGCACTTCGATCGACTTTACTTGGGTCTTTCCCACTGAAAGCCCCGCCCCCATGCCTTCCCATACCACCGTAAGTATCAACAATAATCTTCCGCCCGGTCAGCCCACTGTCGCCCTCTGGGCCGCCAGTCACAAAGCGTCCGGTAGGGTTGATCAGAAACTGAGTGTCTCGTGCCAACATTTTCTTTGGTATCACCTTGTGTATGACATGCCTTGTGATGAAATCGCGAATAGTCTTGTTCGTTGCAGAGGCTGCATGTTGAGTGGAAACAACAACACTGGTTATCTTAACAGGCTTGCCATCGACATACCTCACCGAGACTTGAGTTTTCGCATCAGGCCGCAACCAGCCAGCCTTTCCCGCTTTACGCAACCTTGTCAATTGCCTGCCAAGGCGATGCGAAAACATAATCGGCGCAGGCATCAGTTCCGGCGTTTCATCACAAGCGTAACCAAACATCAACCCCTGATCTCCCGCTCCTTGCTCTGCAGTAGCCTTGCCCTTGGCTTTTTTTGCATCTACGCCTTGAGAAATATCCGGGCTCTGAGCAGTAAGGTAGTTATTAATAAAAACTTTATCAGCATGGAAAACATCATCATCATTCACATACCCGATCCCCCGAATCGCAGCCCTAATAACCTTTTCATAATCAAACCTAGCCTTAGTCGTAATCTCGCCTCCCACACAGACAATATTGCTTTTCACAAATGTTTCACAAGCAACCCGACTATACCGGTCAGAACTAAGACATGCGTCCAAGACTGCATCACTAATTGTGTCAGACACTTTGTCCGGATGCCCCTCGCCGACTGACTCTGAAGAAAAAATATAACTATTAGCCATTTATAATCTGGATTGACAATTTCATATTGACGTATCCGGATTCAAAGATATTAAATATTTCTAGCTGGTCAAATGAAAAGTCTTCCCAATGGGACAAATTCTAAAATACCTCAAAGCATTAAGTGACAATACAAGGATTAGGCTCATCGCTCTCCTTTCACTTGAAGAACTGTCGGTCAATGAAATCCAACAAATAACCAGTTTAGGGCAATCCCGCATCTCAACACACCTTAGTATATTGCAGGAAACAAAAATGATTTGTTTCCGTAAAGAAGGAAAGAAGTCCGTTTACAAAATTAACCCCAATATACCGGAAGAGGCCCAACAGGCTATCAATTTAGCTAATAAAGGAGCACAGGAAAGTGAACACTATAGCGACGACTTTAAAAACCTGAAAAGAATCGTCGAGAAACGCAATAACCAGGCTCAGGTATATTTCAATCAGGTTGCAGGAA
>Ga0066836_10002024_pt1 | contig 10763 bp, 7 predicted proteins | sample ETNtaG_18_FD_71568 | JGI IMG/M metagenome (GOLD analysis project Ga0066836, IMG submission 71568) | Marine microbial and viral communities from oxygen minimum zone, Eastern Pacific Ocean - ETNP201302SV91 | ecosystem: Environmental > Aquatic > Marine > Oceanic | place: Pacific Ocean: Eastern...
ATTTGGTAATATTCCTGAAATAACTGGTAGAGCTCAGGCCGTCTCTTTTTTAAGTAAAATGGTTTCTCAAAAAAAGTTTCGGTAACCACACTAAAGAATTCGGCAGGATTGGTCGCTCCGTATTCATCGATGATGGTTTTTTCACCCTCCTCAATTTTTCTTTGTAGATCGGTGAAAACACGTGAGCAAACTTTTCTCCATTTGGCGTACTGTTCGGGTGATCCGAGAATAGGCGCTCCGTCTGCTCGTCCGTCTGCTTGATCTAGTTGGTGTGCAAATTCATGGATCACTAGATTTCTGCCGTCTTTGGCGTTACGGGCGCCTGATCTTGTGTTGTCCCATGATAGTACAACTAGGCCGTTTTCCCAAGATTGACCCAAAACCTGTATTTCTTTTTCGCTGGTTATGCCTCCATAGGATTCATGTTGAGTGGCAGTGTAGCCTTTTGGGCGAATAACTACTGAACGGAGTTTTTTTGGGAAAAAAGATTTTTGATTAATCAATAATATGCATGCTTGCGATGCGGTTAAAACGCGGATTTCATCATCTATATCCAGTCCCTCTACTCCCCGAATTTTTATGCGCTCTAGGAAAACTAAAACTAGTTGCTCTAGCTGATCACGTAAATCTTCAGGAAGACGTGAATATAAGGGCCACTGTTTTTTGAGTATCCATCTCCATTGATCAGGGAAGGGTTTTCGGTGTATTTCTAAATCGGGGAGATCGTGTGTGTGTTTTAGGATTCTAGAGCCTACGATAACCGCAATCAATGTCCCTACTATTATGATGATTGCTGTCACGACTATTCCTTTGGCCAGCTGAGATGGCGGTGGAGAAAATTAAAGGTACCCTTGCCGTTAATGGTATGGGGGCCTTGAAAGAATTCTATTTCAGTTCGTTCTGGCATTTTGAGTGCTGCATATAGTCTACGTACTTTAGCATACTCATAAGCAACCCATTCATCGGGGGCAACACCATCTTTATGCCCGCGCTCCACCATAAATGGGCGTGGAGCGATGAGTGCGGCCATTTCCGCATAATTAAAGGTATGTCCGAGATTGTATTCAAATATTTCGTATTCTCCAGTGTAAAGATAACTGGAGCGCCAATCGACGGTTGTATTTTTTTTGACCCATTCGTTAAAGTCGGCGGAGCAAATAGACAGGCAGTAACGAGGAACTAGCGCAGGAACGCGCATTGCGGTTTTGCCGCCGTAAGATAGGCCATAGAACCCTATTCGGTTTTTGTCAACATAGGGAAGGGTTTCTAGCCAATCTATGATTCGGTTATGCTGGGGAATGATGATTGAAAAGAGAGTTTTGCCCAGCGGGTTAGCTTTGCGTTGTAATACTCGAAATTTATCACGGCCCCGATAAGGGTTGTGAGGGGCAAAAACAACGAAACCGCGGTCAGCTAGTTCTGCGGAAAACCCCTTGTATGGACCGAATGCCCTTGATTTTGGGTCGCGCGTAACGGTGTCATGGGGGACTCCCTCTAGGCCATGTTGGCATACGACTACGGGGCGTTTTTCTCCCGATCTAATGTTTTTGGGGATAAGTAGATATCCCCAGGCAAACACATCTTTCCATACATCGAGGACAACCTCGTAGCCGGTCCATTTATCGGTTTCCAGGATTTGCCTGCTTCTTGGGTTGATCGGGATGTTGGCTGCGGGGAGTTTTCCTATCACCTCGTTCCAGAATCGTTCCTTGTGGATTTTGGTTTGTTTGTTCCATTTTTCGGGTGGATCATAATGAAATGTCCTCCAAAAATTCTCCTGCCGATGATATTCAGAGAAGCGAAGGAGTTGCTGTGTATAGTCTACCAATTCTTGAACCTGCCGTCTTTGGCGATCACTTGGGGGGCTAACGGTTAATGGAATTTCAGGGGCAGGTGGGTGTGGTTCCTTGTTCTTTAGGGATAAATTAAGGCCTTGGTAAAAACTTTTGAGGGCTAGAGCGCTTCCGAATTTTTTAACAGGAGCCATTTCCTTATTGTTGGTTTGCGCTGTAAACAGATGCATGTGGTTGATTTCTTTGGAAAGTTCTCGGGCTCGACGGGATTCTGCTTCTACCAGATTGGTTGGAGGTGTAATTAGGGCTCCTGGTGCAGCACCTGCTCGTCGTCCGGGGCGTGCGATCGGTGGCCCATTAATTTGATTAATTTTGCTATGCTCAATGACAAGGGTTCTTGGCGATATCAGGCTTGCGATCTCTGCATCACCAAATTGTTCCAGCAAACCAAATACATTCCTGTAGATTGGCTCACTCCATATCTTATTGCGCGCGTTGAAATATCCGCTTACCAGTGTAGCTTGCACGCGTTGATCTATGGCTGCTGTGTAGAACGCGATGAGGCCCCCTTCGTTATAGCCGGCAATGCCTATAGGAGGTGGGTTAGGCATCTTTGCGTTTTCGGCTGAAAACCAATCCAGTATTGCGCGTATTTTTTGCACTTCGTAGCCGATAATGTGTCGTCCCATTTCGAAAGCCTGTCGGTAAATCCATTCGCGGTGCGTTTGATTAGTGAATACTGTTTGTTTCGAGCCGGAATATTCATCATTTCGATTAATCAATGTAGGAATGACAATTTGACATCCAATGGTGGCCATAAGTCGTCCGTATTGTGATGCTGGCTCGATACCCTGGCTGATTCCGGCCAGTTGTTCGGGCGTTTGATCTGCATCCGGTATAGCGACGATACGGGCCTTGATCGAGCCGTTCGGATTGATAAGTAGACCTTCACCAGTGACCCCTTTGAAAACCGGCCAGCGTACGGCGTGGATTTCCATATATTTATCTTTATACCGTAGCGAACTCTGGGTGGTATTTGAGATAAATTCCATACCTGTGAATGGTGTCAATTCATCAACAACTCCAATGCAAAAACGAAAGCGTTCCCTGTTCTTTTGAACTGATTTAGCATATGCTTCATCAGACTTATAATCTCGGTTCCAAAATTGCGGTCGGCGTTTGACCGCAGCAATGGTTTCCCGGTCAAGAAAACGGCTTATGCCTTCAACCATTTGGGCAGAGAGGTCGCCTTTCATGGACAATGCTTTGGTATTTGCTAATTCGCCTCCTGAGAGCGAAATGCTGAGAGACAAGAAGGTAATCCAGAAAAAGGAGCGCATGCCCAATGGCACTCCTTCTAGAAGGTTATGTCAATAATTACGGTTTCTAGTGGTGTTCCCCTACGCTTTCCAGTTGGCGATTATTGGTGCCGTCAAAGACTTTAAATTGTTCAGCATGAAATGAGGTGTCGGCTCGGAATTCCAGTTTTACCAGATATTTTTTCTCGAAATTGATGATTAAATCTTCGTCTTCACGACGGAGGCGATCCAATACATTCGGGTTTACTACTACACGCAAAATGAAGTCTGAATCATTCGACTCTCGCGCCTTAAGGATTGCGGTGAGTTTACGTTGGATCTCAACACTCATGGTTACGGGGCTTTTAATATTGCCACGACCATTGCAATAGTGGCACTCGTCGTGGAATGTTGATTGAACACTTTCTGAGTGCCGTTGGCGGGTCATTTCCATCAGGCCAAGCTGGGAGATTGGCAGGACGTGAGTTCTGGCCTTATCACGACGAAGGCATTCCTTTACCTTGTTCATGACTCTGTCCCGGTCTCGGCGCTGTTTCATGTCAATAAAGTCGATCACAATGAGGCCTCCCATATTGCGAAGTTTAAGTTGACGGCAAACTTCTTCAGCCGCCTCCATATTGACTTTCAGGATAGTACTGCTCTGATCTTTGCCTCCGCCTTTATGGCTACCTGTGTTTACATCGATCGCAACCAAAGCTTCGGTTTCATCAATTACCAAAGCTCCTCCGCTCTTCAGTCCGACTTTTCTGGAAAACGCCTGCTCTAGTTGCTTACTGATGCCATGTTTGTCAAAAATGGGCAGGGGCTCGCTGTAGTGTTGGATTTTTTTCTTCGATTGTCTTGATATTTTGCCAACGAGTTCCTGCATGCGTTCGTATTCAGTTCTATTGTCTATCAAGATTCTATCAACATCCTCGGTAAGAAAGTCGCGGACTGTGCGTTCGATAAGATCTGGCTCGCGAAATACACAAGTTGGAGCTGGTTTGTTGTCAATGGAGTCTTTGACTGCTCGCCATTGATCCATGAGCATTGCCAAATCGCGCACAAAATACCGTTGAGTTTTTCCTTCGCCCGCAGTTCTAAGTATGGCTCCCATATTGTCTGGGATATCTAGTGATTGGAGGATTCCTTTCAAGCGTTTGCGTTCTTTAGTGTCTTGTATTTTTTTGGATATTCCCAGCTGATCAGTGAATGGTAAAAGGACTAAAAAACGCCCAGGGATTGAAAGGTGGGTTGTCGCACGGGGCCCTTTTGTGCCGATTGGGCCTTTTTGTATTTGAAGTATTATTTCACTTCCTGCCGGGTATTTTTTTGGGATATCTTTTTTGGATATTCTAGGGGTCTTTCGGCGTTTGCCTTTGCGTTCGATGACCTCATATTGTTTCTCAAGGTTTGCGGGTAAAATGTCCCAGTAGTGCAGGAAAGCATTTTTTTCAATTCCAATGTCAACAAATGCTGCTTCAAGTCTATCCTCCAAATTTCTTACTTTACCTTTGTAGATGCTGGCAACAATGCGCTCGTCACTGTTGCGTTCCATGGTGAAGTCCTCGAGTTGTCCCGATTGCATGATTCCAACCCGTGTTTCAAGGCTTTCGGCGCTAATTATGATTTCCTTCCCGGATGATTTTTTTGGCAGGAGCTTGCGGACAAATCTTTTGACTGTGTTGATAATGCCTTTTTCTTCCTTTCGCTCTGCGGGCTCAGTCTTCTTTGTTGTATTGATTTTGCGTGAGGGTTCCTCTTTTACGCCGAAAGCCTTGTTTTCAGATCGAAGGATCTCAGCTTCCTTAGGGCGTTCATAGACAGCCTCATTTAATAGGCGGCTATTTTCCATATCTTCACGGCCTTTTTCTGCCGTTTCTTTTTTGGTTAATTTGTTTCGCATTCCGCCCGAGGGTCGGAAGCTTTGATTTTTTTTACGTTTTCCAAAATTGTTATTACTCATTTTATTTAAATTATTTTTTGATAAAGTCTTACGTTAATTAATAATCCCAGTGCCATTAGTGAGCAGATTACAGACGATCCTCCTGCGCTTAGTAAAGGCAGAGGCAGGCCTGTGACGGGAACTATTCTGATATTCATCCCAATGTTGACGAACACATGGCAGAACAGCATCGTTACTACTCCAACAGCTATTATACGCCCAAGTCTGTCTCGACACCCGCTGGCTGTTCTTAATCCGGTAACAAATATGGCTCCGTACAAGATGATTACCATTGTGCTGCCAGCGAATCCACTTTCTTCTGCGATGACAGAAAAAATAAAGTCGTTGTTTGCGACGCCTTGGGGAAGGTATCCGTAGGTGTTCTGGATTCCTTTTTTCCATCCTTTTCCGATCAATCCTCCAGATCCTACTGAAATCATGGCTTGTTCTACATTATAGGAGTCTTTTCTCTGCATTGCACGGGCTTGACGTATTTCCGTCTTGGTCGGATTGGCATCGGTGTATTGTTTCGCATAATCGACATTGAAATACACCATCAATCGGCGTTTTTGATGGTCGGGAAGTTCTATCGGCTTCCAGTTTGCCGGCATAAAAAACACATAAGTCAATGCAAGGGTTACGATCAGCATGAAGCCTGCGATAAGTTTTCGTACAAACCTTGCTGGGACTCCAGCTATATACATCATGGCGAGTCCAGCGGGCAGAATCATTAACGAAGAGCCGAGGTCTGGTTCCAGCAAAATTAGGCTAAAAGGTAGTAGGGTAATAAATATTCCCTTCAGTAAGACCTTGGGATTACTTAATTCGACCCGTGGGCGGCTTAGAAATTGAGCCATTGCCAAGATAAACGTAACCTTCGCCATTTCCGATGGTTGGAAATCTGCTGGGCCTAGATCAAACCAGCGCCGTGCTCCGTTACGCATGGTGCCGATTCCGGGAATTAGCACCAGTATTAGCATTAAGATATTTAGCCAGTAAAACACGTAAGCCCACCGGGACAATTGATTGTAGTCCTTCAGGCAAATAATAAATGCAAGTCCTATTCCGATAGCATAGAATAAGGCCTGTTTTATAAATGGTTGGCGAATAGTTGAAAGAGATGAGAACAGTTCATTATTGTAGGAAGCGCTGTAAATGAACAGAACCCCGAAGATCATCAATCCTACGAGAGCTAACAGGAGAATTCTATCCAGCCGGTTCCAAGGGATTATTTTGGAAATAAAGTTCATTTAGTTCTCCGCAACGTTTGTTTGTTTATCGCGCGAAATAAGAGCTTCGTAGATTTCCTTGGCTATGGGGGCGCAGGTTTTGCCGCCTGAGGCACCGTTTTCAACCATGACTACAACGGCATAAATTGGCTCTTTGTACGGAGCAAATGAGGTGAACCAGGTAATCTTTCTGCCACGGCCTGTCTGTGCGGTTCCTGTTTTTCCGCAAATATTGTATCCTTCAATGCGAGCAGCGTGACCTGTGCCTTCAGGGTCAGAAACGTCCGCAAGCATTGCCTCTCTAACTATATCTAAGTTTTTTTTGCGCACGTTAAGTTGGCTGTGTACGACAGATTGAGGGAAATTAATGGATGAGCTGGCATTGTTTGCGTTGGGAGGAGAAATGCGGGCAATTATGCGTGGCCGATAAATTGTGCCACCATTGGCTATGGCCGTACTCAATAGAGTCATCTGTAATGGGGTGACCGTAATAGGCCCTTGGCCAAGGGATAAATTGGCGGTGTCACCGTCGCTCCAACCGCGAAGAACATCCTTTGTAGAGGGGAATTGACCTGATGTTTCCTGCTCGGGTAAAAGGCCTGTACGTTTCCCAAGGTGAAATTGTTCCCCCATTTTGATGATATGTTTAATCCCATGTTCTCTAGAGATCGAATGATGGATAAAGTAGGAGTTGCACGAATGTTTGAAGGCCCTTTTGAAATCATAGAGACCGGGGTTTGCCGTGCAGTTTATAGTGCGGCGCCCGATGCGATAGCTGCCGCGGCATTGCATATGTTTGGCTGGGTCCAGGCCGTTTTCCAGAAGGGCGAGGCCTGAGATGATCTTGAAAATTGATCCAGGAGGGTAACGTTCCTGGGTTGCTCGGAAGAGCAGGGCGGAAGGACGATTGGTTAGGTAGTGATTCCATAGTGAGTGACTTATTCCTGGAGTGAATTGGTTTGGGTCAAATACCGGGGCCGATACCATGGCAGTGATGTCTCCGCTATTGACTGCCATAACAATTGCAGCTCCGGCCTTGGCACCTGTTTTATTCAGGCCTTTCTCGAGTGCTTTCATCGTGCTTTCCTGAATGGATCGATCAAGAGTCAGAAAAACATTACTGCCTGACATTGGGGGTGCGGGCATTGACTCAACCTGTCGATAACCCATGTTGTTGACTTGAACGGCACGAGTTCCGGGTTGTCCACATAAGTATTGGTCGAAGATTTTTTCTGCCCCTAGTTTGCCCTCGTAATCCGGGAGGTGGTAGTTGTATTGAATCACTCCGTTGTCTTTGTTGTTTTTGCGTCTCAGATGGCCGACAATATGTGCAACTGACAAGGATGGGTAATGCCTTTTGGGTGTCACCTCGAGTTCTAGCCCAGGCACTTTCCAGCTATTTTCCGCGAAACGGGCAATGTTTGTCTGGGACAAGTTATTTATTATCGCGAGAGGGAGAGCTCTTTTTTCGCTAAAATGCGACTGTAATTGTTTTGGTGTTATATCGAGATGTTGGCTGAGTTTTAACTGGTCAGTGAATCGGCTGACTACTCGATGTCGCACCGCAATTTCTAGTTGTTCGCTTTCCGTTTTGCTCAGTTTGTGTTCAGGTTTATTATTTTTCCACTCTTCCCTAAAGTGGTGTCGCAACTCTTCCAAGTAGGCATTAACCACGAATGTAGGTTTATCCTGTGCCAGAGGTCTTCCGTGTATATCTAATATGCTTCCTCTAACCGCAGGTATTCGCACGGTTCTCATTGATTGAATTTCCTGATCCTCGATGTAAACAAGTGCGGTAGCTACTTGTACGTACCATAGGCCTGCCAAAAGCAGTCCAATGCCGGCAAGAATAATGGCTCCAACGGTAAAAACACGATGATCCCTTTCTCTTGATGACTGTGCGCTACTCATGAAAATGGTGGTGTCGGATTATTCTGGTTGTTGTGTCAAACGGTGCGGCCAGGGGTTGTTCCTCAACTGATTTGTCGAGCCATTCTATTAGCGGGAAAAAAATTAAAGCCATGAGGCCACTGCTAAGAATGCCTGCGGACCATTGCCAAAGGGAGAACCATCCTATTAAAGGTTCTTTGTTGATTAGGAGTAGTAACGCTAAAGACATTAAGGGAATTATTGCCCCAGCTCCGGCGCCCAAGGCAAAACGGGAGCCTGTATGGTAATGTGAGAGACTGTGAGTGTTGATGTGAATAGTGAACCCCAATGCATAGAGTGGGAGCAGGGAGAGTCCCAGTGGGTTTGATGAAAGGGCGCTTTGAGTCAGCGAGGCGAAGATTGCCAGAATGGCTATCGTAGCGATGGGAGCACGGAGAGATACGACGAGCATTAGTGCAGGTAGCGGGTCTAGTTGGACTCCCAGAATCTGCTTGGGCAGGCTCCAGGCTGATGCGGCATAGGTTGAGATCAGCGCGACTAATAAAATCGTGAGCGTTAGGAATGCTTTCATGGCATCAGGACCCAGACTTCGTTTAGTAGTGATGGGTTGACTGCTAGTTTCACGCTGGCTTTTGTTGTAAGCTCCCCTGTAGCGGTTTCCACAGCTAGGATTTTTCCTATGTGAATTCCTCTAGGAAAAACCTCCCCAAATCCACTAGTGTAGATTTTATCGCCAGCTCTGGCCTTTGTGCTGACAGGCAAGTATAGGAGCTCTGCGAGGGTGGGATCGAAGATGGTTCCTCCATTAGAAGAAAGGACGCCGCTTTCCTTGGTTTCTGCAATGGTTGCCGAAATACGGCAAACGGGATCACCCAAAAGGGCTACTCGTGAGCGATGCTGATATGTTTCCTGAATACGGCCGATTAATCCACCATTAGCCATGACTGGTATATCTATTTTCACACCGTCACTGGAGCCTATATCAATCTGTATTGATCGCCACCAATTGGAGGGATCGCGTCCCACGATACGTGAGAGGCGGGGCTTCCATTCGGGTTTGGGTTGAATCTTGAGTTGCTGGCGCAATACGCGGTTTTCATGGGACAGATTGGAGAGCTCTCCGAGCTTTAGCTCTAGAATTTCATTTTGACGTTTTAACTCGATATTCTCCTTTAATAGAGTCCTGCGAGGAACGACTTGGTTTGCTAGGTAATCGCTTGTTGTTTGAGCGGTTTTTTGAGCTGAGAACAGGGGTGTGTAAAAGCTGCCGAATACTCTCTTAGCCTGTGCGGAGCTCTCTGGGGAAATAGTAAAGCACACCAACCCTAGGAGTGCTACGACTGCTGTTGCGACAAGGTATGGGCGACGATTCATTTACCCGGTCGATCCGGGCGAACAAAATTAAGGAAAAAAATCATGCGGTGGCAGCTGCATTTCGCCAGTAATCAATATTTTGAAGGACTTTTCCCGCACCGTTGGCTACGGAAATAAGAGGGTCTTCTGCTATTGTTACAGGCAGTTGAGTTTCCTTGGCCACCAGCCGGTCGATGCCACGGAGGAGAGCTCCTCCTCCAGCCAATACAATTCCTCGATCTACTAGATCGCCAGAGAGCTCTGGTGGGCATTGTTCTAGAATTTGGCGTATTGATTCAAGAATCGCTGTTAGCGGCTCTTTGAGTGCATCGCGAATTTCTTCTGACCGCGCGTTCAAAGTGCGCGGCAGGCCTTGGCTCAAGTCTCGGCCTTTGACATCCATAGTCAATTCATCCTCAAGCGGAAAGGCCGAGCCGATTTTTAGTTTGATTTCCTCAGCGGTTCGTTCGCCGATTAAAAGGTTATGAGCGCGTTTCATGTGATGAATGATTGCGCCGTCGAATTGGTCGCCTCCGACACGCAGGCTGGTCGCCTGCACGATGTTAGCAAGAGAGATTACAGCAATTTCAGCGGTGCCTCCGCCAATGTCCACTACCATATTTCCGGCTGGTTCGGCTACAGGTAAGCCTGCGCCGATAGCAGCGGCTAATGGTTGTTTAATTGGGTAGAATTCACTGGCACCTGCCCGGGTTACCGAGTCTTCGACAGCTCTCCTTTCAACTTCAGTTATGCCGGATGGGACTGCAACTACGACTCGGGGTTGGACAAGTTTGCGATGGTGCACTTTTTGTATGAAGTAGCGTAGCATCGCCTCGGTTACGTCAAAGTCGGCAATTACACCGTCTTTCATTGGTCGAATTGCTTCAATGTTAGGAGGAGTGCGGGCAAGCATGGCCTTGGCTTCGCTGCCCACAGCGAGAACATTCTTGGTGCCTGCCTGAATGGCAACCACAGAAGGTTCTCGCATCACGATGCCCCGATCCTTCAAAAAAACCAATGAATTGGCTGTTCCAAGATCGATTCCGATATCATTGGAGAAAAGGCCCTTTATTCCCTCAAACATGTAAAAAGTGTAATCTGATTGAGACAATGAGGCTCATCTCGGTTTTGTAACAAGGAAAGGTTATTCAGGAGATTTTTTGTAAAAGGGTATAAAATGGTGCCAGAGGAGGGACTTGAACCCCCGACCAATGGATTATGATCCCACTGCTCTACCAACTGAGCTACTCTGGCT
>Ga0066836_10002030_pt1 | contig 10757 bp, 10 predicted proteins | sample ETNtaG_18_FD_71568 | JGI IMG/M metagenome (GOLD analysis project Ga0066836, IMG submission 71568) | Marine microbial and viral communities from oxygen minimum zone, Eastern Pacific Ocean - ETNP201302SV91 | ecosystem: Environmental > Aquatic > Marine > Oceanic | place: Pacific Ocean: Eastern...
AGCTGAACTTTTTAAGTTAGAAGCTGACCTTCCTCCAATAGACGTTATGTTTCTTTATGACATTATTAATAAGATTGGAGAACTCTCAGACAGATCTCAACAAGTTGGTCATCGAATTTCTTTAATTGCTTCTAGGTAAGGTATATATGGAAATTATTGCAATTTACGGTCCTTATTTATTAATTTCAGCATGCATGTTTGGTTTCTTCATGGCATGGGGAATTGGTGCCAATGATGTAGCTAATGCAATGGGTACATCAGTAGGAGCACGTGCTTTAACATTAGCTCAGGCCATCCTAGTAGCATGTATTTTTGAATTTGCTGGAGCGTACCTTGCTGGAGGTGAAGTAACTTCAACTATAAGAAAGGGGATTATTGATCCTTCTTTATTATCAAGTAGCCCAGATCTCTTAGTATTTGGAATGATGTCCTCTTTATTAGCTGCAGGAACCTGGTTACTAATTGCATCCTATAGAGGTTGGCCGGTATCTACAACACATTCTATTGTAGGAGCTATAGTTGGATTTGCAGCTGTAGGAATTAGTGTAAATGCGGTTAGTTGGTCTAAGGTAACTACAATAGTTTCTAGCTGGGTTGTCTCACCTCTTATAGCTGGAATAATTTCTTTTCTTATCTTCAGAAGTGTACAGTCACTAATCCTAAATACCAAAGAACCTTTTAAAAATGCTAAGAAATATGTTCCTTTTTATATCTTCTTAGTAGGATTTGTTATTTCAGGCGTAACTCTACTAAAAGGATTAAAACACGTAGGTCTAGAATTAACATTTCAAGAAAGCTTAATATATTCACTTATTATTGGTATAGGTATAGCTATAGTCGGTTCTTTTTTTCTAAAACGAGTAGAAAATACTAATGAAACGAGAGGGGGGTTTGTTTTTGATGGGGTAGAGAAAGTATTTGCTGTACTTATGGTATTTACAGCTTGTGCTATGGCTTTTGCACATGGATCTAATGATGTTGCAAATGCGGTAGGTCCTTTAGCTGCCATAGTAAGTGTAGTTCAGTCAGGTGGAGAAATAGCTTCATCTTCAGTAATGCCTTGGTGGATCTTATTCTTAGGAGGAACTGGAATAGTTGCAGGCCTTGCTACTCTTGGATATAAGGTTATAGAAACTGTTGGTAGAAATATTACAGAACTTACTCCCAGTAGGGGCTTTGCTGCTGAATTAGCGGCAGCAACTACAGTTGTTTTAGCATCGGGAACAGGATTGCCTATTTCAACTACTCATACATTGGTAGGGGCGGTTCTAGGAGTAGGGCTGGCAAGAGGAATATCTGCCATAGACATTTCAGTTGTGGGTAGAATATTAATATCCTGGATTATTACGTTACCGGTTGGTGCAGCACTCTCAATTTTATTTTTCTATATTTTTAAAAGTATTTTTAGTTAACTAAAATAGAAAAAAGAAAACTTAAAGATAAAGAAGGAGCTAAAGGAATAGAGGTTTTAAAGAAACTAACTCTATTGGTCTCTTTTAGGTAATAAATCATCCCAAGAACTATTCCTATAAAAGAAGTTAATAATAAAACTAGAGGTAAAAGTTTATATCCAAGGATAGACCCGATTCCTGCTAATAATTTTGCATCACCTACACCAATACCAGTTTCCTTATTTATTTTTTCGTAAATAAAATTTATGAAATACAAAACACTGAAACCTAAAACAATTCCAAGCAGTGAATCTATTACAGAAATGGATGATGCTACGAATGAGTAACAGATGCCTAGTAAAAGTAGAGAAGTGGACAAATTATTTGGAATTATCTTAAATTTAAGATCAATCAAAGAAATAGGAATAAGAATAGATATGGCTATTGCATAAAATAAGACTTCATAAGTTAAACCATATAAAAGATATAGCAATAGGAAGCTAAATGCTGTTATGAATTCAATTAGTGGATAAAGTATTGAAATTTTACTTTTGCAATTTACACACTTACCTCTAAGAACAATATAAGACAGCAAAGGGATATTAAAGTAGAAGGGGATCTTAGATAGACAATTAGTACAGAATGATCTTGGATTAGAAAGAGAAATAGAACTTATTGGTGAACTCTTTAGTTTCAAAATAAGAGGAATTCTATAAATTAAGGTATTTAAAAAACTACCTATAATTAATCCTAAAAGTACTATTAGTAAGATTATATATTCTTCATTCATGTACCTTTTATTCTACTACTCTTGATCTCATTAGTATTGGGATTAAAGTTTGAAACAAAAGAACGATAAATTCACTCTCTGGTATAGAATATAGAAATAATTATTATAAATTCTAGCAGTCAATGGATACTTATTTACTAAAAATAAAAGAATTCTTTTCGTCAGAACTTACTGAAATAAACATAAATAGACTTACCGCTTCTTTATTTGCTGTTATTTCATTAATCATTCTATTTAATTTAATTTTTAATAATTTTATATCTAGATTTTCTTTAAGTAATTTTGAAAAAATTCAAACCTTTAAGCATCAAGAAGAGAAAAGGGAAGTTGCTTATATAATTAATAATCCCTTCAGTTCTTCTAGCAAAAATTATTTAATGAGTGAAGTGGTAATAAAGGTACCTGAAACAACATTAGGCCTTAATCTTTATGGCATAACTTATTCAGGAGAAGGGAAGATAAGTAGTGCAATCATGGGTTTTAATGTAAATGAACAAAAAAGCTACGTAGTAGGCGAAGAAATAGCAAGTGGAGTGGTAATAGATTTAATCGAAAAGGAAAGAGTTTTAATTAGCAGAAATGGTCAGAGAGAAAGTGTTGTGTTTAACACGTCATCGCTTATATCTTTTAACGAGAAATCTACATCAAATAATAAGAAACAAAAAAGGATAGCTAATCTAATTCCAAAACAAGTGCTGTTAAGCGAATTATTTTCATTTATGCCTTATTTCTCCAATGGAAATTTGAAAGGATATCAAATCTATCCAGGCACTAATAAGAAGTTATTTCATGAAAATGGGTTTAAATCAGGAGATATAGTTTTAGCAGTAAATGGAGTTCCCGTTAAAGACCCTTCAGTAGTTAACAATTTAAATTCGAACTCCAAAACAACCATTGATCTCTTAAGGGAGAATCAAAATGTATCAATCGAACTAAGACTTAATAAATGATAAAAAAGCACTTTATAAGCTTATTTCTTCTTTTTTCTATTGTAAATTTACAATCTGCAACTATAAATATGAAAGATGCAGATATAAGGGAGTTTGCTTCTGATATAGCTAAAATATCTAATAAAACCATAATCTTAGATCCAAGAGTTAAAGGTAAGGTTACAGTAATATCACAACAAGACTTAAAGGTGGGAGAAGCATATGCAGTTTTTCTATCAACTCTACGAGTTCATGGATTTACAGCCATAGAAAACGATGGCGTTGTTAAGGTAATGCCAGAGTCGGGGGCAAGATCTGATTATTCCTCCTCATTAAGTTCACCTGACTCTCTTACAACTGCAGTAATAAGATTACAACAGGCTTCTGCTAGAACATTAGCTCCATTAATTAAGCCCATTATTAATAAGCAGGGACATATAACTGCGTACGAGCCAACGAATACAATTATTCTTGCCGACTATGTTGGTAATATAGAAAGGATAAAAAGCCTATTATTAAATTTAGATAAAAATCCAGGAGATACTTTTGAATTAGTCTCTTTAAAGAACACCTCCTCAAATGAAATAACACGAATTCTAAATTCTTCTTACCAAGGAAGTGATAATAGTAAAAGAAATTTTTCAGTTCAGTCTGTTGAAAGTAGCAACTCTGTTTTACTCCGAGGCCAATCTGGCGTATTAAATCAAATAAAAGATGTAATTAAGAGACTTGACTCATCTACACCTAAGAATAGTAATTTAAGAGTAATTTACCTCAAATATGCCAATGCTGAAGAGATTTCTGGGATTCTAAAGGAGGTCTCTGAAACTTTAGAAATGGAGGGTGCGTCTGTGGGGTCAGCCAAAGAAAAAAGTACTAGTATAAGTTTTCACAAAGAAACCAATGCCTTAATTATTTCTGCTCAACCAGATATTTTAGAATCACTACAATCAGTTATAGCTCAATTAGATATAAGAAGAGCTCAAGTTTTGGTAGAGGCTCTAATAGTAGAGCTATCAGACAATTTAGCAAAAGACTTAGGTGTTCAGTATTTATTCACAGGCGATGGTGAGAACCAGCCTGTAGCAATACAAAATTTTGGAAATCAAGATCCAAATTTAATTTCAATAGTGGGTTCTGAGTCCTCGGATGATGCAAATCTTTCAACAACGGCAGCTACTTCGCTACTAAATATACAAGGCTTAGCAATAGGTGTAGGCAAAATTAAGAACGATGGTGAGAGTTTTGCAGCAATACTTAATTTAGTTTCTCAAGATGCTAATTCGAATATCCTCTCCACGCCTTCTGTGATGACAATGGATAATGAGACCTCTTCTATAGTTGTAGGGCAAGAAATTCCAGTCACAACAGGAGAAACCTTAAGTGCAAATAATTCGAACCCCTTTAGATCTGTAAATAGACAAGAAGTTGGTGTAAAACTTGAGGTGAAACCTCAAATTAATGAAGGAAATGCTGTAAAAATGGAAATAAACCAAGAGGTCTCTAGTATTTTCGGACCTATAACTCCAAATTCAACTGATTTAATTACTAATACAAGAAAAATACAAACGACTGTTATGGTGGAGACAGGAGAAACCATAATTTTAGGAGGACTTATAGATGATGATGTCCAGGAATCAGTTAAGAAAGTACCAATATTGGGCAATATCCCATTAGTTGGTAGGTTATTTCAGTCAACTTCAACATCTAGAACAAAGAGGAATCTTATAGTCTTTCTAAGACCAACAATAGTAAGAGATTCAGATGAGATTAGATCAATAAGTAATAGAAAATATAACTACTTTGAAGCTTTACAAAATATACAAATAGAAGAGGGGAAAATAACTCCGGATATATCTCAAATGAAAGAGATAATGCAGAAGGATAAATAAATCTTATGGGCTCATCTCTTCCAAAAACAAATGAGATCTTGATTCCTTATATATATGCTAAAAATAATAGAGTTCTAGTCGATATAGAAACAAATGAAGAAATATCTATTAAATCAGAAGACGATGTTTCAATAGAAATATTCTCTGAATTAAGGAAGTACCTAAAAAAACCTATTTCAATTGAATATATATCTAATAGTGAATTTGAAACTCAATTAGCTAAGCATTACTCAAATACAGAAACTTCTTCAGAAGTTATAGAGGGATTAGCTCCTTCGGATATTTTATCTTCTTTAGTAGAGAATCTACCTAAAACATCAGATTTACTAGATAGTGAAAATGAAGCTCCAGTTATTAAGCTGTTAAATACAGTAATTTCCGAAGCTATTAAAGCCAAAGCTTCTGATGTACATATAGAGCCCTTTGAAGAGCATATTTCAATCAGATTTAGAGTTGATGGAGTTCTAAAAGAAATTTTAAGGCCTTCGGCAAATTTAGCTCCAATGATAAATGCAAGGATCAAGGTTATGTCTGATCTAGATATAGCAGAAAAAAGAATTCCTCAAGATGGACGTATGTCGTTAAAACTTGGTGATAAATGGATAGATATAAGAGTTTCTACGCTTCCTTCAAACTACGGTGAAAGAGTTGTATTAAGATTATTAGATAAATCAGAGATTCAATTAGATCTCAGTGATTTGGGCATGGATCAGATAACTTTTAGAAATTTTTCAAATGCTATTTCATCACCTAATGGAATAGTTCTTGTTACAGGTCCTACTGGCTCTGGAAAAACAACAACACTTTATGCCGCCCTTAATTTACTAAATAATAAAGAAAAAAATATTCTAACCGTAGAAGATCCTATTGAATATTCCATAGAAGGAATAGGGCAAACTCAAGTAAATCCAAAAGTAGGTCTTACCTTTTCTCAAGGACTAAGAGCTATTTTACGACAAGATCCAGATATAGTTTTAATAGGAGAGATAAGAGATTTAGAAACTGCTGAAATTGCTATTCAAGCCTCTCTTACAGGTCATCTAGTTTTAGCTACAATTCACACTAATGATTCTGTATCTGCAATAACTAGGATGCTAGATATGGGTGTTGAGCCTTACCTTCTATCATCTTCTTTAAGAGGCGTCCTAGCTCAGCGCCTAGTAAGAAAGTTATGTAATTCTTGCAAAGAAAAAACGACTATAGAGGAAGATTTTAAGAACATAACAAAACAATCAAAAATATTTTCTTCAATAGGCTGTGAAGAATGTGGAAACTCAGGATTTAAGGGAAGAGAGGGTCTTTTTGAATTCTTTCGTATCTCAAATGATATAAAAGATTTAATTAGTAAAGATTTAGATGAATCGGCATTAAAAGAAATAGGATTCTCAAAGCAAAATACACTTTTGGACAATGGACTTAATCTAGTAACTTCAGGAATAACCACTCTTGAAGAAATTATTTCAATTACAAAGGAAGAATAATTGGCTGCTTTTAACTATCAAGCCTTAGATCAAAAAGGTAATAAACAAAAAGGAACTATAGCATCAGATAGTATAGATTCAGTTAGAAGAGAACTTAAATCTAATAATCTCTCACCTGTAAAGATCAAATCTGTTAGTGATAGTTCAATCTTAAATTTAATAAGACCCAATAGAATTAGTTCTAAAGGGTTAGTAAAATTTACCAGGCAACTAGCTGCATTATTAAAAGGCGGCCTTCCTTTAGAAAATTCATTAACTTCAATAGGACAAGAGTCTAAAAGGGAAGTAGAAAAAGAACAAATACTTAGTATTTCTTTATTAATTCAGCAAGGAAAAAGTTTTTCAGATTCATTAAAAGAATACCCCCAGACGTTCGATCCCTTATTTATAGCTTTAATTTCAGCTGGAGAAAGTTCTGGTGAACTTTCTATTTCATTAAATAGATTATCTTTATATTTAGAAAGAAAAGAAAAAATAAAGAATGAAGTTATTGGGGCACTAGTCTACCCATTGGTCTTGGTTGTGGTAGCTTTTATAATTGTTAGTCTTTTGTTGGTGTTTGTTGTTCCTAATGTTGTAAACCAATTTTCAGGATTAAATCAAGAGCTGCCCTTGTTAACTAAAATCCTTATTAATACTTCTAATTTCTTTTCGAGTTTTTACTTTTTCTCTTTTCTTACATTAATTTTACTAATTTCCTTATATATAAGAACTTACTTCAGAGATGGTTTCTCTAAAATAAAAGATAGATTCTTAATTAGCATTCCTTTTTTAAAGGAATTCTTAGTGCAAGCAGATATTTCTAGGTTTCTTAATGCCATGAGTCTATTAAGAAAAGGGGGGATGACAATAGTTGAATCCATCAATATTTCATTAAAAACTATTTCAAACTCCCACCTTAAAGGTGAACTTAGTTCTTCCTTAAGATCTGTCTCTGAAGGTAGTTCATTAACCAACTCACTTAAAAAGGTGAACTTAATACCACCATTTGTGATTCAAATGATTTCTAGCGGAGAAAGAGGTGGTGAATTAGAAGAAGTGCTATCAAAGACTTCTGATTTTCTTGATGAAGAGTTTCAACAATCTTCAAAATTAATGATAAGTCTTTTAGAGCCTTTAATTGTTGTTATTATGGGAGGCATAGTGGCCACAATAATAATAGCTATTTTGTTACCGTTAATTCAAATGAATAATTTATCTTTAATAAATTAATTATGAAAAATATAAAAAATAACTCGCAAGGATTCAGCTTAATAGAAATATTAGTAGTCCTTTTAATCATAGGACTATTAACAACGCTAGTCGTAGTTAATGTATTACCAAGCCAAGATAAAGCAAGAATTGAAAAAGCTAAAGCAGATATATCAATATTAGAAAATGCTCTTGAAATGTACAGACTAGACAATTATAAGTACCCAACCACAGAACAAAGTTTAAAAGTTTTAGTTACACCTGAGACAGAAAATTTAAATTCTTTTTCTACGTCATATATTAAAAGATTACCTAAAGATCCTTGGGGAAGCGAATATCAATACTTAAGTCCAGGTAATAATGGGATCTATGATCTATATTCCTTTGGGGCCGATGGAACTGAAGGAGGAGAAAACCTAGATTCAGACATTGGTAACTGGGATGAAGACTAATTACCATAAAGGTTTTACTTTAATAGAAGTACTTGTTTCTCTCGGCATTCTAGCTCTAATAATGGGAGCTACTATGCAAATATTTACTTTTAATGCCAAGAGTCTTGCTCTTATAGAAGAAAGGCTCCTTTCTCAATTTGTAGCTGAAAATATAATGGTTTCAAGCTTCTTATTCGACGAGGAACTATATTCTTCTACTGGCGTTTCTGAACAAGGTAATAGCGAATTTTTTTGGAAAAGAGAAATAATTTCGGAAGATGGAAAATCTATTCAAGTTAAAGTTGTCGTGGCTAACTCAGAGAACGTTGATCTCTACGAATTAATTTCTTATAAATTAATAAAGTAATGTCCAAGGGCTTTTCTTTAATTGAAATGTTAGTTGTTATTGGACTAGTTGGTCTAATTTCTATCCTGTCCTTTAGTGGACTTAATAATTCAATTAACTTTAATCAGAAAGTTAAAGAAAAGAGTTTTCTGCTTGAAGAATTGTCTTTATTTAATGAAATCTTAAAAAGGGATCTTAATCAATCTTTAGATAGACTTTCTAGAAACCAGAGAGGAGATAGGTCACTGCACTCTTTTTATGGGGAAAACCTTAAATTTGAAGGCGATTTTTTACTGTTAACTATTAATGCACCTAGTCGTGATTTTAATAAAGGCTCGATACGATATGTAGTTTATTCGTATGAAAATAATCAGATAAACAGATCTGAATTCGTATTTAGTGATTTATCTGAAAACACAACAAATATTAAAGAAACACTTTTGTCTGATGTTAACTCCCTTAAGTTAGTTTTTGGAAAAGGATTTGATTCCTTTGATGAATGGCCAGCTACTCCTTGGACAGAAAATAATGGAATACCTAATTCGTTAAGAATAGAAATAGACTTAAATTCCTTAGGTTTAATACAAAGAAATTATTTAATATCTTTAAAATGAATAAAGAGATAAAAGGAAGTGCTTTAATATTGGTTTTATTTATTATCTCTCTAATGTCTGTTATAGCTGTTATTACTTCTGAGAGGTTAAATAGTTCAGCACAAAATTCTATTAATTTTTTAAGTAAGACCCAATCCTATTGGTACGCATTAGGATTAGAATCATCGGCAATAGAATACATTTTAAATAAAGGAAAATTACAAAGATTTACCACTACAAACAATAATATATCCACACCAAAAATAGATGTTTCAATTAATGATGTAAACATCCAGGGTACATTAAAAGATTTAAACTCTTGTTTTAATTTAAATCTTTTAGTTAAAAAAGAAGGAACCGTTTTTAGTAAAAATTCAGAAATTTTAAAAATATATAAGAACTTACTGTTGAACTCCGATGTTGATGAATTTGATATAAATGAACTTATATTTTCATTAATAGACTGGTTAGATACTAATAGTTTTACAGAAGATGCAAATGGAGCAGAAGATGATTATTACACTAGATTAGAGTCTCCTTATAGAACAGCAAATCAACTAATGTTTAATAAAAACGAACTAATTAATATCAAAGGATATAGTCCAGTAGTTTTTACTAAGCTTGAACGATTTATATGTGTTATACCTAATGAAGTTGATACTAAATTAAACTTAAATTCAATATCAGTAACCAAACCTGAGTTACTTGCTGCTGTTTTAGATAATCAGATAACCCCTAATGAAGCTTTACAAGTATTAACAGACAGGCCAGTTGATGGATTTAAGGATTATGAAGAATTTTGGTCTCATCCTTTACTAGAAAATATCCAACGCAATAATAACTTAAAAGAATATTTATCATTTTCATCTAATTTTTATGAACTACAAACAGTAGTGAGCAACTCACTTAATTCTTATAAAATGAAAAGTATTTTATTTGTGAATGAGAATAAATCTATAAGAGTAAATAATAGAGTCATAGGCAATCTTGAATTATGAAAATTTTAGTTGATAACTACCAACACAACATAAAAGCTTTTAAAGGCGAAGACCTTCTAGAAATTACATCATTTGGTGACCTTAAACAATTTAAAAAAGAAGATATAGATATATATATTTTAGATCCGAATATTAGTCATAAAAGAATCTCCCTTCCGCCAGCTAAAGATAAAGACCTTAAAAAGTCTATTCCTTATTTATTAAAAGATGAAACCCTAAGTTTTTCTGAAGAATCTCATTATATTTTTACTAAACCAGATGAAAATAACGACTCAACCGTATCTTTTGTTAACTCAAAGTGGATGGCCAACATATTTCAAATTTTTAACCAAAATGATCTAAATGTTAGAAATCTCTTTCCCCTAGAGCTTTGTGGTTTTAAAGATACTTTGTTGATCTTTAATCAAGGAAATCTTACAACAATAAATTTTTGTAATAAATGGGGATGGACGGCTGAAACTGAGTTAATAAATAATCTTTTAAATCAAGGTTTAAAAGAATATAAATGCTCACAAGTAATTTCTTTTTCTAATCAAGTAGAATCAGATTTTTCTTTTCTAAAAGATTCTTATACTTTTAGGCACAATAAGATTGAAAACGAACTTGAGTTCTTAAACCAACTCAATTTAACAAGTGAATCTAAAAATCTATTACAAGGGATCTATTCACCTAAAATTTTATGGAATAAAAAAATAATTCCTTGGAAAGCTTCCTT
>Ga0066836_10002033_pt1 | contig 10750 bp, 8 predicted proteins | sample ETNtaG_18_FD_71568 | JGI IMG/M metagenome (GOLD analysis project Ga0066836, IMG submission 71568) | Marine microbial and viral communities from oxygen minimum zone, Eastern Pacific Ocean - ETNP201302SV91 | ecosystem: Environmental > Aquatic > Marine > Oceanic | place: Pacific Ocean: Eastern...
ATTACTGAATTTTATTCAGAAGCTGCAAAATCTGTAAGTAATGAAACTCTCTCGGGTGCTAAAGTATTGAAAAAACATCCATATCAAATGCCCAATGGATCATCATACAGAGCTTATGTTCTTCTAGGAATGAGCAAAAATGCTTATGATAATTCAGCGAGTAAGAAAATCACATCAATGGTAAACCAAAATTCTGAAGAGGCGATGTATGCTGAGTTTAAGAAAACTCAAGCTTTCTCAAGATTGGAAGATGCCATTGGTGAATAAATATTATTACTCTTTATAAACAATTTTGGGGGTCTAAAATGAAAAAAGTTTTTTTACAGTTTTTTATTTTATTGACTTTTATAAATGCGCAAATGCCTGTCTCCAAACAGGCAACCCTGGTTGAGTCGGTTTCGTCTTCCGAAGTTATGATTGAAGCCACAGGTATTTATAATGGTCAAGGGAAAAATAAAAAGAAAAAAATAAAAGATGTCAAAGCTAATGGGCTATCAAATGCTACAATGGATGCGAAAAAAAGTGCAGTCTGGTTTGTTTTGTTTGGTGGAACTGACCCTCTATTGAGATCTGTTCAGGAACAACAAGCATTTGGTGTTCATGAAGGGTTCTTCTTTAATAGTAATAATGTATCTAACTATATCACCTATGAAGACTCTCAATTGATAAAGAAGTTAAATACCAATGGCGGACAAGGTATGAAAGTGGTCAAAAGATTTAAAGTTAACAAAGAGTTGTTAACAAAAGATCTAGAGGCTAGAAATATTGTCGCGGCTCGTGCTGATTTAGCTGAAACAATTGGTAATCCATTTATCATGGTTTTGCCCTCGGTTGCTAAAGGTAAGAGTCCTATAGATGCACTGAGAACGAATCCAGCATATAAACACGCTGCAGCTGTTGTTGAGAGTTATCTTACTGCACGGCAGTATGATGTCATTGTACCAGAGCAGCAAGAGTCTATGGAATCTTTAAATGCGGCTCAAATGGATCTCGGAGACAGAGAAGAAGACTACGCATATCAGCTAGCTCTATCTGTGGGTAGCGATATATATATTAATTTTTCAGGTGTTCAAGAAGACGCTGGCTATGGAACAAAGAAATATGCTTTAACTGTAAGAGCATATGAGACAACTACCGCGCGACTTTTAGGTACCGAGACTGGTTATAGCCAAGGCAGGAAAGGTGAGCTAATGGTATCAGTTGAGGAGGCAATGAATGATGCGATTGACAAAGTGCTTGCTCGTGTAACTGAATATTGGAAAAGGGATGTCGATAAAGGTATCCAATACAAACTAATCTTTAACTTATCCACCGATTTTGATGAAGATGAGATTGAAGAGATCCAGTTTGCCTTGATGGATGCGATCGAAGAGATGTCTAAATCATCGAAAGAAAATATAGTGACAAATCAGACCGTAGATTATTTAATATGGTGCGACCCTACAAAGTATGATAAATCATCGAAAGTGTATCGGTATGTAAAAAAGTATTTCAAGAAGGAAGACACGGGTGGTACACTAAGAAAAGTCAATGTTAATAGAAAAATGATTCTTCTAAAAGTTGATTATGAATAATGTCCAGCGTCATTTTAATCTAATATCAAGATATATAGTCTGGTTTATATTATTTACATCATTAGCACATGGTGCTGGTGAACCGAGTTGGTTTAAAAAGGGGACACTGCCGCAATATTCAGTTGATTATAATTATGTTGGAGTAGGAGAGGGTACGACATTCTCAGATGCCCAATCAGCGGCTCAGGCGGCTATAGCAGCCCAGCTTGAGGTAACAGTCGCCTCTACGATAGAGATGCAAACAACAGCGATTGAGACTGAAAATTCATCTTATTTTAAAGATGTATTCGAGCAGAGTACCCAGTCAACGATTTCTCAGACAGTAAAAGGTATCGAAATTGTTAAGAAGCAAAAATCTAAAGGAAGGTATTATGTTTTTGCAGTACTTAATAAAAGACGTTATATCAATAGTCTAAAAGTAGAGCTTGACCAACTCTGGTCAAAAATTTCGCAATATGTTGTAGATGCGAGAAGATTCTCTGGCGATGGACGTATTTTCCCAGCATTGGAAAATTATATGGATGTACAAGAATTCATACCCAATTTTTATACGAAAAAAGCATTCTATGATGCAATTTCGCCAGTACCTTTCATAATAACTAAAGATATAACTATGGGTAATGTATTGACAGAAATGCGCGGAATTTTGTCAGGTGTACATATCTCTGTTGAATCGGGTAACAGACAATCAGCATTAGTCGGTGGTCCATTGCCAAACCCTGTGGTTTTCTTTGCATATCTAAAGAAAAGAGGAAACAAAATTCCAATACCTAATCTACCGCTTGTGGTTAAGTATGAGGATGGAAATATTGTTGAGAGAGTCTCTACTAGCGAAGATGGGACAATTGAAAGTTATGCTACTGCAAATCCAACAAACTCAAAGGGCGGGAAAATATTTGCTAGAACAAATTTGACAAATCTACCGTCTGTTTATCGTGACTATCTTAAGAATGCGGAAGCTTTTTCAAGTTACAAAATTACTGATTCGCCACCTATTTCCTTTACTCTGAGGGTTACGGATGAAGGTGGTTCTAGGTTAGATAAGGTAGAATCCACCTTAACAAAGAATATAGAAAAATTGGGATATTCAGTGGGTGAAGATGCCGAATTAACTCTTGATGGAAAAATTACTATCATTGATGAAAAAGAAGTAGATGGAAAAAGTGGAAGACAATTTTTAGTTACGGCAGAATTAGATATGTTCATGGTTGCAAAAATGAATGGTGAGAAAGTTGCCAGTTTTGATGCAATTGGCAAGGGGTTGTCGAAGAAGAATATTAAAGATGCAAATAAAAAAGCTTATAAAAAATTGAAAATATCTAAAAAGAATTTGGCTGGGATGCTATCTGAAGCAGATGAAGAGCTAAAAAGAATCTTTACAAAGAAATCCGCTACAAAACTAAGAGAAGGAAAAGGTCTCTTTGATCAAGGTAAGCTTAAAAAAGCTATAGTTCCTCTTACAAAAGTAACTCACGATGAAGGACAGGTTGAAGAAGCGATACAATTAATTGGAAAGATAAAGGCCGAGATCAATAGAATTGAGAAAGAGCGCCTTGCTAGAATTGCTGAAGAAAAAAGAAAAAAAAGAGAGCATGAGATGGAGATTGCAGAATTAGCAGCAGAGTCCGAAAGAGCCCGTCAGCAAGCAGATTTAGAAATAGCTACAAGAATGGCATCAGCACAAGTGAATTCAGCTCAAATAAAAGCAGATGCAGATGTAATGGTGGCGAAGTATGGTGTTGATCAAGCAGAAATGAGCGCTAGGGCAGCTGAGGCATCTGCAATGGCAGAAGAAGCCAAGATTGCTATTGAACAAGTAAAAAAGGAAACAGAGCAGGTTAAGTTAAACCAGTTGAAAGCCCAGGAATCAATCATTGTTGCAGAATCAGAGGCAGAAGTAGCCAAAACAAATGCAATAGCATTTGCTGCCCGATTAGCAGAAAAACAAGGTAGTAAGACTGATGCAAGTTCTGTACCGCTAACAAAAGAAGAAGAATCATTGGTTGGTGACTGGAATTATCTAGGGACTATTAATCCAACAACTGCTGATGAAGATTATAGTGGAGCCGGCAGTATTTTTACAATTTCTAAGGATAGAACATTCAGTGATGAGGGTACTAATGGAACATGGAGTGTCAATAATGAGAGTTTTCTTGTAAATAACAGTTACCCTATGCCTTTTACGGTAGATGGTACAAATTTGATTATGTCCATTGATATTAATGGTACACAATTCCTTAGGATATATGAAAAGTATTAATTAAAAATAAGGGGCTGTGCCTATGTTTAAACGTTTTCTAATAATATTCAGTCTTTTCATTGTTTTCATCCCAAAGCTAAATGCCTCTCCCCAACAGTCAGGAAGTCTTTCTAAGATTGTAAAAAAAACAGCTAACACAGATACTTCAACAAAGTCTGAGTCTGGAAGCTTGAAAAATATAGTGAAAAAGCAGGCTCAAAATAAAAAGCAGCCATCTCTACAAGAAAATATCAAACAAAAAAAACTTCCCAGTACAAGTAAAGAAATGCAAAGTACTAACGAAGAAACAGAAGGAACATCTAATCTCTTATTTATCATTATAGGAGTTCTTGCCTTTATTGTAGTTGTATTAATGATGAGAAAGGGTGGGGGTACAACACAAACGGAGAAAGTTGATATTGCACCAGATAATACAGATGCAAATTTGTCAACTGATACAACTAATAAAGATTCTGAAGAAAATTCACAAGCAGAAGAAAGAGCCCAGAAAGAAGAAGAAAAAAGATTGGCAGAAGAAACAGCCCAGAAAGAAAAAGAAATTAGGGAATATTTTGAGGGAAGGATAGAAATAGATGATGATGAATTTACAGGTACGAAAAAAGTTACAATGAAATTGCAAGGTTTTATAGGTGATCAATTATCTGATAAATATAATGATAATTGGCCCTATTCTTTGTGGATGTTTCTACTTGTAAAAGTAGATAAAAAATTTACAATACATGCAATTCTCACAACAAAAGACTGGTGGTTTGTTGATGAGAAAAACAGCTTGTCAATTATTACTGATAAAATGGGAACAATATCATTATCAACAATACGGAATGATAGAGATACAATTAGTTCTGGAGTTCAGGAATATATGATCTATGACATAACAGAAGAACAACTTATGGCAATTAGAGATACAAAAGGGGTTTTAAAAGCAAGATTTACATGTAATAATCATGGTAGCAATTATGATAATTTCTGGAATTATCCTAATCCTGAAACTGTAGATGATGAGACAATTGAAAAATTAGGTTTGCATTCCTATTTTGCAGATTATTCAATAGAAGATATTGGAGGACACACATCATTAATTTCTATACAAGATTGCATCCGTTATTTTCTCGATAATCATGGAGAGAATAACGAGAAGAATCAACTTGAAAAATCTCATGATGAAGAAGAATAAGTTGTTACTATTTTAACTATTTAAAAGTGACCAAATACTAGAAAATTCTATGAGTGATCCCATATCTCTAATTATTGGACTAGGTTTATTAATATTTATTGTTTTTAGTGTAATAAAAAAAGTATTCAAACTAATTATTATATCTGTTGTAGCATTAGCATGTTATATAGGATATCTAAGTTATACGGGGAACAAACCACCTGATATTATCGAAGAAATTATAGAAGAAGTGGATGTGGATGAATTAAAGAAATCAGCGGGGAAGGTTGAAAAGGAGATTTCAAAATCTCTAAAAAATGCCAAAAAAGATATAAATAAAACAATAAAGAAAAAGATAAAATAATTAAAGCATTATATCTTTAAGATAAATATACAATATAGAATTATTTTATTTTTTACAAAATAGATAGCATAAAAGATTATAGGATCTATTTATGTAGAGGGAATTTTGAATCAAGAGATTCTTTAATCTTTTTATTAACATCAATTCTAAATCAAGTTATATCCGTCTTATAATTGTTTTATTAAAATCATTGAGGAGATTAAATATTAATTGATATTGATTGATGGTATTTCGTCAATAATTAGATTGTTAAATTTTATAATGCGATACAGAATTCAAATAATATTTATTTTAATAATTACATCACATGCCTCATCAAAACAAAATGAGACGCAATTCTTGCCTGATAATATGCCACTACATACCAAGATCATATGGGGTGAAAAAGGGATATTTAGAAAACTAAATATTTCTCCAAACACACGCCAAAAAGAACTGCAGTTAAGAATAAAGATGCTGCAACTTCATCAAAAACTTGCATTTGGAACTCTTGGTATGTTTTTTTATCAGACATATTTGGGTAATCATCTACTTGATGGTAATTTGGAATATAGAGACAGGCACAGTAAAATGAGTAAAATTGTATGGTCATCCTATATGTTAAGTGCCAGTTTGAGTTATCTTGCACCTCCAGGAATGGTTTATACAAAAAAAGTAAATTCAATGAAAATCCATAGGTTATTATCATGGGTTCATTTTGTGGGAATGGCATCTTTACCAATTTTAGGAAATAATATCAGTAATTCTGCAGACTATAATAAAGCTGTCCAGCTCCATCAAAGTGTTGCATATGCGACTCTTTTTACAATGTCATTCTCAGGTGTATTAACTATTTTTCCATATTGAGAATATGCGCAGAGTTTTATTTTCAATCTTTATTATTAATTTAGTATCTGCCAATGAATTTGTTATTACTGATGGTGAGGTAACTTATTTTGGCGAACATTATTTGCATGAATGGAGAGGGGTATCTACATCTATTAATGGAAGTTTTTACTTAAGCGAATTAAATAATACATATCATTGTTCTATATCAATACCTCTAAATAGTTTTTCGAGTGGGAACTCAAATAGAGATTCAAATATGTTGATCTACTGTAGAGGAATTGATTTCCCAATTATAAGGTTTACTGCTGACTCCATTACACTAGTAGATAATATAGCAGATATTGCGGGCAATCTTGTCTTTGCTGGTAAGACGAATAAGTTAAAAACAAAAGTCAATTTAATACCTCAAAATGATAGTGTTATATCTGTTGTTGGTGAATTTGAATTTTTATTATCAAAATTTGATATTGAAAGGCCAAGTCTAATGTTCGGTAGAATTAGTGACACTATTTTAATTAAATTTATTTTAACAGGGAGTAAAAATGAATAGACGAGAATTTATATCGATATCAAGTAAGGTGACCTGTGCATGTGTGTTAGGTGCAACATCTGCTGGATTAAATAGTTGTACTAGTACTACAAGCTCTGAGCTTGAAGACACCACTGGTGTTGAAATGGAATTTGACTTATCTAGCAGTGAATATGTTGTTCTTAAACAAGATGGTGGATCTATTGTGACAGAAGGAAATGAAATTGATTCAAATGGATTGCTACTTCTTAATACGAATGATGAAATAAAAGCATTCACTAGACGATGCACCCACCAAGGGATTCAATTAAATGCGTTTTCCAATGGTTTGTCAACATGTACAAATGGACATGGAGCTCAATTTGACACTAATGGTGTGGTGGTATCAGGCCCTGCAATCGACTCCTTAAAAATGTATGATACTGATTTAGATGGTAATACTCTTACTGTATTTGGTAGCTAAATATCTCTTAGAAATATCTGAGTGTTGTGTGTAAAAAAATGATTAGTTACTGTTAGAATTTTTATAAATTTTACTTCATTTGTTTGATAACAATTATAATATTTACTTAATTACTTTTAATAAAGGGATATAAATGTATTCATCGATAGATCAATTTATGGATTCAGTGAAATCAAGAAATCAAGGTGAAATTGAGTTTCATCAGGCCGTGCATGAAGTTGTAGAATCTTTATGGGAATTTTTAAAAGATAATCCACATTATTTACATGCTAAAGTATTAGAAAGAATTGTTGAGCCAGAGCGAGTAATTCAATTTCGTGTACCATGGAGAAATGATAGGGGAGATGTAGAAGTAAATAGAGGGTTTAGGGTAGAATTTAATTCTGCTATTGGTCCATATAAGGGTGGTCTTAGATTTCATCCTTCTGTGAATTTATCTATCTTGAAATTTTTGGGCTTTGAGCAAGTATTTAAAAATAGTCTTACAACATTGCCTATGGGTGGTGGAAAAGGTGGCGCTGATTTTGACCCTAAGGGAAAGTCAGATAATGAAGTTATGAGTTTTTGCCAGAGTTTTATGACTGAATTAAACCGTCATATAGGTCCTAATACAGATGTTCCTGCTGGAGATATTGGTGTGGGTGGTCGAGAAATCGGATTTCTTTTTGGACAATATAAACGGATTTGTAATGAATTTACAGGTGTACTGACTGGAAAAGGTCTTAACTGGGGTGGCTCCTTAATCAGGCCGGAAGCTACAGGATATGGTTGTGTATATTTTGCAGATGAAATGCTTCAAAAAGAAGGTGATAACTTTGAAGGGAAAACGGTATTAGTGTCAGGTGCAGGGAATGTAGCTCAGTATGCCACAGAAAAAGCTACTCAATTAGGTGCAAAAGTTGTAACTCTGTCAGATTCTTCAGGTACTATCTATGATAAAAATGGCATAGATGCAGATAAGCTATCATGGATAATGGATTTAAAAAATAATAAGCGTGGTAGAATAAAAGAATATGCTGATGAATTTGGTTCTGAATATTTTGAAGGAAAGAAACCTTGGGATATAGTATGTGATATAGCTCTACCATGTGCAACTCAGAATGAAATAAATGGTGAGTATGCAAAGACACTTGTTGATAATGGATGTAAGGTTGTTTCAGAAGGGGCAAATATGCCTTCTGATCCAGATGCGGTAAATGTATTTATGGATGCGGATGTTTTATTTGGTCCCGGAAAAGCCGCTAATGCAGGTGGAGTTGCTACGAGTGGACTTGAAATGAGCCAAAATAGTATGCGAATTAATTGGAATAGAGAAGAAGTAGATAGTAAACTGCATAATATTATGAAGAATATACATGAATCTTGCGTGAAATATGGGGAAGATAAAAATGGGTCTGTTAATTATGTAAAAGGTGCGAATATTGCAGGTTTTATAAAAGTAGCAGATGCAATGCTAGACCAAGGTGTCGTCTAAAATTGCGTCATATACCTGTAGAATATTTTTCACTCATAGATTTATAATTAGGAATTATCGGTTGTGATATTATACCCAACCCTATTGAGCCATCTACAGTAATTCTTAGAGGGTTTTTAAAATGAAACCAGTCTGTGTATTTTCCTGAGTAAAGTGCAGAGTCTTTGTTTATCCAATCTAGATCTAAATGATCGTTTTTCTTTTTTAAGTTTATTGTAAAATAAGGGATATGCAGGCTAGTTATATTTTGGAAGAAATGGCTACCAAAAGAAGGGTCAATTGGAAGGTCTTCTGAGCCAATTTCAACTATAGCTTTTGCATTAGAAATTTCTTGCCATTGTACAGGGATTCCTAACCAGGAATCTGCAGATCCCCAACGCCCAGGACCGCAAAGGATATATTTATTTTTATTTTTGAATTTTCTATTTATTATTGATATTTCTGAGGCTATTTCTTTTGTTTTACCAATATCGAATGATTCTAAACGAACCAATACAAGATCATAAATATTATTAAAATTACCATCTCCCAGAGTGACATTGCTTTTACAGAATATTGAACTTGATTCTAATTTATTACTATTGATTACTCTTTTGAGTCCAGTCATTACCATGGGTTTAATCTGAAGCAGGCAAAATTCAGGTTTATCATCATCATAAATATTCACAGCAAATTCTATTTCAACTGGACACCCTAATGATTTTGTACATAAAGAGATAATTTTCTTGGCGAGGGCAGTGAAAGGTATGGTATTCCATTTTAAAATAGGTGCAAATGAAACAATTCTGCTGCCATCTTTCGATAGGGAATCTCGAATCATGCCATCATCTTTTGAAATGACACTTCCCAACCATTTTAATGCTCCATCTTCTTCAGCATCATTAAGAGTATAGCTAGATAGATCGCTTTCTTTTTGGTCCTTTTTCTTTAGTGCCAGACCATAGAATTGATTCTGACTATTCCTAAGAGTTTCTTTTATTGAATAAAATTCAGGAAGAATTGTTGGATACTTAGGAGAAATTCTAAGACATTTTTCGCCATCAACTATTGTACGTCCAAACCCCAATGCTAGATATGCTACACCCTCACTTCTTTTCATATAAGAAACTGGATAATAGTTAATACTTTGCAGCAGACCACTAAATGTGGGATAGAATCTTTTACTTTTATATGGTTGGCCCACTATTTCTTGGATAAGTATGGCCATTTTTTCTTCTTCAATACGATGCCCTGTATTATCTAATAAACTTTTCGCATCACCTTTGAAGGTAGATGCGTAGACCATTTTTATTGCATTAATAAGATCTTTAAGCCTTTTTTTATCAGAACGCGAATTATTAGATAGCATATAGGTCTCGTATGTTCCTGCAAGGGGTTGATATTGTGAATCTTCTAGTAGACTGGAACTACGTACTGCAATAGGATATTTATTTTCTTTTATAAATGATTCCAGTTTTAATATAAGATCTATAGATAATCTTGATTTTAGGAATAATTTTTCTAGATTGATTTTTAAATTAGGATTAAGCACCTGATACCATAAGTTATTATCTTTCATAAAACGATCGAATTCATCTGTTCCTATCACAGCAAATTTTGGAACGCGAATATTTATATCTTTTAATTTTTGTTTAATATTTGATTTTTGTAGCATTGATACAGCAAATCCTAGCCCTCTTGCTTTACCACCTAAAGATCCACCAGATAATCTAAAAAAATGAGGTTTGTCATGTTTTAAGCGTGCAGAAGAATAATCTAAAACATTTTGTTTAATATCTAGGTTTTCTGAATTTAGTAGAGTTAATAAATACTTACGTAATTCATCACCAGAATGAAATTCCTGTGCGTAGATTGGCCTGATTTTTGATGCAAGACGGAACTCCGTTCTTGCAGCTAGCCAGTTTGAAAAATGATGACTCCTCGCATGATATATGAGTGATTGTTCAGGTATAATTTTTATTTGATGCTTGAATTCTTTTACTGTTTTTGCTATGCTGACTTCAGTTTGATCAGGTAGTCGGAATATAAAATCACCAAAACCGAAATTATATATCATGAAATTCCTTAGATCATTAAGGAATGTGGGTGATTTTTTATTTAGAAAA
>Ga0066836_10002036_pt1 | contig 10749 bp, 10 predicted proteins | sample ETNtaG_18_FD_71568 | JGI IMG/M metagenome (GOLD analysis project Ga0066836, IMG submission 71568) | Marine microbial and viral communities from oxygen minimum zone, Eastern Pacific Ocean - ETNP201302SV91 | ecosystem: Environmental > Aquatic > Marine > Oceanic | place: Pacific Ocean: Eastern...
CATAATATAAATATCCACTTGTTGAATTAATTATTTTTTTTAATCTAGATTTTTCTGTTGTAGGTGAAGCTAAAAATATTTGGCATAAATTTTTCTTTTTTAAAGCTGTATTTATTTTATTAGACTCTTCTGGAGGTGTATCAACAATAAGGATTCCATCAACTCCGTTCTTTTTTGAAAGTGATGAAAATTTTTCATAACCAATTTTTTCTATTGGATTCATATAACCCATTAAAACAATTGGTGTGTATGAATTCTTTTTTCTAAATTTCTTTACAACATTTAAAATATCTTTGAAAGATGTTTTTTGTGCTAATGATCGTTCTACACCTTTTTGTATAACTGGTCCATCAGCAATAGGATCAGTAAATGGCATGCCAAGTTCAATAATATCAACACCTGATTCAACCATAATATTCATTAATTCATATGTTGTTTTTATATCAGGATCTCCACAAACCAAATAAGTAATAAATGCAGATTTATTATTTTTTCTTTTATTTTCAAATAAAGATTTTATTCTATTCACACTTTTATCCGATTAAGTAATGCAACTGTATCTATATCTTTATCTCCTCTTCCAGATAAATTAATTAAAATATTTTTTTTATTTAATTTTTTAGCAATCTTAAAAGCATATGCGAGTGCATGAGATGTTTCTAATGCAGGAATAATACCTTCTTTTTCAGTTAAATAATGAAATGCTTTTAAAGCTTCTGTGTCCGTTACAGAAACATATTTCACTCTATTATTTTCTTTTAACCATGAATGTTCTGGTCCTACACCTGGATAATCTAAACCAGCAGAAATTGAATGAGTAGGTTGAATCTGACCGTTGTCATCTTCCATTATATATGTGCGATTTCCATGGAGAATTCCTGGTTTTCCTTTATTTAGTGGTGCTGCATGTTTTCCTGTATTTAAACCTAAACCCGCAGCCTCAACACCTATCATTTCTACATTTTCATTTAAATATGGATGAAACATTCCTATTGCATTAGAACCTCCTCCTACACATGCAACCAAAATATTAGGTTTTTTATTGAACAATGTTTTCATTTGTTTTTTACATTCATCTCCTATTATTGATTGAAAGTCTCTAACAATCATAGGGTATGGATGTGGTCCAGCAACTGAACCTATAATGTAATGAGTATTATCTACATTTGTTACCCAATCTCTTAATGCTTCATTTAATGCATCCTTGAGGGTTTTAGATCCAGAATCTACAGATATAACTTCAGCGCCTAATAATTTCATTCTATAAACATTTATTTTTTGTCTTTGTATGTCTTCACTGCCCATATATATTACACATTTTAAATTATATCTTGCGCATGCTGTTGCTGTTGCAACCCCATGTTGTCCAGCCCCTGTCTCTGCAATTATTCTTGTTTTACCCATTAATCTTGCAAGCATTGCTTGTCCCATAGCATTATTGATTTTATGCGCTCCTGTATGATTCAAATCTTCGCGTTTAAGAAAAATATTACAATTACCTAATTCTTTGCTTATACGTGATGCATGATAAATTGGTGTAGGTCTTCCGACAAATTGTGATAATTCTTTTTTTAATTCATTTTTAAAATTTACTGACTTAGCAATTTTATTATAGGCTTTTAAAAGTTCATTTAAAGGATGCATTAAAGTTTCTGAGACAAATTTGCCTCCAAATTCTGCAAAATGTCCATTTTTATCTGGGAAGTTTTTATAATTTATTTTTTTCATAAGATTCTTTTTCTGATATTCTGACATTTTCTATAAATTTTTTCATTAAGTTAAAATCTTTTTTACCAATACTATGTTCTATACCACTGCTAACATCCAAACCTTTTGGACGATATTTGATAATTAAATTTTTTATATTATCAGGGCTAAGACCTCCAGCTATAAAATAATTATTATTCTTTAATTCTACTAAATTTATATTGCTTTCTAATATAGACCAGTCAAAAGTTTTTCCAATTCCGCTAGAAGAGTTATCTTTACTGTTATCTATAATAAAAGCAGATGCACTATTTCTATGTTTAATATCATAATTTATTTCATTATTATTTACAGAAACTGTTTTAAAGTATTTTTTATTAAAACTCTTGCAAAATTCTTCTGATTCATTCCCATGAAATTGTAAAAAATCTATACTAATATTGTTAATTATATTATTTACAAAATCTTTTGTTTGATTCATAAAAACTCCAACTGTAGGTTTTCTATTATTACAAGCATTTATTAATTTTTCTGCTTTATGCAAATTTAAACATCTTGGGCTCTCTTGAGTAAAAATTAAACCTATAAAGTCAATATCCGTATCAGATATAAATTTAATATCATCTGTATTAGTCATGCCACAAAATTTAATTAAAGTTCTATTCATTCGGTAATACTAGCATGTATGTTAATTAGTCTAAAATTAATCTTACATTAATTAAATAGGCTAAATTTATCATTAACTTTTATATTAAATATTTTTGGATAATTTATCTTTAATAAGTATAAACCTTTAGGCTCAACTGTTATACCAATTTTGCGTCTATCTTTAGCAAGTAAAATTTTTTTAATTTTTTTTGACTCTATTTTTTTTGTTCCAATATCTATGAAACATCCAACCATATTTCTTACCATATGATAAAGGAAACTATTTGCGGTTACATCTATAATTATAAAATCTCTTATTTTTTTTATATTCAATTTTTTTATATTTTTAATTGGCGATAATGATGAACACCCAGATGATTTAAAACAACTAAAATCCTTTTCTCCTATTAAATACTTAAATGACTCTCTAATTCTTAAAATATCAATGGTTCCTTTATAAGACAAAAAATTATCTACAAAAATTGAAGATGGCGTATCCTGGTTTAAAATGATATATCTATAAGTTCTATCAATTGCGCTAAATCTAGCGTGAAACTCTTTGCTAACATTAAATACATCTTTGATAATAATATCGTTAGGTAAAAAAGTATTTATCCCTTTTATCCAATTGAAATTTGATCTTTTACTTTTGGTATCAAAATGAATGATTTGAGAAAAGGCGTGAACGCCTGTGTCTGTTCTACCTCCACAAATAGAATTAATTTTATGATTAGCAACGTTGGAGATAGCTTTGTCTACTAAATATTGTATAGTTTTTTCTTTATGAGTTTTTTGTTTTTGCCAACCAAAGTAATTAGTGCCATTGTATTCAATACGTAGGGCTAATCTCATTTTCTAATTTGCATATAAAGGAGTCTTGCCTCATGTTTTTCATCTTCTGTGCCTGTATTAATAACGTTAGTAATTACCTCTATTGCTTTTTTACTATCACCGCTTGCTATCAATGTTCTAGCTAAATCATTTTGAGAAATATGTTTATCTTCTATTAATTCTTTCATAGCTTCTTTTTCATTTTCTTTATTTAACTCATTTTGAGATTTTTCTTCTTTAACTTTTGAAACAATTTTTTTCTTTGCAAGTTTAGTTGTGGTTTTTTTGACAACTTTCTTTTTTGAAACTTTTTTCTTGGATGTTTTTTGTTTAACAGGGTTAATTGCATCTATATCCTCTATTAATTGATCTCTTCTTATTTTTTTATTTCTTAATTGTGTTGATTTAAAATGATCTGCAGCTTTTTGAATTTCTATAAGAATATTCATAATGGCATCAGTTTTTGATGATAAATCTTTACTTTCTATTTGATTGTTATCGCTTTTATTTCGATCAACTTGAGCGGCTAATATAAATATTTCTTTTTTTAAAACATTTATTTCATTTCCTAAAATTCTAAATTTTTCATATATAAAACCTGTTAAAAATAAAAAAACTAAAATATACCAAGGATTAATTAAATGAAAAGGTAAGGATTTTACTGTCCCAATGATTGAAAGTATAAATGCATCAATGCTATGAAGAGCGGGTCTAATTGAGGTCTTGATTAATTCTATATTTACTAAAGCAGTTAAACTACTATCAGATTTTGGTACAACACCAATAGTCTCTAAAGCATATACCACCCCAAGCAATACTATTAGAATTGTTAATAAATTTCTCATATTTATAGTCCCTCTATTAGTTTTTCTGCTATCTGAATACTATTTAAAGCAGCACCTTTTCTAACATTATCAGCTACTACCCAAATATTCAAAATGTTATCGTTATTAATTGATTTTCTAATTCTTCCCACAAACACTTTATCTGTACCATGTCCATTTATAAATGCTGTTGGATAATCATCAGAATTAGGATTATCAAGAATTTCTATACCATCATTATTTGTATAATCATTTATAACCATATCAACATCTATAGATTTTGAAGTCTCTATAGTAATTGACTCAGAGTGTCCAACTAACACTGGTACTCTCACAGCTGTAGCATCTACAGAAATATTTTTATCTAGTATTTTATGAGTTTCCCAAACCATCTTCATTTCTTCTTTTGTATATCCGTTATCACAAAAACTATCAACAAATGGCAAAACATTAAAAGCTATTTGTTTTGGATAAACAGATGGGCTAATCTTTTGTTGATTCAAATATGCGTGTGCTTGTTCTAATAATTCATTCACTCCTTTTTTTCCTGATCCTGATACAGCTTGATAAGTGGAAACATTAATTTTTTTAATATTAAACCTATCGTGTATTGGTTTTAAAGCTACTAACATCTGAATAGTTGAGCAGTTAGGATTTGAGATTATATTTGTTTTAGAAAATTGTCCAATATCAGAAGGATTAACTTCCGGTACTATTAGAGGTATATCATCTTCATACCTAAACGCTGATGTATTATCAATTACAATAGCGCCTGATTGTGTAGCAATAGGAACATATTTTTTAGAAACATCGCTGCCTGCTGAAAAAAAAGCTATGTCTGTTTGGCTGAAATCATATTTTGCAATATCTATTACTTCTAAAAGGTCATCACCAAATCTAACTTTATTTCCTGCAGATTTGCTACTAGCTATTGGATCAATTTTTTTTATTGGAAACTGTCTGCTATGTAAAATATCCAATAAAGATTCTCCTACTATTCCAGTAGCTCCAACTATTGCTATATTATATAATTCTTTTTTTTCAAACATTATTTTTAATCTCTTCTAAAATTTTACTACCCATTTCTGATGTTGTAGCATAATCTTTTGACTGTGAAATATCTTTAGTAACAACACCTGCTTTCAAAACATTTTCTACCGATTGTCTTATAATATTAGAAATCTCTACTGCTTGAAATGAATATTCAAACATCATTGCTACTGAAAGAATCATTGCTATTGGATTTACTATATTTTTACCTGCAATGTCTGGAGCAGATCCATGTATTGGTTCATAAAGAGCATGTGAATTAGATAATGAAGCTGATGGTAGCATACCGATAGATCCTGTTAACATAGAGGCTTCATCAGATAAAATATCACCAAAAAGATTAGCTGTTAATATAACATCAAATTGTTTTGGATTTCGTATAAGTTGCATTGCAGCATTATCTACATACATATGTGATAAATCTACTTGATCATAATCTTTAGCTACTGATGAGACAGTTTCTCTCCATAATTGAGAGGTTTCTAAAACATTAGCCTTATCAACAGAAGTGACCTTCTTAGCTCTTCTCATAGAAATTTCAAATGCGTATTTAGCTATACGAGATACCTCATCAACAGAATATTTCATAGTATTGAAGCCGGTTTGATTATTATTATCAAAACCTCTAGGTTCTCCAAAATAAACATCTCCTATCAATTCTCTAATTATAACAATATCTAAATCCTTAATATATTCAGGCTTCAGTGATGAACTATCCACTAAGGATGGAAATAAAAAAACAGGCCTAACATTTATATATAAATTTAAAAGTTTTCTAAGAGCTAATAATCCTGATTCAGGTTTTAATTTATTTTCATTATTCTCATGTTTTTTGGTACCGACTGCTCCTAATAATATACAATTAGAGCTCTTTGCTTTCTCAATTGTTGTTTGTGGCAATGGATTATTTGAATTATCAATAGCAATCCCTCCAATTTCAGCACTATCATATGTTATATTACAAATATTAGATGTATTGAAATAGTCAATAACCTTTATTGCTTCTTTTATAACCTCAGGTCCAACGCCATCGCCAGGTAATAATAAAATATTAGAATTATTTTTTTTCATTTTTAAATAACCAAGGTTTTTTTTGAATCATTTTTTTCTCATATTCTGATATTTTCATTTTATTTTTAAGTGTTAATGCAATATCATCATACCCAAAAATTATTCTTTCTTTATCTGACTTATTAATACTAAAATTAATCGCCAAACTATCAGGAGCAGTAATTGTCTGATTTAGCACATCAATTGTCAATTCATATTTTTTGTGAGTATCAATTTTAGAGAATAAACTATTTAACTCTTTTTTATTTACATTTATTAACAAAAGACTATTTCTAAAACTATTTCTATAAAAAATATCAGCAAAAGATGTAGATATAATAGCTTTGATTCCATAGTCTTTAAGCGCCCAAACAGCATGCTCTCTAGATGAACCACAACCAAAATTATCATTTGCAACAATAATATTTCCCGTAGAATATGGTTTTTGGTTTAGTATAAATGTTTTGTTTAAAGGTCTATCGCCTGTACTTTCTAAATCTCCAGACTCAAGATATCTTAATGAATCAAACAAAAATGGTCCAAAGCCAGTTTTTTTAATTGATTTTAGGTACTGTTTTGGAATAATTGCATCAGTATCAATATTGGATTGATTTATAGGGATAGCTTGACCTTTAATAATATTATTATCCATTTATAACATCTATAACATTGCAAAAATGTCCTTTAATTGCTGCTGCGGCTGCCATAGCAGGACTAACAAGATGAGTTCTACCTTTGTCGCCTTGTCTTCCTTCAAAATTTCTATTTGAAGTTGACGCACAACGTTCGTAAGGTTTCAAACTATCTGCATTCATGCCTAAACACATGGAGCATCCAGGTTCTCTCCACTCAAATCCAGATTTAACAAATATTTTATCTAATCCTTCTTTTTCAGCTTGTGCCTTCACATGTCCCGATCCAGGAACAATCATTGCTTGCTTTATATTTTTAGCTATCTTCTTACCTTCTAGAACGTTAGCGGCTTGTCGAAGATCCTCTATTCTAGAATTGGTACATGAGCCTATGAAAATTTTATCTAAATAAATAGACGTTATATCTTGATTTGGTTTTAATTCCATATACTCTAAGGCTCTTAACATTGATATTTTTTTATCAGGGTTTGGCTCATCATCTGGATTAGGAATTTTACCAGTTATATCAACAGTCATCTCTGGCGAAGTACCCCAACTTACTTGAGGCATAATGTCATTTGCATTAAAATTAATTGTTTTTTGAAATTTTGCATCAGAATCACTAAAAAGCGTTTCCCAATATTTTACTGCAGAATCTAAATGTTTTTTGTTTGGAGAATAATCTCTATTAACAACATATTCAAAAGTTTTATTATCAAAAGCAACGAGTCCAGATTTTGCTCCTGCTTCAATGCTCATATTGCATAAAGTCATTCTGCTTTCTATGCTTAAATTATCAATGCATTCCCCCATAAATTCAATTGTATAACCAGTTGCTCCTGAAGCACCAATTGATTTAATTATATATAAAATTAAATCTTTAGATGTAACAAAATCTTTTAACTTATTACTAATATTAATTTGTAAATTTTTTTCTTTTTTGACATTAATGCAATGAGTAGCTAATACATGCTCAACATCACTAGTGCCAATACCAAAAGCTAAAGAAGATAAAGCTCCATGAGTTGAAGTATGAGAGTCTCCACATACAAGCGTCATTCCTGGTTGTGTTATTCCTAATTCTGGTCCTATAACGTGAACTATACCTTGATTTATATTGTTTAAATCAAAATAGCTAATATTATGTTTTTTACAATTATTCATTAAAGTATCAACTTGTAATTTTGAGATTTTATCTTTGATACCAGATTTCCTATCTGTTGTTGGAACATTATGATCAGACACAGCAAAAATTTCATCTTTACCCCATATTTTTCGATCTTCAATACTTAAACCATCAAATGCTTGTGGAGATGTTACTTCATGGATTAAATGTCTATCAATATACAATAAGGATGTGCCATCATTATTGAAATCAATTTGATGTTCTTCCCAAATTTTGTCATATAGAGTCTGTGTCATGATTTTACTAATTATACATTAATTAGAATTTTGAGCTTTATTCCTTAAATAAAGATCTGCTAAAACCAATGCAAGCATAGCTTCTGCAATTGGAGTCGCTCTTATCCCAACACAAGGGTCATGCCTTCCTTTTGTTGCAATGGTTGTGTTTTTGTTATCAGTTGTAATAGTTTTTCCAGGCTTTAATATGCTTGATGTTGGTTTTAATGCTAATTTAACCACAATATCCTGTCCCGTAGATATTCCGCCAAGTGTTCCACCAGAAAAATTTGATAAAAATCCTTCAGATGTTATCTCATCTCGTGCATTAGACCCTTTACGATTAATAACACCAAATCCATCTCCAATTTCAACTCCTTTTACAGCATTAATTGACATCATCCCATATGCAATTAATGCATCCAATTTATCAAAGACGGGGTTACCTAGTCCTATTGGCATATTTTTAGCTACAACTGTAACTTCTGCTCCAATAGAATCACCATCCTTTCTAATTGAATTTATATAATCTTCTAACACTGGAACCATATCTTTATCAGGGAAAAAGAATGGATTGTTATTTGTTTGTTCAACATCAATATTTTTTGGTTTATGTTCTCCTATTTGAGAAACATAACCTTTAATTTCAATACCATCTCTAGTATGTAAAAGTTTCTTTGCAATAGCGCCTGCTGCAACTCTAGCAACAGTTTCTCTTGCAGACGATCTTCCAGCACCTCTATAATCTCTAAAACCATATTTTTTAGTATAAGTAAAATCTGCATGTCCTGGTCTGAACTTATCTTTTATTTCACCATAATCTTTAGGTCTTTGGTCTTCGTTGTATATAATTAAACAAATAGGCGTTCCTGTAGTTTTTCCTTCAAATACTCCAGATAGTATTTCTACTTTATCGCTTTCTTTTCTTTGGGTTGTATATTTTGATTGACCTGGTTTTCTTCTATCTAAATCTGTTTGTATATCATTTTCAGACAATACTATACCTGGGGGACAACCATCTACGATGCACCCTAAAGCTTTGCCATGACTTTCTCCAAAAGTAGTGACAGCAAAAATTTTTCCAAAAGTATTACCAGACATAATCAGACTTTAAAAAGTTAGTAAATTGAGCATAAATATCATATATTTACTTTTGTATTATATAGTAAATAGGCTCGTATTTGAATTAATTGAGGAATATGAATAAAAGATACATATTATATACTGGGTTGTTTGTCCTAATCATACTTGGCGTTTTAATGGATAATGGCAAATATAACCCTAAATATACAGAAATAAATTCAAAAAATATGTTTTTTGAAGAAGGGTTTGTTTTAAAATCAACTAAAAACATAGAATATAGTAATGATAGTTTAAAAAATTATTATACATTTATATTTTTTGGTTATACAAATTGCCCAGATTTTTGCCCTGATACATTAGCTAAAATACATAGATTGTTTAATGAGCTAAGAAATGAAAAGATAAAAAAAAATATTAGAATGTTGTTTGTTTCTGTAGATACTAAAGATAGTTTGAATAAAGTGAAAAGATACGTAGAGTATTTTGATAATGAATTTATTGGAATTTCCATGAATAAAGAAAAATTAGATCAATTAACAAAAAGAGTTGGGGTCTATTATAAAAAAATTTCTTCTGATGGAAATATTGATTTTTACGATCATACAGGAGCAATTTTTTTAATTAACAAACAAGCTAAGTTAATTGGTCTGTACACTCCTCCGATATTAATTAAAGAAATAAAAGAAGATATAGTTAAAGGTTTAAAATAAATATGAAAAATATTTTTAGCAATATCTTTGATTATATAAAATCTTATTGGCTCTTTTTATTACCCCATCATTTATTTTCAAGATTTACATATATAATAACTAGAACAAAACACCCATTAACGCACTTTTTAATATCATTCTATATCAAATTATTTAATGTTAATATGAGCGAATGTGAAAGAGAGTTAGTAAAAGAATATAATACTTTTTGTGATTTTTTTACCAGAAAACTTAAAATGGGTGTTCATAAAATTGACAAAGGTAAAAATTCTATTGTTTCATCTTGTGATGGTAAGATTTTAGAGTTTGGGGAAATCAAAAATCATTCTATTCTTCAGGTAAAAAATAAAGAAATTACCATTAATGAATTATTAGGCTTTGATAATTTATTAAATAAAAATTATGAATACGGGTCTTATATGACAATTTATTTATCACCTCGTGATTATCATAGAGTGCATATGCCATTAAAAGGGAAATTGAATAAAATGATTCATGTCCCAGGAAGACTATTTAGTGTCGCATCACATGCTGTAAAAAAAATAAATAAACTTTATTCCCGTAATGAAAGAGTAATTTCTCATTTTAAAAATGATGAAGTAATGTTTTCAGTAATTTTAGTAGCCGCTATAAACGTTTCATCTATTGAGGTTAGTTGGAAAGGTGAAGTCTCACCTCCTTTCCCTAAAAAAATAATTTCAACTAATTATAGTAAAAAGAAAATAGAATTAGATATTGGAGAAGAGCTTGGAATGTTTAAAAGTGGATCTACAGTTATATTATTATTTAATAATAAAATTAAATTATCTAAAA
>Ga0066836_10002037_pt1 | contig 10748 bp, 8 predicted proteins | sample ETNtaG_18_FD_71568 | JGI IMG/M metagenome (GOLD analysis project Ga0066836, IMG submission 71568) | Marine microbial and viral communities from oxygen minimum zone, Eastern Pacific Ocean - ETNP201302SV91 | ecosystem: Environmental > Aquatic > Marine > Oceanic | place: Pacific Ocean: Eastern...
TCCCAAAATGGTTTATCACCAGAACCACCACGGAATATAAGTTGTTCCCAAAATTCTCTAGAATTACCACTCTTTAGATTAATAATAACATTAAGTCGTTCAGCAGTAAGTCCTAGAATATTTGCACCTGCGGTAATAACATTACCTCTATTATTAACTTTATAGTGGTTATTAATATCAACATGTGTCTTCTTAGTATCACTAGTAACTACTATTGATGGAGTAATTTTATCAAAAACCTTATTAAGTGCATGTGCTTCTTTTTGACGATTGATTGCTGTCATCATACCACCACCATGATGCAATTGATCTTTATATGCAACCTTTTGAGGTTTAACCAGATATTCTACAAAATCTGCCATCAAATCTTCCCTAAGAAGATTCCCTTCATCATCTAAGAGTAACATATTTTTTACTGCATCTGGATCATCACCAAATGCTTCTTTGTATTCTGGAGTATCATACTTAAGGCATTTGACACGTATCCTAGGACGAGGTTTCTCAAATACACCATTCATAGAATCTAACTGCTCATCCCAATAAGTATAAATGAATTTTGTATCAGGATCAGGAAAATCATAAACAATCTTATAAGCAGTTCCAGAGACATATAATGTACAAGCATCAACATTCTCTTGAAGTTGTCTTTGAAGTTCTACAAATTGTTTTGCGTCACTACCAATATGTGCTTCATCAAAAATAAGACAATCAATAGGCATAATATCTTTTATCTGTTCTATACGATCTCCAACCAATGACTGTACTGTTCCCCAAAGCATAATATGAACATCTTTATCCTTCCAAAACTCAAGTTCTAATTCCCACCCTTTATTCTCAATCGAGATATACTTAACTTTTGGGAAGAAATTAAAAATATCCTCCTGCCAAGATTGTTTAGGAGATTTAAATCTTGAACAAACAACAGATAGTTTAAACTTAGCACCTTGAACAACACTGGTACACATAATAGACTTACCAGAACGACATTTCCCCCAGACAAGAAATTTCTTATGTCCATTCTTAAAGGCAGTAATTGCTTTATCTATACACTTCTCTTGATAAGGGAATAGTTCAAGTTTTTTATATTCTCTACTCTTGCCATTTATCCACTCATCCTCAAACATCTTAATGATTATATCTCTATTCAATACCTTTGGATCAAACCTAAAAGTCTCTGAACCACTTTTACCTACACGACCCAACACACCAGCAAGAGATAATATCCATTTATGAACAGGTACATCCCATTTATTTACTTTAAGAATACCTTTAGGATAAGTGTAAGGAACATCCTCATACCACCCATCCTTTATTCTTTTTAAACCTACTGCTGCTAAATCCTGATTCGACTTACCATAATCTTGATTTCTATGTCTAAACTGATAATCCCCAATGGTCTCACCCATTGCAATAGTATCTTCACTTCCTTCTACATGCTCAAAATAAAAATTCATCAGTCTAGATTTACTGAACCTATTTTAACATAAAAAAAACCCCTTGATAGGGGTTTGTGACGGATCGTAATCTGGATCGTACTCTGGTTCTCTTGGATCTATTCTGGGGTCCCAATAAAAGAATCCCAGTTGATCCAATCTAACGTGCATTAATGGTTTATTCAGTTTCATCTGGAAATGCCACTATAACATCAGCACATAAGTAACTCATTGGTGATTCGGGATGATATTGAATTCCAAATCTCTTTAGTTCACCACAATGCCTAAGTCTTGCCAAATCATAATCCAATTGTTTATTCATTAGCAATTGTTGTCTCATTGCCTTGTCTGGTCCTTGACCTACACCAAGCAGATTTCCTGCAAGACATGCACCCCACGCAACAGCAGTTGCTATAGCAACAACATTAACTGTTGTTTGATTTAAATACTTTTTCATAATTACCCTTCTAGTTTGTTTACTCGCTCTTTTAATTCTGCAATCTGTAATTGCTGTTCCTTGATTGCTTCAATCAAAAGACCAACCATATTCTGATATGCAACTGACTTAAGTCCACTATCAGGATGTGTTGTTACAAGTTCAGGAAGAACCTTCTCAACCTCCTGTGCGATCAATCCAGTCTCAGGAAGACCACTAGACTTACGTATGTAATTTACACCACGTAATGACTGAACTGTACTTAGAGCGTGTGGAATAGTCTCGACATTCCTCTTGATACTTTCATCAGATGTGACTGTGATTGTACCAGTAGCAGTTATGTTACCATTTGCGGCAATTCTGAGTCTCTCTGCTGGTGCAGATGGACCTGTCTCCATTGTACCAAAGGTAATAGCAAACTGTCCAGATGATCCTTCAGATATACCTCGCATATATCCTCTCTCACCACTGTTACCAGTATCGTAACCTTCCCACTTAACACCACCATACTCATATGAGGCATTAAGTATTGTATCGGTCTGAACAAACCTTAAGAAGTTACCTTTAGTATCCCCAGTAGTCTCTGGGTTAGTAGTAATAAGAACGTCTGCTTCATGAGTCGAGACACCAACTGTTCTAAACGTATTGGCATTAAGTTGCTGATTAAATGTGGTAATACCAGTATTAACCAACCAACCATCAGGTACATTCCAAAGAACATTGTCCATTCGGAATTCAACTGTGTTCTCAAATAGAACTGCACCAGCAGCATACAGAGAATAACCTGCCTTTGCTTGTGTAGTTTCAATACCAACCTGTGCTGTGGTAGATATACCAACACCATCAAATACCCAAACGTCAGATACGTTTGTTAACTGTGAACCATCTCCTTTAAATGATCCACTAAAGATACCAACATAGGAACCATCAGGGATTGCCTTGATAGGACCAAATTCTTGCCAATTATTATCGTCAGTGTATACCCAACCAGCAGTTCCACCTGAAGATGGTTCTGAATCAAAGGTTATATCACCTACGTTACCAGCAATTAAAGGAGTCGAGATGCCAACACTATACTTTCTGGCAATAATTTCTTCACCTTGGATGAAGAGACTATTAACTTCAGCAGGAGCGTTTGTAGTTATCTTCTTATTAAAGACTACAGGACCATTGAACTCAGAGATAATATTCTTATCCTTACCACCATCAACCTTTATTCCTCGGTTAACAGTTAGTTGATCAGTATCCTCTACGTCAAATCCAATAGCGTTTGTATTAGATGTAAGGTCTTCACCTGTTACTGTTGGTACTGGTGCTCCAGTAATTAAATCTTGTCCAGTAGATCCACTAGTAAACTTATTAATAGTATGTTGATTACCTTGGTCATCCAAACCATTATAGAATGGTGTACCACCATTATCTGATACAGACTGTGATAGAATCCTCTCTACATTCTTAAAGTCCCTATCCTGTCTGGATGGTAATGCAGTAGAGTAGTTACCTGGACCATATCCAAGATATTCAAATGTGTGACCTGATGCACGAATAATTGAGTTACGTCTAAATTCAATCGGTTTAAACTTAACTCTCCTAATCTGAGATCCTATTGGGTGACTCTGCTTTTGAGTACCAAATAATCCACGGAATACATCAATCGTTGTATCCTGAACAACAGTCTCATTAATCCTCATTATCTCATTATCAACAATGAGATAATCTCCAACATTCCAACTATAATTCAGAGCATTAGAAACTGTCAGTGTATTAATAGTTGGGTCTGTTAATGCAACAGTAATTGATGTAGTAATACCAGCATACTGTGGAGATAATCTAGGAGATGCAAACTCGTTAGCAGGATCAACAGGAGCAGCTTGAGCAGTGTATCCTGTTGGATATAATGACCATCCAGTTCCAGTTGGGGTTACTGCCTGAGTACCTACACCAACATTAATTCCGAATGAATTAACACCATAGATCTCAGTAACATCAAAATTACCATTGAATAAATCTTGATCAAATCCAATAATTCTTGCAGTATTATTAGTTAATAGACCATGTGCATAATTTGTAACAGCACTTGCAATACCTGTAGTATTGTTCCAAGTCAATGATGTAATACCAACTACCTCACCAGTTACATAAGATGTAACGTCAGATAGAATAGTATTATTAATATTGGTCAAACCATTAGTGTTGACACCTGTTATTGCTGTAGCACCTGTGAATTGATATTCAGCATAAACTGTTGATGCTGAAGATACATTTACTGTCCTAGTACCACCAACAGGAACACTAGTTACCCTATAAAGTTGGTTATAGTCTGCAAATACACTGTCTCTAATACCTTCAACCTTTAAGATATCATTAGTACTATCATGTATTCGTGTGACTTCTACAACAGCATTTTGCCATCCAGTTGTAGTACCAACACCAACAACAGAAAGAGTGTTACCTATACCATATGCAGAACCACCATCAATAATCTTAACGGCAGTAATCGCACCATTAGTATCAATCTTAATGTTTGCAGTAGCATGGTCACCTGTTACTGAAGTTCCAATACCTACCAATCTAGCATTAAAGAGAGTCTGAATAGATCCAGATCCATCTCCATATCCATAACCAGCACTAGATATTGCAACAACATTAATTCTATTAAGGTTGTGATCTAGTTCTGTAGTTAAGGTATGAGCAGTACCAGTATAAGATTCAATCTCAACAATTCCAACACCAACCTCAAAGTCTCTAATATTTTTATTAACAACCTCTTTGGTAATACTATTCTTAGGATCGTTTACATCAGTTAAACCAACGGGTGATGGTAGAGAGAACGTTCTAGTCTGACCAGGATCAGAATCTGGATTATCTCGATCTAACTGTGGATAAAGATTCTTAATAGGTTGTGAGAACCTCATCTCATCGAATGGTTCTACACTAGGACTATTAGAAGCATCAATTAAGGTTAAGTGATAAACACCATCCTTGACGTTTGCTTTATATTCCTGTATCTCGTCCTTCTTATAGAGGAATAATGTATTGTTAAATTCAGTTCTAGTATATCTCGGAAGACTTGTATTCCTCTGAGATGTATTATTCTGGAATACACCTGGATCTGTCTTAATACCAACAGTGAACTCTCTTCTAGAAGTTCTACCTGTTACAGTATACTCACCATTATATCCAGTATTACCTAATCCAGTTGTATTAAGACCAGATACTATATTAGTAATAGCAACTCTAGATCCAACAGATAATTCATGAGGAACTTCTGAAGTAAATGTGGCAACACCAACTGTTCCAATACCAGCATCCCAAACTGCATTTGAGACAAATCTTGGGTTCCTTAACTCAGAAGTGTTACTAATCTGAACTGGATCAATACTATTATACTTAAGTACTTCAGAATCAGTTAGACCAACAGTAGAACTAGATTCCTGAATAACAAAGGAATCTTCTGGTGGTTTAGATAATACAGTAGAATCTTTAGGTACAACATATCTTACCTTATAGATCCTATCATCTAGAGATCTAGTATCAGGTTTCCTACTTATAAACGTTCTTGGTGATGCACTACCTAGAGTTGATGTTCCTAGACCTACAACAGAATCATAAATCTCATTATTAGTTGTACTTGTATTAACATACCACTGTCCAATACTAGTATCAAACTGAACAGGGTGACCAATATCTCCTGAAGTTTTATCTGATACTCTAGACTCAATACTTAAAATACCACCCTTACTATTAACTGATATGGGTGCTAAACTAATAGTATCGTTTAGAGTCTGTGCTAATTTAACTTGGTCACTATTAATACCAGAGGTAATTGCATAGTAAACTGTATTATGGTCTATACCATCAGGGAGTTCACCATCATCACTCATCACCCTAACAGACTCACCATTAATAAACTGGTGACTATCAGTTAGAGTAAAGATATTAGAAGTGATACTATTAATACCGATAGTATTCCTACCAACAGTAGTTGTCTTAATAGAACTTACTTCTTTTACACCACTACCTTGAGTCTCAGGAAGAACTATCCTAGACTTCTTAGTAACTGGAGTACCATTGATATTAAAGATTGCCTTTAAATCATCATTCTTTGCTGCACCCAGTCTATAACCTTCTAGTACTGTATTTGGTGGTTCAGCAACATTAAATTTATTATATAAGTACAGTCGAGATGAGTTAGCAACACCAACAGTCTTCTCAACATCAACAGGTAAAAATTCAATACCTATATCCTTACCAGTAATCTTCTGTGGAGGAATGAAGTGTGTAATATATCCAGTATCGTCCCTTGGGAAGGCAGACTTTCTAAATCCCTTACAAACAATCGCTCTCGAACCAAAGTTGGAGTTAGAGTTTGTAATAGAATGGTCACCACCACTCTCTGCTACGAAGTGATTAGCATAACCAATAGCGAATGTAGATACTAACTGTAAAAACGCATCATTGGATGCTTTAATATGGTAGTTAGTGTAGGCTGGTTTGTAGAGTGCTCTTGAATCTGTGTGTAAATTAGATACAGCAGTAGAGTCCTCGTAAACACCAGACGTAGGGTTGTATTTAACAAATGCGTTGTCATCTTTCTGTAGTCCTATACCAGTGAACTGGGCAACAACCATAGATTTGAATCCATCTGCCTTTGCACCATCAGCATGGAGTCCACACATACCATAAACTGATCTCAATGAACAGTTAAAGATATATGGAGAAGCAGAAGTAACTGTATCAACAACAATATTAAGTGTTGGTGATCCACTTACAATATTAGGAAGTGCGTTTGCAGGAGCAGAGGATACGTTATATTTAATTCTAGTATCACTCTCTACCTTATTAATAACAAATGATCCGTTGTATCCACCAACAGGAACTCCTTCGATCCTAATTGGAGTATCAACATCAAGTCCTGTAATTGCTTCAGTAATATCAACTGTAATTGCAGTAGAAGATGTGTTACCATCACCTGCCTTAATACTACTGATACCAATATTTTGTCCCTGTGAACCAACAATACGGTGTTCATCAATTTTTGCTTGAATATCTACACCAGTTGCAGGGAAGTCTGGAGTAATCTCTCTTCCACTAGAAGATCCATAAAGTAAACCAACCTTCTGATAATACATATCAAGATCAGTTCTTGTTGTATTATAATTTAAGTAAGAGTCGGCAAACTTAACAGAGTTAACACCATCGGCATATTCAAAACAAGTAAGTTTGTGGTGTGACTTATTAGGTACAAACTTATTATTACCATAATCTTGGAATACTAAAGCATTGGGGTCTGCATCAAAGAATGTAAACTGGTTAAAGTAACAAGTACCTGTAACCCTAAACAAACATGTTGTATCAATCGTTCCGTCTTCTGGATTTGGAACAAATTTTGGTCTAACTTTGGTCTTGCTAAGATCTCGTCCAACAATAGATGTACCACGGGGAATAATAACTCCACCGTAGACAGAGTTCATCTTATAGAGATCATTATCATCACTATCAATATCAAAATTCGTATCTAGTGTAAATTCTGTTAAACTATTAGAACCTGATCCACCCCTTGTCATCCAGTTATTACCAGACAAAGGATTATCATGGATAGGTATCCAACCTGGACGGTTATCTATAATATGATCTCCAGGATATACTATGATAGTGGTTCTACTGAACCTATCATTGTCCAACCCCTTTTGATATGAGAATCTGGCTGCCTCAATTAGTGCCCTTTGAATAGTCTTAAAAGGTCTTACCAGTGAGTTACCTTGGTTCTCAATACTATCGGTTGAGTCTATACTTGAAGGATCAACGTAAAGAATATCTCCACGACTGTTCTTCAGAAAATTATCTAAGCGACTAAGACCCATTTTATTTTACGAGATAAATCTTTATATGTTATATATTTATACCCTCAGAATCACCACCGTTTTCCTTTAAGACGATTAAATGCTCAACAGCTTCCGCTACATCATTCATCGCCTCTCTAATTTCTTTCCTACTACCCGTTTGTTGGTGGTTATCCCCTTTAGGTGAATATGTCTTAGTATATAGGGACCACCTCCACTCATTTAGTTGTGGGGAGTGCCATATTTGAACTCTCATATACTGGGTTGCTCCAATCGTTAGTAAAGTTTCTTAAATACTCTATTTTATCTAGCATCTCCCAACTATCTAATACAAACTCTTCGTTAGCAAAATGCAACTTAACCTTAAGTGCGACTGCTAAACGCATAATATAGTCTCTTCTATGATGATCATCAGGTAAAGAAAAGATACTAAACAACATAATATGGTCAAGATTACCGTCTTGAATTAAATACTCAAGATAGGTATGTCTTCTACCTTCATTATCACCAGTTTGGTGTGGGAATGTATAACCCATCCTATTACAGTAGTCTTTAACCGTCAAAGTTTGGAAGTGTAAATCAATATATCTCGTCTTAAATCCCTCATACTCAGCATACATTACAACATTATCATCTTCTTTAATCTCGACCTTACGTGAATGAATGTCTGCATCACCTAATTTTCTAAAGTATGCACCAGGCCATTTCCTATGAGGTTGACCATCTTTTAATAAAAGTCTAACATCAACACTTATCCTAGTTTTACCAGTTCTATTGGGAGCAGCACCATGAATATGCTCCTGTGTAAACAAAATAAACTGTCCCTTTTTAAGATTAACTGGTTCACAAAACTTTTTACATTCCTCTTGAAGTCTAAGGTAGTCCCACTCCTTACATGCATCAGTAATTTCCCTACTATCCATAAGGTTTACTATTTGCAGAGAGTTACTATCATAGGCATCAGTAAAAGGTAACCACACTGTTCTAAGACCTAAACCATTACCAACCCATTGACCTTGATGGAATGGTAGAACAGTTCCTTCATTATCTTGATTGGGTATATTAATCCGTATATTACCAAACCTTTGCACCAATATCTCACCTAAAGAGAGATGATCCTCTACTAAGGTATCAAAGATACTATAAAAATTAGTATCTGCTAAATCCTTACCTATAACCTTTGCTAACTCTCCAATCTTCTTAGCAGGAACATGTTCATGTAATAAAGTTAAATCCTTTACATCAGGATAATGCTTTTGAATCGACTCTAGAGCAATTTCTGACAGGGGATATTTTTTCAGATCATAATGATACTGCCTCATCTTGGTCCTATTCCTCCCTCCTCTAGGTCTTTAATGGGGAACGTAACCATCTTCTCCCAAGGAGAATAGTTATCAAAAAGAACTGCTGCGTTAGTACCACTAATTCTCTGAATGAATCCAACGTATCCACAGTATATAGAGGTGGGATTCTTCACTGTCACTGTAGTTCCTGGTAAAATCATAATACCTGAATAACTCCAACACAATCAGGAATATCCATCATCACTTTCTTCTCTATACCCTGTTTCAATGTCATAGCACTCATGGCACATGACTCACATGCACCACCTAATCTTATTTTGACAAGGTTCGTTTCTTCTTCTATTTCTACAAACTCTAACCATCCACCATCTGCTTCGATGTATGGTATAAGGTCTTCAAGAACCTTCATTACATTTTCTTCTGTTAATTCCATTAGTCTAGTGGTAGTTCTCTAGGGTTTTCTATTTGGTCTTGCATATCAAAATGCTCTGGGTGTGCTTGCTCCATCATAAGATAACGAGAAAAAACATACAACTGCTCTTGAGTGTATGTTATGTTATTATCCTTATTTTGATTTGCTTCTTGAGCAACTTTTTTATCAACACACTCTTCAGTAGTTAAATCCTCAAAAGTATAAGGATAACCATTTATAAAACACATTCTAACTACTTGATCTTCATACCAAACATATTGCCAAGTAATTTTTAGTTTCATTTGCAGTTTTAATTGTTGTTAGAGGGCACTCTTTCTATCTGTGTATTACACCTAGAGATCTTTTGTACTCCCTCTGAAGGGTTTGTAACCAATGGACAAAACTGAGAATCAATTGATTACTGTATCATTATATAGTCTTAGGACAAGAGTGTCAAGTCCTCCCTATAGTGGAGGTGTACATAGTCAACAATAGCATCCGTCTTTATAATTCTCTTATATTCTGGTTGCATATACTCCAATAAAATTGGTTGTCCATGAATATTGTGGAGAAAGTTAGATTCTAATGGTTGAATTATAAAATCATTCTGTAGTATATTACTCATCCACTCAGCAAAAGCATCACCAAATCCATCCTCAAATCTCCAAAGATGAGTTTTCATATTAATATAATCTACTTGTGGTCTAAACCATCCCTTTGGATGATGTGGATGAGACTTTAATGATAAGTACCTTTCTACTGGATCTCGTACAATAGCAATCTGTTCTAGGTACTCTACATCCAAATACTTCTCATATAGTTCTCGATGAAGATGAGAGATCTCAACATCTTCAATTGGTTCCCATATAATTTGCTCTGGTACATATTCATTTAATCTTATATTCTCTTGAATAAATCTACCAGCAGTCCTTGGAATATGAACAAACAGGAATCGTTTCCCAGTCTCTTTATGATGATACGTAGGCATCAGGGTCTACTATACCAAAACGAGAGAACAAATCTCTCCGATTCCTCAACTTTACTAACATAATGAAGAAGTTGTGAATTAGAGAAGATAACTAACTTCCCTGCCTTTGCTTTGACCTCCATATCTTCAAACATAGTAGATCCACCCTTAAAACCATCATTTAAGTAAAGCATTGCTGCAAACACATCTGGTCTATGAATATTATTATCATCATAATGAGGTTTCATAAAACACCCAATGGGCCATCTTACAACACCCACATAATCTAGTGCTATCTCATTCTCGAAGGACTTACATAAAGTTGTTACATTATTAATAACACCACCAAATAA